>ERZ860023.668-NODE-668-length-18531-cov-1.737227_pt1 | contig 18531 bp, 19 predicted proteins | sample MGYA00509983_ERZ860023 | MGnify/ENA primary metagenome ERZ860023 (study PRJEB30046, sample SAMN00715180) | human gut metagenome | study: EMG produced TPA metagenomics assembly of the A metagenome-wide association study of gut microbiota in type 2...
TGTTCGGACAGCCCGATAACCTATTATTGGATGAGCCGACGAACGACTTGACCTTGAGACGGTTTCTTGGTTGGAGAATTATCTCTTAATTTCGAGCATACCGTATTGGTTGTTAGCCACGACCGTCACTTCCTCGACTCCGTTTGTACGCATACGGTGGACATCGACTACGGAAAGATTAACCTCTTTGCCGGTAACTATAGCTTCTGGTACGAGTCCAGCCAGCTGGCGCTCCGTCAGCAGCAGAACCAGAAGGCGAAGGCTGAGGAGAAGAAGAAAGAGCTGGAAGAGTTTATCCGCCGATTCAGTGCCAATGTGGCAAAGAGCAAGCAGACTACCAGCCGCAAGAAGATGCTGGAGAAACTGAATGTGGAAGAAATCAAGCCGTCATCACGTAAGTATCCGGGTTCATCTTTACGCCCGAACGCGAACCGGGTAATCAGATTCTGGAAGTTTCCGGTTTGACGAAAACGCTGGAAGATGGTACGGTGCTGTTCCGCGACGTCAACTTCAACGTAGAGAAGGGAGACAAGATTGTATTCCTTTCGCACGACCCGCGTGCCATGACCGCCCTGTTCGAGATTATCAACGAGAATATGAAACCGGATGCAGGTACTTTCAACTGGGGTGTGACTATCACCACCGCTTACCTGCCGCTGGACAATACTGCATTCTTTAATACAGACCTGAATCTGGTGGACTGGTTGAGCCAGTTCGGTGAAGGCAATGAAGTCTATATGAAGAGCTTCCTGGGACGTATGCTGTTCTCCGGCGAGGAGGTGCTGAAGAAAGCAAGCGTATTGTCGGGGGTGAGAAGATGCGTTGCATGATTGCACGTATGCAGCTGCGCAATGCCAATTGCTTGATTCTGGATACACCTACCAATCACCTCGACTTGGAGTCTATCCAGGCATTCAACAATAATCTAAAGACCTATAAAGGCAATATCCTTTTCTCATCCCACGACCACGAGTTCATTCAGACGGTTGCCAACCGTATCATCGAATTGACTCCGAACGGTATTATCGACAAGATGATGGAGTATGACGAATACATCACTTCAGACCACATCAAGGAGTTGCGTGCACGTATGTACGCAACAAAGTGATAACGGAAGCTAAGGACTAAATAAGCATATTTTAAATCGTTCCATCATGAGGAAAAAATCGTTCCACCATGGTGGAACGATTTTTTCACCACGATGGAACAATATTTCTGCCATGATGGAACGATTCTTCTTTCATATCTTTTTGGTTTAATAAAGGCTTGTGCGATATTGAAAAAAAGAAGAAGGTGTGTTAGAATGATTTTTAGCTATCATTCTGACACACCTTCTTTTGCTATTAAAAGAGTCTCTTTGTTCTTATTAAGGCGGGGAATAGTCTGAGTTATTGTTTCTCCTTATATATAATTTTGCCTTGGCTTTCGCCGAAAAGGTTGTCGCCTAGCGTGGTAATCTTATTCCCCGTGGCAAGCACATAGCGCAGGTTGTCGCATCCCATAAATGCTCCGTACTCAATGGCGGTTACACTGGCAGGAAGCACCAGCGTGCCGCACAAACGGCCGCAGCCACTGAATGCACGCTGTCCAATGCTTCTAAGCTCTTGCGGGAGCCGTACGTTCAGCAGATACTTCTTTTGGGTGAAAGTATAGTCGGGAATTGCAGTGGCATTACTGTTGGTCATGTCGATGGAAACCAGATTGGGCATATAGTCGCGTATCAATGTGAAGTCGGCTTCGTCCATTTTTCCTTCAACGGTCAGAAAGTTAACGTCTTTGGGCTGAAATCCGGCTCTTAACAGTTCGCTGGCAAGGCTGCCCATTTTACCAATCTGCACATTTACTGTCAGTGGTTCTCCTTCAATGAATGCAAAGGTTTCCCATTTCTTTTTGGTACGATAGGAGTCACTGCATCCCAATGGAACAAATATGGCTGTAACGCTATCGGCCAATGCTTCGGACAACAGATTGGGAGCCGTTTTCTTCCGTATCTGGCATATCTTGAGATTTTTGCATCCCTTAAAGGCAGCATCTTCGATGTTCTTGGTCTTGTCGGAAAGGATAATCCTGGTCAGCGTCTCCTTACCTACAAATGTACTGTCGTCCATTTGCTTGCAGAAGGCATATGCCGGAATGCAATTGGCAGGATATACATAAAAACGGTTTGGATAAGTCCCGTTCTTGCCTGCATACATGCTGATGGAGGCATTGGAAATGTCCAGCAGTTGCAGGTTTTTGAATTCATCCCGTAGATGCCTGAAATCTACGGCATTCAGCTTGCCCTGCAGGGTCAGTTGGGTGATTTCATTGGCTTCCGCTTCTGTCATCAGTTCCACCAGGGTACCAGGTTTGGCCACGTAGTATCTTTTGGATTTTTGTGCCGAGGCATTCAGCATTAACGCCAGTCCGGCAACGGCTAAAAGTATTTTTCTTAGTTTCATGTTTGTCGATTCCAGATTGATTTTTCAAATATAAGAAGAAACCGGCAGGAATACATGAAGTTTTTTCTTTTTATTATTATTTTTGTCGGATATTAATCAAAATGAGATACAAATGGAGACGGAAGAAACGGTGAAGGAAGAGTGTGTTGCTATGAGTAAAACAAAACGTATTTGGCTGGCATTCGTTGATATAGTACTGTTTACTGTACTTTTTATGATTTTTCTGTTTTTGTTTGCCATACCTTTTGCGATTGCTTTCCCTGAGTTGAAGACACAAGCTGGTGGGATGAGCGTCTATTTAATGATGTTGAATGAAGTCTTGATGTTGGCCAGTGGGCTTATTGCCGCTTGTATGGTGCTGGGTTTCAGGAAGCTTCCTTTTTCGGGCTTGGGCTTGTCTTTGAAGGGATGGGGCAGAAGCCTGCTGAACGGAGCTTTGTTTGTCGTGTTCTTGTATGTAGTTGGTTTTGGCTTGTCTTTATTGTTGGGGGCTGTGGAAGTGGCAGGGGTCTTGTTTTCTCCCATTTCGTTGTTGTCGAGTCTTTTGCTTTATTTTTTAGTGGCAGTTACGGAAGAAGTTATTGGACGCGGTTTCATTTTAGGGCGTATGCTGGATGGAGGCGTCAATAAGTTTGTGGCATTGCTTATCTCTGCGGTGTTATTTTCGTTGATGCATCTTTTCAATCCCAGCTTTGCCTTCGTCCCGTTTTTGAATATCATGCTGGCGGGTTGTTTCTTGGGAGCTTCCTATATATACACGCGCAACCTCTGTTTCCCCATTGCCTTGCATTGGTTCTGGAACTGGATTCAAGGTTCTGTTTTGGGATATAAAGTCAGTGGAAATGAATTTAGCAATGAGAATCTGCTGATTCTTCACTTTCCGGAAGAAAATCTGATAAATGGAGGAACTTTCGGGTTCGAAGGTTCCATTCTGTGTTCACTACTTTTAGTGCTTGGTACAGTAATTATCTTAAGACACTATTATAAGGGATTAGTGATTAATGATTAGGGATTAATGATTAATACGGAAACCATTAACCACTAATCATTAATCCCTATCATTAATCACTAATTCTGTTCCACTCCTTTCATTGTCAGCTGTATGCGTTTCCGGTCCATATCTATGCTGAGTACCTTTACGCGTATATGTTGATGAATGGACACTACTTCATTAGGGTCTGATATGAATCTGTCGGCGAGTTGGGAGAGGTGTACCAGTCCGTTTTCCTTGATGCCTATATCGACAAATGCGCCGAAGTTGGTGATGTTTCCTACGATGCCGGGCAATTCCATGCCTTCGCGCAGGTCGTTGATGGTGCGCACGTTCTTATCAAATTCAAATATTTTTATCGGTCCGCGTGGGTCACGTCCGGGCTTGTCCAGCTCTTGCAGGATGTCTTTCAGTGTCGGCATGCCCACGGTGGGGGAGAGGTAGCGTTCCGGATTAATCTTCAGACGCAGCTCCCGGCTGGCTATCAGCTCGGCTACGCTGCAATCCAAGTCCTTTGCCATCTGTTCTACGATGCAATAGCTTTCCGGGTGCACGCAGTATTGTCCAGCGGATTCTTTGCCTGCGGAATGCGTAGGAAGCCGGCACATTGCTCAAACGCCTTGGCACCCATGCGCGGCACTTTCATCAGTTCCTTGCGCGAGGTGAAGGCACCGTTTTCGGAACGATAGTTCACAATGTTCTGTGCCAGCTGCGGACCCAATCCCGAGATGTAGGTCAGCAGATGGCTGCTTGCGGTGTTCAGGTTGACACCTACCAGGTTTACACAGTTTTCTACGGTCTGGTCCAGTGATTTTTTCAGCTTGGTTTGGTCCACATCATGCTGGTATTGCCCCACACCAATAGATTTCGGGTCAATCTTTACCAACTCTGCCAGCGGGTCCATCAGTCGTCTGCCTATGGACACAGCACCGCGTACGGTGACGTCGTAGTCGGGAAACTCGTCCCGTGCAATTTTAGAGGCCGAATAGATGGAAGCTCCCTGCTCGCTGACGATGAATATCTGTATGTCACGGTTGAAGCGCTGATGTTTCAAGAACTCCTCCGTCTCGCGGCTGGCAGTTCCGTTACCTATGGCTACGGCATCTATCTTATAAGACTCTATCATCATTTGCAGCTTGGCAAATGCCTCTTTCTGCTTGCTGACCGGAGGGTGGGGGTAGATGTTCTCATTGTGGAGCAGATTTCCTTGTGCATCGAGGCACACAACTTTACAACCCGTACGAAATCCGGGGTCTATACCCATCACACGCTTTTGCCCCAGTGGTGAAGCCAGCAACAACTGACGGAGGTTTTCGGCAAATACCTTGATGGCTTCCTCATCAGCACGCTCTTTGCTTTGCGTGGCAAATTCCGTCTCTATGGATGGCTTCAATAGGCGTTTGTAGGAATCCTGCACGGCTTCTGCCACTTGCTGTCCGCAGGCGTTGTTGCTTCGCACGAATTGGCGTTCCAGCCGTTCCACGCACTCCTCATCGTCCGGGCTGATGCTGACTTTCAGCAGGCCTTCCGCTTCGGCACGCCGGATGGCGAGCAGGCGGTGGGAGCTGCATCGCTTCAACGATTCGGAGCAATCGAAGTAGTCACGGTATTTGGTCGCTTCCTCTTCTTTGCCTTTCACCACTTTGGCGGTCAGTATGCCTTGGCGGGCAAATGCGTTTCGCACGCTGTTTCGGGCACGTTCGTCTTCGCTAACATGCTCGGCTATGATGTCACGGGCACCTTTCAGTGCATCTTCCACGTTCTTCACGTCTCCTTTCACATAACCGGCGGCGCGTTCCTCCGGATGGGGCTCACGTTGCAGCATCAGCAGGGTGGCGAGGGGTTCCAGTCCTTTTTGGCGGGCTGCTTCGGCACGTGTTTTCCGTTTGGGTTTGTAGGGAAGGTAGATGTCCTCCAGTAGGGTGTTGTCCCAGGTCTCCTCGATACGCTTCTGAAGTTCGGCGGTCAGTTTGCCTTGTTCCTGTATGGTGTTGAGGATGGTTTCTTTACGTTTGGCTGTTTCGCTCAGCTTTTCGTAATGGGTCTTTATGGATTCAATCTGCACTTCGTCCAGTCCTCCCGTCACTTCCTTTCGGTAGCGGCTGATGAAAGGAATTGTCGCTCCATCTTCCAGCAGGCCGAGGGTCTGGCTTATTTGTCTTTCTGATATGCCGAGAGCGGCAGATATCATTTGATGAAAATCTTGTATCATTTTGTATCTCATTTTATAATAGGTGCCAAAAGTACAAAAAACAATTGTTGTTTTTTCTTTAGGTTCCAACTTTTATCTATATTTGTCAAAGCTATGGAGCAATTAAACGAATCAATCAATTGAAACACATATATCGTACAATATTACCATGCGTGGTAGCGCTTTTCTGCTGCCTTTTGCCTGCTTTCTCGATTACGGGAGAGCATCCGGTATTGATTATCAGTTCCTATAATCCGGATGCCGGTCGGACTTCCAGCAATATCTCTGACTTTATGGAGGAATTCCAACGTTTAGGAGGGACGAATACCGTTGCATTGGAAAACATGAATTGCAAAAGTTTTTCCGAAGCTCCTTTTTGGGAAAAGAGAATGGCAGGGCTATTATCCAAATACCAGAATGATAAAAGTCCGGCATTGATTGTTCTTATTGGGCAGGAAGCTTGGGCTGCCTACCTTTCTTTGGAAGACTCTGTACGCGGCAATACTCCGGTAGTGAGTGCGCTATCCAGCCGGAACGCCATATTGTTGCCGGGAGATACCATCGATTTGAAGACTTGGATGCCTGAATCCGTAGATTTTTTCACGGATTTTCCGGATTCGCCTATCAAGGCCGGCTTCGTTTATGAGTATGATGTGGAGGCGAATATCAACATGGTAAAGCAGATGTATCCTGACACCGAGAATATCGCTTTTATATCAGACAACAGTTATGGTGGTGTTGCTATGCAAGCTTATGTAGTGAAGGAAATGAAGAAATTTCCCGAATTGGATCTGATACTGCTTGACGGACGTGTCAATACAATATATACTATTTGTGATAGGTTGCATGAACTGCCGGAACATACGGCAGTATTAATGGGGACGTGGCGCGTGGATATGAATGATGGCTATTTTATGCGTAATGCTACTTATGCCATGATGGAAGCTGCTCCAGCCTTGCCCACATTCTCTTTGAGTTCTGCCGGTTTGGGATACTGGGCTGTGGCAGGCATCGTTCCTGCCTACCGTGCTTTGGGCAAGGAGATGGCAAGGCAATCTTATCGTCTGCTGACTGACCCGCAGGATGGGAATACTCATATGGAAGTCATTCCGAATGAGACCATATGGACGGCAAGCTTGTGAAGGAAAAGAAACTGAATATCACCGGCCTTCCGCAGCCGGTAAAGATGCTGAACGTAACCCCTTCTTTCTACGAACAGTACAAGTATCATATCTGGTCTGTCGGTGCTGTTCTGTTGGTGCTGTTGGGCGGTTTGTTCGTTTCCCTTTACTTTTATTATCATACAAAGAAGTTGAAGGATGAACTGGAGGTATCCGAGGGTGCCTTGCGCGAAGCAAAAGACCGTGCCGAAGAATCCAGCCGTCTGAAGAGTGCTTTCCTTGCCAATATGAGCCACGAAATCCGTACGCCATTGAATGCGATTGTGGGCTTCTCGGACGTGCTGTCTGCCGGAGGAGCCTCGGAAGAAGAACAGCGTGGCTATTTCGAGATTATTAGGACCAACTCTGATTTGCTGCTTCGGTTGATTAATGACATATTGGATGTGTCCCGTTTGGAGCCGACCGCGTCATCCTTTCTTTGGAGAGCTGCAATGTAGTGCAGATATGCCAGCAGGTAGTAGCTTCCGTGGCCCAGGCACGCAGGTCGACCAATCAATTCTTATTTGAGTGTGAACGTGAGGTAGTGGAGATGCGGACGGATGTGCAGCGTTTACAGCAGGTTGTGATAAATCTGCTTTCCAATGCGGACAAGTTTACAAAAGAAGGTACGATAACCTTGAAGCTGGAGCTGGATACGGCGAGGAATGTTGCAGTATTCTCGGTGACTGACACTGGTTGCGGCATTCCATTGGACAAACAGAAACGGGTGTTCGAACGTTTCGAGAAGCTGAACGAATATGTGCAGGGAACCGGCTTGGGCTTGTCCATCTGTAAGCTGACCGTTGAGAAGTGGGGCGGCGAGATTTGGATAGATCCTGCCTATACGGATGGAGCGCGGTTTATGTTTACCCATCCTATGAACTTATAAGAACCGACAAGAAATAAGGAAATATGAAAAGATTTAGTTGTTTTTTTATCTGGATTTTTGTCCTGACAAGCATACTGCCTGCGCAGGAAAGAGAAGTGAAACTGAAAGTCGTACAGACCAGTGATATACACGGAAACTCCTATCCCTACACTTTATACGCCGCCGGGAGGCAACCGGTAGTCTGGCACGTGTGCATGCTTTGGTGCAAAAGGAACGTGAGGCTTATGGCAAAAATCTGATTCTCTTGGACAATGGTGACATTCTGCAGGGACAGCCCACAGCCTATTATTATAATACATAGATACCGTTGCCCCTCATCTGGCAGCGGAGATGATGAATTTCATGGGGTATAATGCCGGTAATATGGGTAACCATGACGTAGAGACCGGCCGTGCTGTTTTCGACCGTTGGGCAGGTGACTGCCGTTTTCCGATATTGGGTGCCAATATTGTGGATACTGCTACCGGAGAAACCCATTTCAAACCCTATGAGGTGCTGGAACGTGACGGAGTGAAAATTGTGGTTCTCGGTATGATAACTCCTGCCATTCCTGTATGGCTTTCAGAGAATCTGTGGAAAGGGTTGCGTTTCGACGATATGGAGGAGACTGCCCGCAAATGGATGAAGATTATCCGTGAGCAGGAAAAGCCGGATTTGGTTATCGGTATGTTCCATGCCGGCCAGGATGCCCAGCTGATGGGAGGCAAGTATCGCGAAAACGCTTCCGTAGAAGTGGCGTGCAACGTGCCAGGATTCGATATTGTCTTGATGGGGCACGACCATGCGCGCGAATGCAAGAGGGTGTGCAACATAGTCGGTGACTCGGTACTGGTGATGGACCCTGCCAGCAACGGTGCCGTTGTGAGTAATGTGGATATAACCTTGAAATTGCGTGACGGCAAGGTTGTTGGCAAGAAGATAGACGGCATACTGTCCGATACGAAAGACTACGGCATCAGCGAAGAGTTCATGCAACGCTTTGCCCCCGAAAATGAAGCCGTGCAGAATTTTGTTTCCAAGAAAATTGGTTCTTTTACCGAGACTATCTCCACACGTCCTGCTTATTTCGGTTCTTCCGCTTTTATAGACCTTATCCACGAATTGCAGTTGGCAATCAGCGGAGCGGATATTTCTTTTGCGGCTCCTTTGTCCTATGATACGGAAATCCGTAAAGGAGACATTTTTGTGAACGATATGTTCAATCTGTATAAGTACGAAAATATGCTTTACACCATGCGTCTGACGGGGAAGGAGATACGCGATGCCTTGGAGATGTCGTATGATTTGTGGACCAATCGGATGAAGTCTCCGAACGACCATATCCTGCTCTTCCGTGAGAAACGTCGCGAAGGTGCTACGGATAGGGCCTCATTCAAGAATTTCAGCTTCAACTTCGATTCTGCGGCGGGTATTATCTACACGGTGGATGTGACCAAGCCGGATGGTGAGAAAGTAACCATTCTCAGTATGGCAGACGGTACCCCGTTCGATATGGATAAAATGTATAAGGTAGCGGTGAATTCTTATCGCGGAAACGGTGGCGGCGAATTGCTGACAAAGGGTTCCGGCATCTCGCAGGATGAATTGAAGGAGCGCATCATCCACTCTACGGATAAGGACTTACGCTATTATCTGATGCAGTACATCGAGCGAAAGAAGGTGATTGAACCGCGTGCGCTGAATCAGTGGAAGTTTATTCCCGAAGAATGGACGGCTCCGGCTTCCAAGCGTGATTATGAGTTCTTGTTTGGCAAAGTTAAAGAATAATTCACTATCTTTGCGGCTCAAAAATCTATAATGTAAGTTTTTGGACGTGAAGCAGAAGAAAAAAATTATAGGCGCATTGAGCTTGCTGGTACTGTTTATCATGTACCAGGCAAGCATCACCGCGTTCACTCACGTCCATTATGTGAATGGGGTGCTGATGACGCACTCTCACCCTTTTCATGGCACACACTCTCACTCCCAGACTTCCCTGCTGGTCATCGGGCATCTGTCAGCATTCTGCTCTTCCGGGGCGGATGTGTATGAGGTCCAGCATCCGATGCGTCCTTTGCTGGCCGTGCTCAGCGTCAAACCGGCAACGCCTACTGTAAAGGGGGAAGTGATACGTACCCTTTCCCTTCGCGCTCCTCCCGCTCTTTTTTCATAGTCATTAGGTTGAAAAACGCCTGGATTTTTTGTATGTAGATACCAGGCATTTCGAATGTCCGGCATTTCAGTGAACGAAGTGCGGCATTTCAGATGATTATCTTTTTTCAGACTTGAATTATTTTTTAATTTAGAGCGCTAATTTGATGAAACAATACATTTTGGCGTTGGTACTTGCAGTGGTAAGTGCCAGCGTAGCTTTTGCCGTAAATCCTATAAAAGAAGGCAATATGATTTCCGGCCATGTGATAGTGAAAGGTACGGAGGAAAATATACCGTATGCCACGGTTTTGATTATCGGTAGTGGTCAGGGAACGGTTTCCAATGAAGAAGGACAATTTGAGTTCCGCAAGCTTCCGGCGGGAAAATACAAGCTCCGCGTGTCGGCAGTGGGCTACAAGACCCAAGAGAAGGAAGTGACGGTGAGCAAGGACTTTACTGCCGTCATACATTTCCCGATGGAAGAGGAGAGTTTCATGACCGATGAAGTGGTGGTATCTGCCAACCGCAACGAGGTAAGCCGCAAGGCAGCTCCGGTAGTTGTAAATGTGATGAGTACCAAATTGTTCGAGATGGTCAACTCCACCGACCTTGCCAAGACACTGAACTACCAGTCGGGCCTGCGCGTGGAGAACAACTGCCAGAACTGCGGCTTCCCCCAGGTGCGCATCAATGGCTTGGAAGGTCCGTATTCGCAGATATTGATAAACAGCCGTCCCATCATCAGTGCATTGAGCGGTGTGTACGGATTGGAGCAAATCCCCGTGAACATGATTGAACGGGTAGAAGTGGTGCGTGGCGGAGGCTCTGCCCTGTTTGGCGCCAATGCTGTGGGAGGAACTATCAATATTATAACCAAAGACCCCATCAACAATTCCTTCCAGGTATCGAGCATGTTCTCCAATATGGACGGCAAGTCCTGGGAGCAATATATGGGTGGCAATGTGTCGCTGGTTGCCAAAGATAACTCTTACGGCATTGCCTTTTATGAGAGTTACCGCAACCGTAACCCCTACGACCGCGACGGTGATGGCTTTTCCGAACTGGGCAAGCTGAACATGAACACCTTCGGTTTCCGCGCCTATTACCGTCCTACGCATTTCAGCCGCATCAATCTGGAATACCATACCACTAACGAACTTCGTCGTGGAGGCAACAAATTCGATTTGCAGCCGCACGAGACGGACATCACCGAGCAGACCAAGCATATCATCAATAGCGGAGGCGTGAGCTATGATTTGTTCTGGAAAGAGTACAAGCATAAGATTTCGGCTTACACCTCCATCCAGCACACCGACCGCAACAGCTACTATGGTGCCCAAAAGAACATGAATGCCTACGGCAAGACGAAAGACCTGACCTGGGTTGCCGGCGGCATGTACGTGGGCAATATGGACAACTGCTTCTTTGCCCCCGCCACCTTCACCGGCGGACTGGAATATCAGAACAACTCCCTGCACGACATCATGACCGGCTATCATCGTGACATGGAGCAGGATGTCCGCATTGCCAGCGCCTTCGTGCAGAATGAGTGGAAGATGAACGTACTGACCATGCTGGTCGGCGCCCGCCTGGATAAGCACAACCTGATAGACAAGCTTATTTTCAGCCCCCGCGTCAACCTGCTCTACAAGCCGACAGATGATTTTCAGGCACGCTTGACTTATTCTACCGGTTTCCGTGCTCCGCAGGCATACGATGAGGACTTGCACGTGACGGCAGTAGGCGGCAAGGGAGTCCAAATCAAACTCGCCGATAACCTGAGTGAAGAACGCTCCAACAGTTACAGCGGTTCGGTGGACTGACTGCCCATCTGGGTCACTGGCAGGCAAACATCCTGGTGGAAGGTTTCTATACAGACTGCGCCACGTCTTTGTGCTCGAAGATATCGGCAAGAACGAAGTAGGGGATGTCATCAAGGAGCGCCGCAACGGAAACGGTGCACGCGTATATGGTGCCAATCTGGATGAAAGATTGCCCATGGCAAGGAGGCGCAGTTCCAGCTCGGATTTACGGCACAGCGCAGCCGCTATACCCATGAGGAAGCCTGGACGAAGGTGGACGGAGAAGACCTTACCACCAAGCGCATGCCCCGTACACCTGATTATTACGGGTACTTCACTTTCTCCTCCGCACCGGTAAAGAATTTTGATTTCTCTCTTTCCGGTACCTATACGGGAAAGATGATTGTTCCGCACTACGCACCGGAAGATGCTCCCGAGGGTGCCTTCTGTAATATCACTTCAGACCGCATGGAGCATACTCCCCAATTCCTGGACCTGAATGTGAAGCTGAACTACACCTTTGTGCTTCACGACCATATCAAACTCCAGTTGAACACGGGTGTACAGAACATCTTCAACAGTTTCCAGAAAGACCTGGATAAAGGGGAATTCCGCGATGCGGGTTATTTCTACGGACCGACGCAGCCGAGAACCTTCTTTATCGGTTTCAAGATAATGAACTAAAAGTTTCCATTTAAGAATTTTTAGAGCTAAATTCCGCAAAATAGTCCTACATTTGTCGCCAAAGCACAAAAACCATGGATACTAAGAGAATACGGAATGTAGACATTTCCCAGATACATCATTTGCCGATGATTGATTTCATCGGCAATGATTTTGCTATTTTTAATGATATCAAGGACATGCCTTTGAGCTCTTATCCCACCCGTTTGAATGCTGCTTGCCTGACTGTCTGCTTGAAAGGGTGGTGCAAACTGGAACTCAACCTGCAGCAATGTGAAATGCGGGAAGGTATGTTGGGTATTATTCTTCCCGACCAGATTGTTCTGCAACGCGAGCGTTCCGATGATTTTTCCGGTCTTTTCATTGCCGTCTCAAGGGATTTTATGGATATGGTGATACCTACCATGCAACAGCTTTTCCCTATGTTTTTCATGATTAAGGAGCGGCCCTTCGTTCACATCACTCCGGAGGAATCCCAATCGTTTCAGGAGTATCACTCTTTTCTTTGGAGCAAGGTGAAGCTGAAAGACAATCCTTTCCGTAAGGAAATCACTCAGGGGTTGCTGTTGGCCCTTTTTTATGAGATATATAATATCTATCAAGGACATGTCATCCAGGAACGCATTCCCAAAAGCAGGAAGGAAGACTTGTTCGAGCGCTTTATCCGTGCTATTTCCGAGTCCTATAAGGAAGAGCGCAGTGTGTCCTACTATGCTGATAAGATGTTCCTCACTGCCAAGCACCTTTCCACCGTAGTGAAGGAAATCAGCGGAAAGACGGCGGGCGAATGGATTGACAGTCTCGTCGTTTTGGAAGCCAAAGCCTTGTTGAAGTCTTCCGAGCTGAGCATTCAGGAAATTGCAGACGAGCTGCACTTTGCCAACCAGTCGTTCTTTGGCAAGTATTTCAAGCATCACACTGGCATGTCACCTAAAGAATATCGCCGGCAATAGGTTCAATGTGACGGAATAATGTTTATTTTTGCGGTAAAGATTTACCCCCAAAATAAACTATCATGGAAAAAAGAGAAATTGACCTTACTGTTTCCTGCTATGGAAAGGTGAAAGGAGTGAAGTATGACGTTGTCATCCTACCTTGGGGAGCTACGGAGCCCCATAATCTGCATCTGCCTTATCTCACTGATTGTATTCTGCCGCATGATATTGCCGTAGATGCGGCTGCACTGGCTTTGCAGAATTCCGGTGTACGCTGTATGGTGATGCCTCCCGTACCTTTCGGTGCACACAATCCGGGGCAGCGCGAACTTCCGTTCTGCATCCATACCCGCTATTCCACCCAGCAGGCCATTCTGGAAGACATAGTTGCCTCCCTCTATGCACAAGGCATGCGTAAGCTGATTATTCTCAGCGGTCATGGCGGCAACAACTTCAAGGGAATGATTCGTGACCTGGCGTTTGTGTATCCCGATTTTCTGATTATCGCTGCCGACTGGTTCAGCATCGTCCCTCCCAAAGACTACTTTGAGGCTGTTGTCGACGACCATGCCGGCGAGTCTGAGACTTCCGTCATGATGCATTACCATCCCGAGCTGGTGAATCTGGCTGAGGCCGGTGACGGGGAATCCAAACCGTTTGCCATTCCTTCCTTGAATGAAAAGGTTGGCTGGGCTCCTCGCCATTGGGATAAGGCTACAGTCGACAGCGGGGTAGGGAACCCCAAAAAAGCTTCTGCCGAGAAAGGAGAACGTTATATGAAACCGGTGGTGGAGAAGTTGTCGAAGCTCTTTACGGAAGTCGGTCAAGGAAGTCTGTATTGATGTACTTGGCTTCCGGCTATATATAAAAATAGGCAATAACCATTGTGGATATTGCCTATTTTTTTAGTGCACCCTAAAAACTAATCTCTTTACTCTTATAAAAACTAATCTTTCTCTATTTCGAGTACAAAATTAGAAGGTTTTTGCGGGTTATGAATTGACATAAGTCAAAAATCTCATTCGGATATTATTTTTTCAAACGTGCCCAAAAGCCCTTCTTTTTCTGCCGGACTGGTTCACTGTTTTCGCGAAACAGTTCTTCGTAGGTCAGCCCGTCATGCACCATGCGGTAGATGCTTCCCCAGTCAGGCAGTCCGCCCAGGTTGCGGTCATCGATAAAGAGATCGGCTTTTACTTTGCGTGAAAAACCGATGTGTGCGATGTCTTCTTCCGGATAGTCCCGGTTGACGGCATAGAATTCCACACCCCGTTCCCTGCACCATTCCACAGCTTCCTCCAGGAGTTTCCCTTCACGTACCGACCATAAAATCAGCCGGTGACGCTCGTTTATCAGCATCTTCAGCGTAGCGGTGGCAAAGGGAATTTCTTCTCCTATCTGGGGATAGCGGTGTTCTACAATGGTACCGTCAAAATCAACGGCTATGGTCATAAATGAATAGCTTTTATTGGTTTCAGACTGTGGAAAAAATTATCCTTGACCGCCTGTGGTGCCGCCGGAGTGCTGGCTGACCGGATTGTTTGAATATTCTTCCTGATGTCCCGTGTAGCTTTTCAGCTCTACTTTTACGTCTTTGCTCTGGTTGCCTACCACTACTTTAAAGGTATATGTCTTCACGCGTACCATGCGCTTGCTGCCATACAGCAGTACATGGTTGCCACTGACACTTGCAGTCAGCTTTTGTTCAATTTCATAAGAACCGTTCGTACCTCCCTCTTCAGTTTCAATGTAGTTGTTGATGTATGTGGCCAGTGCATCGGATGCTCCTGCAGCTTTCAGCGCTTCAGCCGGAGAAACGGTATAGTCCCATCCGTTCTTGATTTTAAGGGTCAGGATGATGTTTTCCAGCGCATCTAATCTCTGTTCTCAATCTTGATTACCTCGGCTTTTCCATTCACTTCGTTGTAGCCGTCTGCTACACTGGCGGCAGCTTGTTTGGTAAATTTCACTCTAGGTGAATATTTGCCGGCTATCTTCTCGCCTTGCGGAATGGTAATGATGTAATTGTTATTGTTGAATCCTACGGTTTTAGCAGCGGCTCTGGTTGCAGGCGCCTCGCTGGATTCCACTTCCATGTTTTCCGGATCAAAATAGCCCAGGTTGGCATCAGTCGACGGATTGGGAATGGCAATGATGATATCTTCCTTGGCAACAGCGTCAGCCGGCTCTGTCTTGATGGCTACGTTATTTACAGAAGCCTTTGATGCTTCCGGTTGTGTGGAAGTTGCCGGATTGGCCTCACGTGCCTCTTCAAACACGACGGCTGCAATCTTGGTGTTTTCTTCCGTACCTCCGGTGGGTATGTTGATGGTGGCGGCATTCTCCTTTTCCGGATTTTCTATTTTCGGAGCCTCAATGGTGCTTCCGTCAGCCTCCTGCATTTCGCCGAATTCTATGGTTGTTGACATTTTTACATTTACCACCATCAGGCTGTGGTTGGCTGTTCCGTCTGTAAATTCTGCTGTGGCCTCGTAGTCATCATGTCCTTCAGCTGTTACGGTGAGCGTGTAGATGCCGGTTTTGTTCACAGTCAGTGAGTATACGCCTTTTGCATCGGTTGTGGCAGAGTATTCGCCGCTTTTTACGGTGGCTCCTGCCAATGGACCGTTGGCATCGGTAATGGTACCTGCAATGTAGTAGGCTGTTTGACTTCTTAGCGGGTCTTCCACTTCTTCATACTTCTTGTCGTCATCGTGGCAAGATGTAAGGACTGTTGTGCTGAAGGTCATTGCAAACATCAATGCACCTCCTAAAAATAAACTTTTCTTTTTCATAATTTTCGTCATTTGATAAAACTAATCTGTTTAAATTATACTTATTTCGATTTTTCTTTTTGCAGTTCCTTTATAAGGAAATAGCGTATATAGTCCGGCTGGTAGAAGTTGCTGCTTCGGTTTTCGTTAGGGCGTGTACTGTAACTTTTTCCCAGTTGTTTTTCTATGTACTCTCCATCTGCCACCATGCCGTATGCCCATGCAAAGTAGTCAGCCGGTTTTACTCTGAAGAATCCTTTTCTACTCCATTTTTTTCCCGGCAGGGGGATGGCAAAATGAAATCCTCCGTTTATCTCTCCGTCTGTACAAAGGGCATACAAGCCGATGGCATACTCTCCGAAGTGCCGCGTACAGTCTCCTCTCACTCCATAATCACCGTAAATATATCTTCCTGCTTTCAAGTCGAACTGCAAGTTGAGGCGTGGTTCGTAGTACGAAGCATTCAGTGAGGCATTGATACGCTGTTTTCTGCCTATATACCAGCCGTCTTCCCGGGTGATGGCGGAGAAACCGGTGGAGCCTGCCGTTCCGCCCAGTTCCCAGCGTCCGTTGTTGGTGCGGTATTTTATTTCCAGTTGTGCACCATATCTGTTGTTGGTGAAGTTACCCACCGTCATTTTCCCGAAGATGTTGTGCCTGAAGCGTACATCCTGCGATAGAGCTATGATTCCCGGTCTTATCCGTTTCATCTCTCCACTCAGATTGGTGGCTACGGGCAGTATCACTTGTGCGGTCATTTTCCCACCTTTCCATAGAGCCATTTCCACTGCCGGATTCAGGTTGATGGCATATGTATACAGTTCGTCAAACGTATTGTTCTCCAAAAACAAATCGGGGTATATCACCAAATCCACCTTCCAGGCAGACGGCACTTCTTCCTGACCGGCATTTTTCAATGCCTTCATGGCAGGATCCGTATCTACTGTAATCCCCATTTGCTGATATACTTGTGTCAGGCTAATTTCTCCGTTTCTGTATGCTGCCGTCAGTGTATCCGGCAGATTGATGCAAAGCCTGGGAATCCGGTTTTCCAGTACCACCAATTGCAAATCGCCCTTTGTCTCGCTTCCCAAGCAGGCATCTATGGCTTTGCCCACTCCGGTGTAGGTACTTCTATATACGTTGTTCTCAAAACTTACAGTGGTTACCCCTGGGGTCTGTGCACATTGTATATTTTCCATTCCGATGGCTTTCAGGCTCTCTGTCACTTGAGCATCTGCCATTGCAGAAATGCCACAGAACCATACTGCCAGTATCCACTTCAAACTGTTTTTTCTCTTGTTTTTCATCCTATTCTCCAATCCCTAATCCCTCTCTTAGTGCAACAACCTGCATTCATACCGTATTCCTCCCGATATGCTGTTGAATTCTCTGGTAAACACATGGATGGAGAAATGCTTCCATAATCTGGCGGCGGCTCCCACATTGAAACCTTCCGAATCATATTCGGCCATGACAGTCATTTCCCGGCAGAAAGTAGGAGAGTAGCTGATACCTCCGAAAGGACCGTCCTTTATGCTGTGATCATTCAGTGGGATGTAGTAGCCTGCTGTCACAGCAAGACGGTCACCTTGGGCAATGGAGAAGCCTTTGGTAAGAGCGCCGTAGACAGTGGCAAAATAGTTTGTTCCGGTATTTTTGAAGGGGTCGTCTACACCTATTACTAGACTTGGCCGGTATTTCCCTTCTTTCAATGGTCGTATACGTGCAGTCATCGACCGGTCTTGCTGGAAATATCCTCTTTTCCCGTCATATCGTCTGGTTTTCAATAATGTGCACCGATAACTTAATTCCACAAACGAGAGGAAGGTCATATTCACGAAATAATTTCCGGTATTGAAGTTGAACGGTGTCATGCCGTCCGGCAGATAATTACCACCTCCCATAAAGGTGCCGGCTTCCTGCATGTCTGCTGTGGGGATATTCAGTTGCCCGGTATTCCCCATGGAGTATTGCGCTTGTGCTTTGAGGACACAGCACAATAGGCAACAGACCATAAGTCCTTGTCTAAATTTCATACTAATTTTTGATTTTGGAGCGTTGTTGTCTGAAGAGTTTAAAGTACGCTACGCTACTGCCTGCCACATGGGGGAAGAGGTTCGTGGTGGCGTATAGATTACAAAACGTGGCAAAGTTACGTCAAATATATCTGATATACAAGAAAAATGGGGGAAAATTATATATCCTATACTAGTAGTAATATTCTTTGCTTTGTTATTTTATATAATGGACTAATCAAGGATAATGAAGTAAGACTTTTTTGTTGAAGTGTAATGTTATAGCAGCATTTTATGGATAATATGATAGCATCTCATATAAGTGTCCAATCATAAACTGTTTTCCAAAATAGTGATACTCTACTCTGAAAATGAGTATATAAAAACTAGCCATAATAAGAAAGGGGGATATGATGGAGATTTGGTATAGTTCATTGTAAAGTTGGAAAATTTATTTTAGACGGTAGTGTAAAATAAACTGTGTCACGCATTATTTATCTCTAGAAAACTCAT
>ERZ860023.669-NODE-669-length-18524-cov-1.874817_pt1 | contig 18524 bp, 17 predicted proteins | sample MGYA00509983_ERZ860023 | MGnify/ENA primary metagenome ERZ860023 (study PRJEB30046, sample SAMN00715180) | human gut metagenome | study: EMG produced TPA metagenomics assembly of the A metagenome-wide association study of gut microbiota in type 2...
ATTGTGGCTGCATTCACGGCAGCCATGCGTATCAAGATGTTTTTCATGTGTCCTTTCGAGAGTCTGGGCATGGCAATGGCCACCTATAGCGGGCAAAACTACGGTGCGGGCAAGCCGGAACGTATCTGGATGGGAGTCAAGGCAAGCACCCTGATGATGATTGTTTATTGGGCGTTCACTTTCTGTGTACTGATGTTCGGTGCCAGGACTTTTGCCCTGTTCTTTGTAGATGCCTCTGAGTTGGAGATTTTAAAGAATACGGAGTTGTTCCTGCACATTTCCGTTTCCTTTTTCCCGGTTTTGGGACTGCTCTGCATCCTGCGATACACTATCCAGGGGGTGGGATATACCAATCTTGCCATGCTTTCCGGTGTCTCGGAAATGATTGCCCGGATACTGGTCAGCCTGCTGGCTGTTCCGGCTTTCGGCTATCTGGCCGTGTGTTTTGGTGACCCTACTGCATGGATTTTTGCAGATGCCTTTTTAATACCAGCCTTCATTTATGTCTATCGGCGGATACTTCGGATGAAGAAAAATTAGTGTATCTTTGTATCGGGGAGTTGAAAGAAGAATGACCGGACGAAAAATTATACACATCGATATGGACGCATTCTACGCCTCCGTAGAACAGCGTGATAACCCTGCATTGCGGGGCAAGCCCATTGCCGTGGGCCATGCGGAGGAGCGGGGAGTGGTGGCGGCAGCCAGTTACGAGGCACGGCGTTTCGGGGTGCGTTCTGCCATGTCGTCACTGAAGGCAAAGCGGCTGTGCCCCCAACTTATCTTTATCCCGGGACGGATGGAAGTCTACAAATCCGTTTCCCGCCAGATACACGAAATCTTTCATGAATATACGGATGTCATCGAGCCCATTTCGCTGGACGAGGCTTTTCTGGATGTGACGGAGAATAAACCGGGCATTCCATTGGCTGTAGACATCGCGAAGGAGATAAAGCGGAAGATGCGGGAGAGGTTGAATCTGGTGGCTTCTGCCGGCATATCCTATAATAAGTTTCTTGCCAAGATAGCCTCGGACTACCGCAAGCCGGACGGGCTTTGCACCATACATCCTGCCCAGGCACTGGACTTTGTTGCCCGGCTGCCCATTGAAAGTTTCTGGGGAGTGGGACCGGTAACGGCGAAGAAGATGCACACTTTGGGGATTCACAACGGGGAACAGCTGCGTATGCAGTCTTTGGAGATGCTGACCCGCGAATTTGGCAAAGTGGGGACAGTCTATTATGATTTTGCCCGTGGCATCGATATCCGTCCGGTAGAGGCTGTCCGCATCCGCAAGTCTGTGGGTTGCGAACATACGTTGGAGAAGGACATCAGCAAGCGTTCATCCGTCATTATAGAGCTGTACCATGCGGCAGTGGAGCTGGTGGGGCGACTGGAGCACGCCAATTTCCGCGGGAATACGCTGACGCTGAAAATCAAGTTTCATGATTTTAGCCAGATTACCCGCAGTATGACCCAAGCAAAGGAGCTGGTTGCCCTTGACGTGATTCTGCCTTTGGCAAAGCAATTGCTGCAGGAAGTGGATTATGAACATCATCCTATCCGTTTGATTGGGCTTTCCGTTTCCAACCCCCGTGAAGAGGGGGAGGAGAAAGGAGTCTGGGAACAGCTGAGTTTTGAATTTAGTGACTGGGAGACGGAACATTCAAATAAATAATGCTATATTTGTGTTCAGTATCAAAAAAAGGAAAGCTATGGGCTGTTTTATGAATATTTTGTGGTTGATGTTTGGAGGTATCATCACTGCTGTGGAGTATCTTATTGCAAGTTTATTGATGATGTTCACCATTATTGGCATCCCTTTCGGTATGCAGACCTTGAAAATGGCAAGCCTTGCCTTGTGGCCTTTCGGCAAAGAGGTTCGTAGCGGGGAACGTTCCAACGGTTGCCTCTATGTGCTGATGAATATTCTTTGGATATTCTTGGGCGGCATTTGGATTTGCCTTTCGCACTTGGGATTCGGGTTATTGCTGTGCATCACCATTATAGGCATTCCTTTCGGTATCCAACACTTTAAGCTGGCAGGGCTGGCATTGACTCCTTTCGGGAAGGATATTGTTGCGGCTTGAGCGATTGTGCTGTATCGTTTTTTTATAAATATATGTAAGTATAATTGATGGTGGAGGATGAATGGTGCTTTAATCTTATTGTAATGTGCTTCTGCTTGCATGCTAAATGTTTAGCTTTGTGTTTAGCATCCGATTATGGCTCTATTTTTTGTTTTTATTTGAATTATATATAATAATAATTTTATTTTTAAAAGTGAAATGTTATATTTGTGATTATCCTCACCTATAACACTTCACATATATGCGAAAAACACACCTTTACACGCTACTATGCGTCCTATGTTTTCCATCTTTGGTTTGTGCACAACAAGCCGTTTTTGATGAATTCAGAAAAGCGGCAGGAGATTATGCTGCTCTTTACTCCGGTAAGGCAGAGGAAAATTATAACCAGCAGAAGTATCTTAACCATCCCTATTGGAATACGGATGAATTTCGCGAGGGGGCTGTCTGTTATGGCAGATGGCTTTACTCGGATTTGCAGCTCCGTTATGATACCTATAAAAAGAGTCTGATTGTGGTTACTCCGGAGAAACGGATAACCTTGCAGGTAGATATGCGGAAAGTGGATTATTTTGTCATAGAAGGACAGAAGTTTGTACCGCAGGGTGACTGTTTCGCTGCGTTGCTATATGATAGTCCGCAAATGTGCCTGACACAGTATATCGTATCCACAATGGAGTCTCAGGTGAAGAAAAACGATCTTTATTACAGCCGGTTCAAGAAAAAGAGCTATTTCAGTCTTCGCAGTGGCGGAACCGATTATGTGATAACTTCCCGTTCGGGTTTCTTGAAACTTTTTCCTACATACAAGAAGCAGTTGAAGGCTTATTGCCGGAAAGAGCGGCTGGACTTCAAGGAAGATGGCGGTGTCCGGGCAATGACCCGGTTAACGGAATATATTGATTCCTTAATTCATGGAAAATAATATGAAAGTACATAATCTTAAATATACAGTAGCCTTTTTCCTCCTATTGTCGCCTTTCGGCATGTTTGCACAGCAACAGATGGCTATGGACAGCATTTCCATATTCGAATTGATGGATGCAGTAGAAAAGGGCACGTCTTGCCGTATTTATACAACGATAACGGTTCCTTTTAAAGTGAAGCGGGCAGAGGTGAAGAACCCCACTGCCGAGTACTTGAGAGAGGCTTTGGCAGCTACTATCTATAAGGTGACGGTTTATGGTGACAGAATATTTGTCTTGCCGGAGGTTTTTCTGGCCACCTCGCTGCCACCGGTATTGATGGGGGAAAAGTTGGAGACGGATGAGGAACTATTGCCTTCATACATTCCTATTGTGAAGTCTTCTTCAGAAAACAAGGTCTATGAGATAGGAAACAAGTATAAGCCTGCCCCCGGAGATATGATAACTTTGACCGGAAGAGTTTCTGACTTTAAGACCGGCCAGAATCTGGATGGTATCAACATCATTCATCGAGAGCCGTGGGTAGCTACGACGACCAACCGTCAGGGGGAATTTACCATTGACCTGCCTGCAGGCTATAATATTCTTGAAATCAGTGGGATGAATATCAAAGTGACCCATCGGCAATTTATGCTTTATGGTGAAGGCATTGTCCATATCGAGTTGGAAGAGGAAGACCATATGCTGGATGAGGTGCTTATTGTTTCGGGGCGTATACAGAACGTGAAAAGTGTGCAGTTGGGAATGGAGAAGCTGCAGCCTGCCCTGCTGAAAAACATTCCTACGGCTATGGGTGAGGTGGATGTGCTGAAGATGATACAGACACTTCCCGGCATCAAGACAGTGGGGGAGGCATCAAGCGGTTACAATGTGCGTGGGAGTGCCGCTGACCAGAACCTGCTTCTTTTCAATAACGGAACGATTTATAACCCCAATCATCTTTTCGGTTTTTTCACGGCTTTTAATTCGGACATGATAAAGGATGCGGAACTTTATAAAAGCAGTATTCCCAGCCAGTATGGCGGGCGTATCGCTTCCGTACTGAACATCACCAGCAAGGAGGCGAACAAGGAAAAGTTTACCGGTTCTGCAGGTATCGGGCTTGTGACCAGTAAGTTGAATCTCGAGATTCCCATCATTAAGGAAAAGACTTCCCTTCTGCTGAGTGGACGTACGACCTATTCGGACTGGATAATGAAGACATTGCCCAACAAAAGCGGGTATCGTGATGGGAAAGCCGGTTTCTATGATTTGGGGACTGTCTTCTCGCATACGGTGAACGAGCGCAACAAGCTGAATGTCTATGGCTATTATAGTCACGACCGTTTTGCCTTTAATGACAATGAGAGTATGCCTACAACAATATGAATTTCTCGGCAAACTGGAGGACCGTCTTTGCAGAAAAGCTGACCGGAAACTTCTCTTTCGGTTATGACCACTACGATTACCGAAATGATGAAACGGTGGAGGAAGCGTCTGCCGCACGGCTGTCTTTTGCCATTAACCAATGGTTTGGAAAAGCGGACTTTCTTTATCAAGCCGGCAATAGCCATGCGGTGAACTTCGGTTTGATGAGCCAGCTGTATAATGTGAATTCCGGGACCTACGAGCCGGTGGGGCCTAATTCGCTGGTAAGATATGATGAACTGCAAAAGGATAAAGCACTGGAAAGTGCCGTTTATATAGGGGATGAATGGGATATAACTTCCAGGCTCTCCATCAATGCGGGTATACGCTATTCCATGCTCAATGCTTTGGGACCGCGCACTTACTATACATATCAGGAAGGTATACTGCCCTCCATGTCTTCGGTGGCGGATTCTATCACGGCGGGGAATGGAAAGGTCATCAAGACCTATCACGGACCGGAATTCAGAGTGTCGGCACGTTATGCCTTTACAGATGATTTTTCCGTAAAGGCCGGTTTCAATACGATGAGGCAGTATATCCATAAGGTATCGAATACTGCCGTTATGTCTCCTACAGATACCTGGAAGCTGAGCGACCCCAATATCAAGCCTCAACGTGGCTGGCAGGTGGCGGCAGGCGCCTACTATAATACGCCGGGGCAACTTCTGGAATTATCTGTAGAAGGATATTACAAAAAGCTGATTGATTATCTGGATTATCGCAGTTCCGCCCAAATCCTGATGAACCACCATCTGGAGACGGATGTCATCAATACGGAGGGATATGCTTACGGCGTGGAATTCCAGGTGAAAAAACCGGCTGGAAAACTGAACGGGTGGATGAGCTATACTTATTCGCGCACTTTCTTGCGTCAGAATGATCCGCGCATAGCCCGTCCCATCAATGGTGGAGAATGGTATCCGACCGAGTATGACAAGCCGCATGACTTCAAGCTTGTAGGCAATTACAAGTTTACCCGCCGTTACAGCATGTCTTTCAATATGGATTACAGTACGGGCCGTCCCACCACAATTCCTGCCGGGCAATACTACGACCAGGGTTTGAAGAAAATGCAGGTTTACTATACCGACCGTAACAGTTATCGTGTTCCCGACTATTTCCGTATGGATTTGTCGTTCAATATTGAACCCAGTCACCACCTGGCATTGTTGACCCACAGTTCCCTTTCTTTCGGTATCTATAACCTGACCGGAAGGAAGAATGTGTACTCTGTCTATTTTGTGTCCGAGGAGGGTAGGATTCAAGGATACAAGATGTCCATATTCGGTGCTCCCATTCCTTTTGTTACTTATAATATTAAATTCTGAAAGGGTATGAAGAATAAAGTATATTGGGTGATATGTATATGTCCGTTATGGTTGTTCCTTAGTAATTGTGTGGATAAGTTCAATGCCCACTTGCCGGAAAGTAGTATCGGCCTTCTCATAGTTGAAGGTAGTATAATATCGGATAGTGCTGTCGTGTTTTCTTTGAGCCGTTCCTTTTCCTTGGATGTGGAAGGGGTTCCTCCTGATTTCAATAAGGTGGATGCTGAAGTTTGTGTAACCGGTGAGGATGGCTCCAGTTTTAGGGGTGTTGCGTTGGGTAATGGAAAGTACCGGGTTGCTGTCGGAACATTGCATAGGGATGTTCGCTATAGCTTGAAGATTGTCTATGAGGGAGATACTTATATTTCCGAACCTCAATATCCGATAGGGACGGAAAGCATAGACGATGTCACTTACGAACAGCAAGGGGAGTATGGTGATGTCAGCATCCGTTTCTCCATGCAAAGCAAAGATGCTGCATGTTATTTCTGGAATTATGAAGAAGATTGGGAGGTTAGAGCAGTATACAATCCTATGTGTGCTTATGATCCCGATACAGACAAGGTTGTTGATTATGATGCCAGACCATACTCACGCGGATGGTGTCACAGTGAATCGTCCGAGATAATAATAGGTAATATGGAAATAAACAAGGATAATCGTGTAAAGGATAAGTGTCTCTATTCCATTGAAGCAGATGATATTCGTTTTTCTTGTTGTTACAGTACTATAGTGAAACAACGTAAGATTTCGAAGAGTGAATATGAATATTATCAGGAGAAAATAAAGCTTAATGAGGAGATGGGTGGGTTGTTTGTTCCCCAGCCTTCGGAATTGCCGTCGAACATTAGATGTGAAAGTTCAGATAAACAGGCTATTGGATATGTTGGTGTCAGTTTGAATGTGGCGGAATATCGTATTTTCATTTCTACAGATGATATACAATATAGGCTTCCTGAGGGGTATTGTCAGGGAGCGAAAGGGCTGAAAGAAGAGTATACATTTTTAGATTTATACTTGATGGGGTATACCATTGCATATCCGGACCCGGACCCACGTACGGGATTCAAAGGTTATGCATGGGTTTCTGGAGGTTGTACAGACGTACGCTATTTAGGTGCCAGCTTGGAAAAGCCTTCCTTCTGGCCAGTTGAAATCAATCTGTTTTAATAAGAAAAAGCGATGAATAATGCAAAATATATAGTAACATGGATATGCTTGTTGTGGCTCACTATTGGCAGTTGTGTGGATAAATTCAATGCGCACTTGCCGGAGAGTAGTACGAGGGTGCTTATAGTTGAAGGTAACATCATATCAGATAGTACAGTTGTTTTTTCCTTGAGCTGTTCCTTTCCTTTGAATGTAGAAGGAATTCCTCAGGATTATAACAAGATAGATGCAGAAGTCAGTGTAGTAGGAAGTGATGGTTCTTGTTTTAATGGCACTTCTTTGGGAGATGGAAAATACCAAGTTGTAATTGGCTCTTTGAATAAAGATGCCAGCTATAGTCTGAAAATTGTGTATGAAGGGGATATTTATACTTCGGAGCCTCAATATCCATTGGAGACAGAAACAATAAATGACGTTACCTACGAGCAACCGGAAAAATACGGTGACATCTCTATCCGCTTTTCTATGCGGAGTGAAGATGGCGGATGTTATTTCTGGAGTTACGAGGAAGATTGGGAAGTGAGGGCAGTATATAATCCCAAGTTCCGTTATGACCCTACCACTGATGAGGTGGTTGATTTTGATGCTACACCATATGCACGGGGATGGTGTCATGATAAGTCGGCTAAAATCATAGTAGGTAATATAGGAACAAATAAGGATACTCAATTGAAGGATAAGTGGCTCTATTCTATAAAGGCGGATAATAACCGTGTTTTTCATCATTATAGCACTTTGGTGAAACAGCGTAAGATTTCGAGGGGCGAGTACGAATATTATCAGGAGAAAATAAAAATAATGAAGAAATGGGTGGATTGTTTATTCCTCAGCCTTCAGAACTTCCTACGAATATTATTTGCAACAATTCAGGCAAAAATGTAGTTGGTTATGTGGGAGTTAGCATGAATGTGGCAAAATATCGTATTTTCATTTCTGCCGATGATATATATTATAGGTTTCCTGACGGTTATTGCCAAGAATTTAGAGGTTGGGCAGATTCGTACATGGATTTATATGTGATGGGATATGCTATTGCTTATCCATTGATGGTAGGTTATGCATGGGTTTCCGGAGGTTGTACAGACGTACGCTATTTAGGTGCCAGCTTGAAAAAGCCTTCCTTCTGGCCGGATGAAATGAATTAATATTGAAATGATATGAAGAGAGTGATATTTTGTATTATAGGTTGGGTTCTTGTATTGGGATTACACGCTCAAATTGTTGAGAATATGCGTATTTATACAGACAAGGACTGCTATGTGGCTGGAGAAGATTTGTGGATAAAAGTTTGTGTGACGGATTCCTTGTCTCGTGGAAGCGTATTAAGCAAAGTAGCTTATGTAGAGATAAGTGACACGAAGCTGGTATACGCACAAGGTAAAATCGACTTGCAGAACGGGAATGGATGGGGACGTATCAGACTTCCGCAAGTCATGCATACCGGAGCTTACCAACTGACGGCATATACGCGTTATATGAGGAACTATCCTATGGCTTGTTTCCCAAAGAAGTATATAGCCTTGCTTAATACTGTTCAGACAACAGAGGAGGATAATGTGGAACTTTTCACGGATTCCATTACCGTTTCACAAGCTTCCGGCAATCAGCTTTCCGGAGCGGACTTATGGACAGATAAATCGGTCTATGGGAACCGGAGTAAAGTAGCCTTGACATTACCCAATCTGCCTGCTGATGTCAAGGAGCTTACTTTGTCCGTAGTACGAAAAGACTATGTGCTAAAGGGGTTTCCAATATCAGCCGACGGGCAGAAGAACTATACAAGTGTTCCGGAACGGTCATTTGCTGCAGAGTGTGAAGGGCATATTGTAACCGGCAGGCTGATGGGAGCGCCTGCTGACAATGTAAATGCACGTCTGGCATGTGTGGGCAAGGATATTCGTGTCTTTGGCGGACAGCCTAAGGCTGACGCTATTTATGCTTTTTATACGACCGGAATAACGGATATGCAGGAGATTGTATTAACTGCATTACCGGAGGAGGAAAGTCCCTGCCGATTGGAGCTTATTTCTCCTTTTGTCGGGGTGTTGGCAGAAAAACTTCCTAAAGTCTGTGTGTCATTTCGGAAAGAAGACTTGATAGAGCGTGGTTTCAGCGCGCAATTACATTCTCTTTTGCCGGTAGATTCTTCGTATAGCGAGAGTATATTGCAACAACTTTATGATTTTGTTCCCGCTTCCACTTATAATCTGGATGAGTATGTTCGTTTCAGGACTGTGAGGGATGTTTTTGTGGAATTTGTCAAGGGAATACGTATCAGTCAGCTGGAAGGTAAAGATGTCATCCGGATACTGCAACCGGATATAAGGAGATTCAGTAATATGAAAACACTGGTGTTGTTAGACGGGATTCCGTTTGATGACCATGAAACCATTCTGAACTATGATGCCCGTTTGATACACTATATACATCGTTATACTGGCAAATATACTTTTGGCGGGGAGTTGTATGATGGAATTGTTTCGTTTATAACCCATCGGGGAACATTGCCTGATATACGTTTGGATAAGAATTCACAGATGTTTTCTTATGAATTTCCACAAAAGAGAATCGCATTTGTTGCTCCATCATACAATTCAGAGAAACAAGCCGGTTCCCGCTTACCGGATTTTCGACATACACTTTATTGGAATCCGGAGATAACTCCCGCTATGAGTACACTCAACTTTTATACTTCGGATATGAACGGAATATATATAATTACCCTACAAGGAATTTCGGTTGACGGTAGGGAGATAAGGATGCAAAGCGAGTTTGTAGTTGGTGCTAACCATTAGTATAGATGGATAAAAAAGGGGCAGGGAACTGAAAAGTTCCCTGCCCTTCATTCATTGTATTTAAAGGTGTTTTTTTACATGGTTACGAGGGACTGCTTTGCAAGCAGCTTTTGTAGTTTACCGTTCAGTGTTTGACACATTGTTCCATTACCCATTGCCTGATAGCGTTTGATTTGGTATTGTAACATAAAAATTTCATTTGCATTCTTTTTCATAATTCTCATCTTTTTGTGCTCTCCGCGTTTCGGAAAGCGGGTTTTTACATCTTTTCTTTTATCTTATAACGTTGCAAAGATACGAAATGTTTGCGAGAAATGTGTTTTATAACATAAAAAAACAGCCATTCATCCTTTATTTTCTTTAGAAATACTAGATTTTGCAATCTATATATGACAAATATGTTACGCAAGTTTCGCAAACTCTTCCTTGTTTTATACCTTTGTAAAAAGGAATATTTTAGTATGGAGAATATTGTCAGAACAATAAGAGCTTATTATCCGGTTTCAGATGAAGCATTGGCAGCATTGACACATGGTTTTGAAAAGCAAGTGTTTCCTGCCAAAACACTTATTATCCGTGCAGGACAATTTGATAGGCAAGTCCACTTCATAGAGAAGGGAATGACACGCTCGTACACCTTGCACGATGGAAAAGAAATAACGACATGGTTCTCTATGGAAGGTGATGTAGCTTGTGGCTCGTGGGATTTATATAGGAACAAAGCAGGCTTTGAATACGTGGAAACATTGGAAGAAACACTGGTCTATTCTATTTCCATTGAAACGCTTAATGAGTTGTATAAGTCAGATATAGATATTGCAAATTGGATGAGGGTGTTACAACAGGAAAATTTTCTTCGCTTACAAGATATTCATATATCTCGCCTCAACTTGTCTGCGTATGAGCGTTATGAAAAATTAATGAGTGAGTGTCCGGCCCTTTTTCATAGAGTGACTTTGGGACATATCGCTTCTTTCCTTGGCATTACACAACAATCATTGAGTCGTATTAGGGCAAAGGGGTATTTTTTAACATAGGATAAATTCCTATACATTAGAGTTTTGTATTTTTGTCCGCAAAAACAGAATACGTATGAAAACAGAATATGAAAAGTGCATGGCTGGCGAACCTTTTATAGGAAGTAGGGATCCGAAAATAGTGGAGATGATTTTGCGTACAAAACGTCTCCTGGCACAGTTCAATGCCACAGATTATGCCGATAGCAAGCGCAGGAGGGAGTTGTTGTGTGAGATGTTGGGACATGTAGGCAAGAATGTGCATGTGGATATTGACTTCCATTGTGAATGTGGCAAGCATATTTTTATGGGCGACAAGGTAATTGTCAACATGAATTGTACCTTTGTGGACAACAATCGTATTGACATAGGTAGCAACGTCCTGATAGCCTCTAATGTACAGATATATACGGCAACCCATTCTACCAAAGTAGATGAACGTATGGTGCAGGACTGTCCGGAAGGACAAGAAATCTGCCGTACGTATGCCTTACCTGTACGAATAGAGGATGGAGTATGGATTGGTGGAGGGGTTGTCATTTTGCCTGGTGTCACCATCGGGAGGAACAGCGTTATCGGGGCGGGGAGTGTGGTTACCCGTTCTATTCCTGCGAATTGTGTGGCAGTGGGAAATCCTTGTCGTGTGATAAAACAGATTGATAATATAGTATCTGTATGAGCATGTGTTGAGTAAATGTATTATCTTTGCATATATTACCATGTAAACAAGAGAGACTATATACTTATGGGGAAATTGGCGGAACTTTGGCGGAGTCCTTATCCTACGTTTTATCAACGCTGGAAGGCAGTAGTGATACCTTCGGCCATTATTTTTCTGATATTATATATACTTCAGCCGTTCGGTATTTCCCGGATAAAGGGAAGTGTGTTTGGGGTGGTTGCCGGTTCTGCATTGATTGCGGCAGGTGCTTCGGGAGTTTTCACCTATTTGCTTCCGGCATTATTTCCTGCTTATTACAAGGAGCAGAACTGGACATTGGGTAAGCATGTGTTGAATTTGCTGCTGATGTTGTTGCTGATAGCAGTGGGGATTTGGGCCTATCAATCATGGTTGATGGGAATGTGGTTGGACAAGCGGTTGTTCTTTCTGGCTTTGTCTTGGGTAATGGTGCTGGCACCTTTTCCTACCATATTTTTTCTGATGTGGAACCGCAATTTGCAACTGACCCGCAATCTGAAAGAAGCTATGGAGATGAACGGTCACCTTTCAAGGAGAATATCCCCGGAAGTTGGGATAGCGAGCTTGGAAGACAAGGTGTTTTCCTCGGAAGAAGCGTTGGTGTTTGCCGGTGGCACCAAAGAAATGCTGGAAGTAAAGGCCGGAGATTTCCTTTATGCAGAGGCAAAGGGGAATTACGTAAAAGTAGGTTACCGTTCAGATTCGGATAAAGAAAAGAAAATTACATGGAGATTGTTGCGTGCCACCATGAAGCAGGCAGAGGAAGCTGTCTCTGCTTGCCCTTTTATTATCCGTTGCCATAGGGCCTTTCTTGTAAACATCCGGATGGTGGTGAAAGTAGATGGAAACTCTCAGGGATATAAGCTGAATCTGGAGGGTTGCGAAGAAGAGGTTCCGGTTTCACGCGCATACGCCAAAGAGGTGAAAGCATTGATTGAAAACCGGACAAAGAGTTAGTCACTCGTCACAGAAATACGTTGTTCGTCACAAAGAGTTTGTTGGTTGTCACATATCCGGGCTGTCTGTCCCGGATATTTTTTTGTCTTATACCCTTCCTTTATGTTTGCGGCAGGAAACACAACGAATGTAAAGATATGAAACGGGAAACAGTCTTTGGGATATTGGGCGTATTACTTTATACACAGCCTTCCGTAGCGCAGAAATCAGTGACCGATACAGTACGTCTGAATTTTAATATAGACAGTGTCGCTTTGGAAGAAGTAGTGGTAAAAGGAGCCAGAACTCCTGCTGCCAACAGCCGTTGGAGCGATATGCATCCGGTGGAACTGGTCACGGTGGGCGGTGCGAACGGTGATTTATACAAGGCATTGCAGACTTTGCCCGGTACGCAAGTGCAGGGTGAAACCGGTGAATTGCTGGTACGTGGTGGAGGCAGTTACGAGACGCAGACTTTTATTGATGGAATGCATGTACTGAATCCCTATACTTCGAACGGAATAAATACCCCTGCTCGCAGCCGTTACTCTACATTTATGTTCAGTGGGGTAAACCTTGCTTCGGGAGGCGCTTCACAAGAATATGGAGAAGCGCTTTCGGCAGTCTTGCCATTGGAAACAAAAGATTACAGCAAGGTCGATAAAGTCGGAGTGAACGCTTCCGTTGTCGGTGTTGGTGGAGGGGGCACAAAGACTTTTGACAGAGGATCCTTGTCTGTTGACTTGAATTATCAGAACCTGGGTTTGTATGACAAGGTTTATTCGGGCAGGAGGGATTTCGAGGAGCCTTACCGGATGTTTTCCGGAGCTGTCCAGTTCCGTTATACTCCTGATGAAAGAGTGGTATGGAAGGTTTACGCACAATACGACCGGACGGACTTTTCCACTTACGAAGGGGATAACCGCAGATTGTTCGGGCTGGGTGAAGACAATATCTATGTAAATGCAACCTTTCGCAGGCATACTTCCGGAGAGTGGAGTTGGTTTGCAGGGGCGGCCTATTCTTACTATAACCGGAGAATCGGAGGAGCAGTTGTTTCGGGTGATAACTGGCTGGAACGTCAGCAAGAGACGCATCTGAAGGCTAAAGTTTCCAAACGGCTGTCATCGGTATTCCGTCTGGATATGGGGATAGAGAGCTATATCCGCAATTACAGGAATCATTATCTGTTGTGCGGGACGGATGACAGCAATCGCATGTCGCCTACCATTGGTGCGGGTTTCTTTTCGATGGCTTATTATCCGATGGAACAATTGAAGATGGAGTTTTCTTTTCGCACGGAATACACTTCTCCGAACCGTAAGATGAATTTCTCTCCCCGGCTGGCGGCGAACTATTATTGGGGAAACATGATGCTGTCGGGGATTGTAGGGCGATACACACAGTTGCCCGAGAACAACTGTCTGGTGCGTCGGCCGCAGTTGATGTCGGAAGTATGTATGCAGTACAATTTGGGCATTCAGTACGACTATGAAGGGCGTTTCTGTAAAGCTGAACTTTATTATAAGGATTATGACCGTCTGGCATTGGAGGAAACGGATGCCGATACGAAAGCTGTATTCTTGACCTCCAACGGTTATGGACACAGCAAAGGCATAGACTTGTTCTTCCGTGATAGAGCGTCCTTCAAGAATCTGGAATACCAGTTATCCTATACCTATAATATAGCCAAACGTAAATATCGGGAGTATCCGGAACTGACTACTCCTCAGTATGCCACACGGCATAATGCAGCCTGGGTGGTGAAGTATTCCTTGCCCCGCCTGCATTCCATTGTCAGCGTGACCGACCGTTTCAGTAGCGGACGTCCTTATCATAACCCCATGCTGCCGGGTCTGATGAACGATGAAGTGAAGCCTTATAACAGTCTGGATTTGGGTGTGACCTTCCTGGCAAGCAAGAAGGTAATCATCCATGCTTCCGCCAGCAATATCCTTTGCCGGAAGAATGAGTTCGGTAAGGTGGATAACAAGGCTGTCCTGGCTTCCAGCGACCATTTTTTCTATGTAGGAGTATATGTGACTTTAGGCAAGAAGGCCGCCTACGATGTATCCAATTTTTAGACAATAACCCTTTTAAAATAAACAAAGATGAAAGCAATGATTATTTTTTTAGTATTTGTAATGCAAAGTACCGCCCAGCTGCTCTTTGCCCAGAACCTGACTATTGAAGTGTGTGACATTGAAAAGGTGGAGGGGCATCTCTATGTCGCCATCTACAATTCGGAAGAAACATTCATGAAGAAACCCTTGACCGCCTTCCGGATAGATGTGAAAGATACGTCGCTCTCCATTCCTTGCCAGGGGTTACCTGCGGGTACGTATGCCATTTCGCTGTTTCAAGACGAGAACGGAAACGGGAAACTGGATACTGCCGTTTTCGGCATTCCTACAGAGAAGTACGGGTTCAGCAATGATGCTCAAGGCGTTATGGGCCCGCCGTCTTATGACAAATGCAGCTTCACTTTTTCCGGAGACACGACTTTGGTGATACATCTGAAGTAGGGTGATTATGTAAGTAAAAACGGGAATTAATTTTCTTTTGCGGACGATTTACACTATTTTTGTGGCTCAACCTTAATAATTGCATTATGAAACGAGTTGCACGACTTCTGGGATTTCTCGGACTGGTATGTTTGCTTGCCTCTTGCGGCAAACGTTCTTTCATTACAGACACTTCTTACCGTCAACGTGTGGAGCAGGACTTCAATCAAAAAAAAGAAAGGTTGCCGCAGGGCGATTTGTTTGCCATATTCGATATGGACTTGACGTCGTACGAACGCGAAGCTTTGGAGTTCCTTTATGCCTATATGCCTTTGGCAGACATTGCCGATTATTCCGGAGAATTTCATCTGATGAATGTGCGAGCCTCCCAAAAGGCTGCCGATGAGATGCCTTGGGGAAAAGTTATTCCTGAGGATTTGTTTCGTCATTTTGTACTTCCGGTGCGGGTCAACAATGAGCATCTGGACAGTGCACGGGTAGTGTTTTACGAAGAACTGAAGAATCGTGTCAAGTCTCTGTCCCTCTATGACGCCATTCTGGAGGTGAACCACTGGTGCCACGAGAAGGCTATCTATACTCCCTCCGATGCCCGTACCAGTTCGCCTTTGGCAACGGTACGCACGGCATAGGGCGTTGTGGCGAGGAATCTACCTTGCTGGTTGCCGCCTTGCGTTCGGTGGGTATCCCTGCCCGTCAGGTCTACACACCCCGGTGGGCGCATACCGACGACAATCATGCGTGGGTAGAAGCATGGGCAGACGGGAAATGGTATTTTCTTGGAGCCTGCGAACCCGAACCGGTACTCAACCTTGGTTGGTTCAATGCTCCGGCCAGTCGCGGTATGCTGATGCATACCAAGGTCTTCGGACGTTATGAAGGAGCGGAGGAAGTGATGTCTGTCACTCCTACTTATACGGAAATCAATGTAATCGGTAACTATGCACCGACGGCTAAGGCCACAGTTACGGTCATGGACGGACATGGAAATCCGGTGTCTGATGCTTGTGTGGAGTTCAAGCTCTATAATTATGCGGAGTTCTATACTGTAGCCCGGAAGCAGACCGATGCAGAGGGAAAGGCTTTTTTGACGGCCGGTAAGGGTGACATGCTGGTATGGGCTTCCAAAGACGGAAAATTCGGCTATGCCAAACTGTCTTTCGGTAAGGACCATGAACTGGTTGTGAAGATGGATAAGACTGCCGGCGACGGCCATGCGGTAGATTTTGAACTTGTGCCGCCCCCCGAAAATGCGGAGTTGCCGGCGGTTACGCCCGAACAGCGTGCGGGGGAAGACCGCCCCCCGGGGCCCGGAGGATCCACACGCAACGCTTATGTGTCTATGTTCATGACGGATGAGACGGCGCGTTATTTTGCCCGGCAGTACAAGCTCGACGAAGATGCCGTTTCACGGATACTGGTCGCTTCCAGAGGAAACCATCGGGTCATTGCCGACTTCATGGCACGGTTGCGCTCTGAAAAGTCCAAAAGAGGAGGTCTGGACCTGCTCCAACGGATTTCGGCAAAAGACCTCCGCGACGTTACACTGGAAGTTCTGATGGACCACATGCAATCCCGTATGTGCAAGAATGCCGACCATTTCCGCAGATATGTGCGCAATCCACGCGTAAGCAACGAGATACTGACCCCCTATAAAGGATTTTTCAAGAAAGCCGTCTCAAAGGAAGATGCTGAGGCATACAAGGCAGAACCGATGAAACTGGTGGCATGGGTGGCCCAAAATATCCGGGTAGACAATGACTGTAATTTGGGAGGGGCTCCCATTCTCCGGAAGGGGTCTGGAAGGCCCGTGTGGCTGATGCCCATAGTCGTGACATTTTCTTCGTCTCCATGGCACGCAGCATGGCAATCCCGCCCGTATCAACGGAGTGACCGGCAAAGTACAGTTGATAGGGGATGATGGTGCGATGGATGTGGACTTGAACCATCATCCGGAAGAGCCGGTCTTTATGGCAGAAGGAATTGCTTCGAAGGGAAAGTTGGTGGCTTCCTATAAGCCTATCCGTTCGTTGGATAACCCGAAATACTATTCTCATTTCACTCTTTCCAACAGACCCCGCAGGGCAGTTTGCAATTGCTTTCCTATGACGAAGGCGATGCAGATATGGGCGGCGGTACTACATGGAGCAATCTGTTGAAGGAAGGAACAGCTCTGGAGGCCGGAGATTATGTTTTGGTGACCGGTACACGCCTTGCCAGCGGTGCGGTACTTTCTAAAACCACCTTTTTCAATATTCTGCCGGAGAAGACAACGGAAATTGAATTGGTGATGCGCGAGAGCGAGGATGAGGTGCAGGTTATCGGAACTTTAATTCGGAGTCTCTCTTCACTCCGCTGCCGGACGCCGGCTCCGCAGCCCGGCAGAGTCTGCTGCAGGCTTGTGGGCGCGGTTACTTTGTCGTAGGCATTCTGGGTGTCAATCAAGAGCCAACCAATCATGCGTTGCGCGACATCGCTTCATTCAAGGCTGATTTGGAGAAGTGGGGGCGTAAGATGGTGTTGCTGTTCCCTAATGAGGCCAAAGCCGGCAAGTTCGTCCGCGAGTCATTCCCCGATTTGCCCTCTACCATTATTTATGGTATAGATACGGACGGTATCGCTGCGCAGATTGCAGAAAGCATGAAGTTGAAGCACAAAGAGAGCCTGCCGATATTCATCATAGCCGATACTTTCAATCGGGTGGTCATTGTATCGCAAGGATACACCATCGGACTGGGAGAACAACTGATGAAGACAATAAAGGGGTTATAGGGCTTTCTGCCATGAATTGTAAATAGTAATCGTCAAATAGTAAATCATCCGATGCCTGTTATCGAAATATCATCTTTGACCCATCCCGGTGTGGAGATATTCAGTACCCTTACCGAAGCCCAGTTGCGCAACCGCTTTGAGCCGGACAAAGGGCTGTTTATAGCTGAGAGTCCTAAGGTTATCAAGGTGGCTCTGGATGCCGGCTACGAGCCTTTGGCCTTTTTGTGTGAGCACAAGCACATCTATGGGGATGCTGCTGAAATCATTGAGCGTTGTGGCGATATACCCGTCTACACAAGCGGTAGGGAATTGCTTGCCGAGCTGACCGGCTACGTTTTGACGCGTGGTGTTCTTTGTGCCATGCGCCGTCCGGTTCCGAAGAGTATGGAGGACGTCTGCCGGGGAGCCCGGCGTATTGTGGTTATCGACGGGGTGGTGGATACCACCAATATTGGGGCCATCTTCCGTTGGCGGCAGCTCTTGGCATGGATGCTGTGCTGTTGACGCGTAATTCCTGCGATCCTCTGAACCGTCGTGCGGTCCGGGTTTCAATGGGAACGGTTTTTCTTGTGCCGTGGACGTGGATGGACGGTCCTCTGGATACGCTCGGTGAGTTGGGTTTCCGTACGGCGGCCATGGCGCTTACGGACAATTCCATTTCCATAGACAATCCCGTTTTGAAGACCGAGCCCCGGTTGGCTATTGTGATGGGTACTGAGGGAGATGGTCTTTCGCACGAAGCGATTGCGGGAGCCGACTATGTGGTTCGTATCCCCATGGCGCACGGTGTAGATTCGCTGAACGTGGCGGCCGCAGCGGCTGGTGCTTTTTGGGCACCTCTCGGTTTTAAGGGAGAACG
>ERZ860023.670-NODE-670-length-18482-cov-3.194117_pt1 | contig 18482 bp, 20 predicted proteins | sample MGYA00509983_ERZ860023 | MGnify/ENA primary metagenome ERZ860023 (study PRJEB30046, sample SAMN00715180) | human gut metagenome | study: EMG produced TPA metagenomics assembly of the A metagenome-wide association study of gut microbiota in type 2...
ACTTCAAACCGGGCCATCCGATGCTAGCGGCCTTGCGGAGCGGTAGGCCCGAGCTGATCGCCAAATATGACGACCTGCTGATGCCAGAGATCGAGGGACGGTTGCTGACCCTGACTCGCTCTCTGGATAGCGTCCCCCAACCTAAACCGCCGGCCCCTCCGGCTGATGACAAGGCAAAGCGGCTGGCCGCCCTGCTCGAAGGTATGGAAATCCCGAGGGACATTGCCATTCCCATGGCCGATGAATTGTTGGCGGAGAATCCGGACATCCCGCTGGCGGCCCTGATTCACAAGGCCACGGCCTACCTCGCGCAGGACGCTCCCAAGAGGCCCGGCATTTCCAGAGTTAAGCGGACGAGTGGGGGGGGCTATCCGAGGAGGATCTGCGCCGACGTTATGCCGATGGGCCTGAAAGCGAGGCCTATGACAGATTCAAGCAGGCTGGCCTGATCCTCGACCTGCGGCCTCTGTTGAAGGCAATATGAAATGTACTTCCCCAGGCTCTACCCGGACGAACTGCTTTACAGCGGTATTGCCCGGTGCCGGGTACATCTGGGGATAGGCAACCACAAGACCTTGCTGCACATGCTTTTCGGTGACAGCAAGGTTGCCGCGATTACCGATCTGCCTACACACCTGACTGCGTTGGCGAACAACACGGGCTTGGATGCGGAAGGCATGATCCTGAATCACACGCTGTTCCCGCTCTATGCCCCTTTCATTCCGCCGAGCGCCGTACCGATCTTTTTCAGGCCATGCTTGCTCCCGACCGGCCGACGATTGGTCTGTCTGGGGCCTCGACGGCCTTGGTCAAGTGGCCCGATTGGCTGCGTTACTGCCCGATCTGCTTTGAAGATATGGCTGCGCGCTACGGTGAACCCTACTGGGGCGTAGCTGGCAGATTCAAGGGATAGATGCCTGTCCCGAGCATGGCTGTCAGCTCCTGAACTCACCTATCCCGTTCCGTCGAGCGCAACGGCACGAGTTTCATCCAGCCTCTCCACTGTTTCTGCCCCGTGATCTTCGCGTGAGTCCCGTGGGCGAAGAGGCTATCAGACTCGCCAAGGCTGCTATGCAGCTGCTGGCGCTCGAAGAGGTGCAATCGCCTGGTTACGGACGCTGGACCAACCTGTACCGGTACCTGGCTACAGAGTGCGGCGCCAGGCGCGGCCGGCAGGTCAGGGCTGAAGTCATCTGGGAGAAGATCCTGGCATCCCATCGCAGGGATTGGCTTGCTGCGAACGGTCTGCTGACATCCGGGGAGCCTCCGCCCTGGCTGTTGGCGATATTCAGGAAGCATCGCAAGGGATTCAGTGCGCTGCAGCATCTGATCGTCTGGACCAGCCTGCGCCCTGGCCAGCATGCTGGCGAGCTGATCAGCGAGGCGAAGATTCGCCAGGTCGACCCTGCCTCCGACCGGTCAGTGCAGCTGCTCCCCGCTGAATTTGAGCAAAAGCAGCAATACCGAGCCGTTTGGCTGCAAGCACTGGATAACCACGGTGGCGCCAAGGCAGCCAGGCAAAACGGAGGAGAGGCATGTTACGCCTGGCTCTATCGTCATGACCGAAGCTGGCTGATGGCTGCAAATCAGGCCAGACCGCGCCGACAGGGCAACAACAGCCATGTTGACTGGCAAGCGCGGGACAGAAAGCTGGTACGCCTGCTGATCCGAATTGGCAGAGACAGCGAAGAAGACCGGAGCCTTCCGCGCAGGAGTCGCAACTGGTTCCTGCAGCAGCTACCCCATCGGGCATCAGTCGAGCATCATCTCGCTCAACTGCCCCTGTGCCGCACTTTCCTGGATCGCTATGCCGAGTCTGTCGGGGAATATCAGATCCGTCGCCTGACTGCAGCAATGCTGGAGGATGTACAGACTGGCATAACGTCCAGGCGCTGGGAGCTGGAAAAGCGTTGTGGGTTAGAAAAGAGCAAGATGGCACCTCTGACCACTGAGTTCATTCGATTGGTAGGAAGTTGGATTGAATAGGACAGTATTTCGTCAGATCCCGAACGGATCCAGGTTGCTGGCCGTTGGAAATTTTTTCAGGGCCCCGACTTCGGCGGCCGAGTGGCGCTTGGCGGCTCTCTTTGAGCGTAACGGTCAGCTGCAGCTGCAGCGGTTCGCACCGGAGATGTCGTGTGTCTTGGCCGTTGGTCGCGAGTTTCTTGGCGAAGAAGGGGCTCCTTATCGTCCCAGTGGTTTCAAGAAGACGGTGGTGCTTCCTGCAATAGATACCTGGCGGGAACGGCAGTTGGGTGAGTGCCCACGTCTGGCCAGAAGGCTTGCTGCAAATCCTGAGATATCTGGACAGCGATGCTTTGTGTTCGAGGTCGATGGTCTGACCGTCTGGTTGCCGAAATTCGAGCTGGCGCGAAAACTGTTCTTCCACGCTGCCTTCATCGTCCGTGCAGCCTTCGCACCGAATGGCTTGGACATGGTCTTCACGCTCTACAGAGAAGGCGATGTTGTTCATATCCATACGCCCCCGAAGACAGGTGCGCCAAGTCAGCTTCTCAAAATCAAGGGATACAGAGACCATTTCAGTTGGCTGCTGCTGAATCAGGATGTGAAGCGATCCTTCGAGTCAATCTGGCAAAGCCTCAATCAAAGGCAAGAGCGGGTACCGCAAGAGTCGGCGTATGCCAGGTGGCAGTTCGACTTCATGGCACCCCCTTCCCTCGTGGGTACCACCATGGATGTGCGAGGCCCCTTTGATCCGGAAAGCAACGAATTGCTGGTCTGGGAGATCGAAAAGCTTCAGGGGCTCCGGTTTAGCCATCGCGGTGATATTTTTTTCCACCATCCTGCTCTCAAGTTACCCGTCAGGGGAGATAGCACAGGCTGTGTATCCGTGCCATCGGGAGCCAAGGAGTTGGAGGTAGATACTGACGAAGAGCCGACTGCTGCCAAGGAGCAGAGGTTGATTCACCTGCCCGTTGAGGGAGTCACATTTGATGCTCAGCTGCGCACCAAGATCGCCTACAACGGGGAGCGTGCCAACGCTCATGGCAAGAAGGTCGACGACGAGCAATGCCCGAGCAGAGAAAGCCAACTTTTCGGTGTGGCTGATCCTGTGAGCGAGGGCAGCATAGCGTCAGGAGAATTCCAACAATTGGGTGAGGGAGAGGGTGATGGGGACGAGCATGAACGGCTTGCAGATCGTTTCTCGCTGCTCCGAGAGATTCTTGAACAAATCACCCAAGAGTCTGGAGTTGCGCTGGTAGCACTGGAGGTGAGGCCTCTGCCGCCCGTTCCACGTTGCAGCTACCACATGATCGATCACGAAAAATCACGCTGCTATCTGCTGGCAAGGTTCAAACTACAAAACGGCGATCAACGCTACCTTCTAGAAATAGATACCTCAGACAACCGGAAGACCATGTCAACGCGGATCATGGGCTTCAAAGCCGGTGTTGAGGCAGGAAAATGCATAGACAGAATCTTGAGGGAGACAGTGAAAGGCTCGTTGCGCTGGCCAGGCACCATGGCGAAGTACTGTGAGCCTTTGCACTCTGTGCATCACCCGAAAGAAGGTCCGCCTGATGCCTATCAGGCCAGAGTATCTGGCTGGAAGCAGCGGATACGCGCGGCCCTAGGCTGATTGCAGAATACACCGCAGTTCGGCTGCGATACATCTTGTCGCGCACTGCGTGCAGCCTCCCCGAAACTGCCCGGAGCCGTGCCAAGGCGATATAGGCCCTTGGGAGTCGGCAAGACGCATCTGGCCATCGCACTGCGCTATCGGGCGGCGCAGTGCGGCATCAAGACCCGCTTCATCGCTGCGGCCGACCTTGGTGCTGCAACTGGGCGCGGACCAGCGTAACCGTCCGGGCATCCCGGCTGGCTTGACCCCGCCAAGCTAAGAGATCGTGGCAGTTCGTGGATGCCGTTTCCCGGGTGCACGCGATCCGAGACCACGCGATCAAGCAGGAAAACGAGCACCTGGGCTTGCCTGACTGACCGCAGGCCGGCGACGACAAGGTGGAAAAGTTCGGCGTGTGGCTCTGGCGGCAACGATCCCGCGAAGGGCGGACGGTGCTTGAGCTGTTGAACGTAAGCATGCGGGCAAACCGTCTTGCGCGACTATGCCGGATGCCACCTATGCGGCAGCAGCTCTGCAATCTCACTAGCTCGCTGCGTCGGCAACCGTCTCAGCACATCCTTGAGATAGGCATACGGATCGTGCCCATTATTACGGGCCGACTGGATCAAACTCATGATCGCAGCAGCGCGCTTGAGCATGCGAACCCGCGCCGAGCATTTGAGAAGGCAACGGGATGAACGCTGGCTGGATAGCCGTGGTTTTCTGGGTAAGCTGGCGAATCCATTTGTGGACGAGGTTGGCATTGAGGCTGTAGCCCAAGGCGATGTTTGCGATGGAGGCACCGGGTTCAGAACACTCCTGAATGACCTGGGCCTTGAAAGATTTGCTGTAGGTACGGCGCTGAGGGCGCATGGAAAATCCGCTTGATGGGCCATGGCCTTCGGCGGCGGTGTCGGGAAGGTGTGTTGGCCGGACGGATACTGTTGAACTACGTTGTCTGGGGCAACGGAAGTGTTTCGGCCCGACTCTGGAACGCGATCCGCAGCGACGACTGGGCAATTCCGCACGTTGGCCTGAGCAGCCTCGGGGAAATCGTCGGCTGGGCGCGCCCAGACGAGTTTCCGCCAAGGAACATGCAGACGAGCAAGGGGCTGCGGGCACTCGGCTACAACGTGAGGATCGGTGTTTGATCGAGGCGCCTGTGGCACACGCAGGCTGACGAGCCAGGCGCTGTCCATTGCCTGAGCAGTTGACCTGCATCAATGGGGCGGGAGAACGCTGCACATTGACTCTTGAAGTTATTCATAGTAGGTCTAATATTACAAAGTATTGCAAGGATTTCCTTGGCCGGAACCGCAAAGCGACGCGATTGGAGAGGGTGAGATGAAAGCGCACCTACAGGTGATTTTCACGCTCGATGAATTGGCTGCGTACTTGAAAGTCGGCAAGCGGACGCTTTATCGGCTCGCCGCACACGGGGAAATTCCGGCTTTCAAGGTGGGCGGGACGTGGCGGCTTCGTCAAAGTGAAATCGATCAGTGCATCAATGATCAGACCCGAGCCGGAGCAAAGAAGGAGGTGATGCGCAAGCGTGAACAGCAGAAGTCATCCGAGCAGCCCGTGTCACCTGGGCGCACTGCCCGTCACAGCAGGCAAAGGGCTTGAGTAACTCGTTTTCCAATTTTTCTGGAGGTATGACATGGACATCGATTTCAAGAAGTTGGCTCCCTGGAACTGGTTCAAGAACGAGCAGCAAGAGCAGCAGACCGTCTCTTCCCTGCCGGTGCAGCGCAATGACCTGCCAGCGGCGAGCGGGCCAGTCAGCCCGATCCTGCAACTGCATCGGGAAATCGACCGGCTGTTCGATGACGCATTCCGGGGCTTCGGTTTTCCGGCGTTGAACATGCCGCAGTGGCCATCCGATTGGTCGGGCATGCTGAAGCCGGCCCTGGACATCCAGGAAACCGACAAGCAGTACAAGATTGCCCTGGAAGTGCCCGGTGTCGAGGAGAAGGACATCCAGATCACCCTCGACAACGACGTGCTGATGGTGCGTGGCGAGAAGCGCCAGGAACAGGAGAAGAAGGAAGGTGGCTTCCACCGTGTGGAGCGCTCCTACGGCAGCTTTCAGCGTGCCTTGAACCTGCCTGACGACGCCAACCAGGATTCGATCAAGGCATCGTTCAAGAACGGGGTGCTCACGGTCACGATCGACAAGCGCGAGGTCAGCGCGCCGAAGCAGGGACGCTCGATCCCGATCAACGGCTGACGTCGCCGGCTCGTTCGTCACAAGAAAAACCCGTCCCGAGACGAGGTGTCGCGGCTCGCGATGCCTCGTCGCCTCAACCTTTTCAACCTTCTAAGGAGCATCAGCATGGCCAGAAAACAATGCCAGGTCTGCGGCCAACCCGCCACCGTGCGGGTGGAAGCCAATCTCAACGGTCGTCACAGCACCATGCTGTTGTGCGACGACCATTACCGGCAATTAGTGCGCCAGCAAAAGCGCACCGTTTCGCCGCTGGAAGCCTTGTTCGGTTCGCGCAGCGGCCTGTTCGAGGACTTCCTCGGCAGTGACTTCTTCCGCATCGGCGACGACGCGACGCCAGTTGCCGCCGATACCGATGACGTGGTCGATGCCTCGTTTGGCGAGCCCGCCGCCGCAGGTTCGGGTGCGCCGCGCCGTCGCGGCAGTGGGCTGGCCAGCCGCATCAGCGAACAGTCGGAAGCCTTGTTGCAGGAGGCCGCCAAACACGCTGCCGAATTTGGCCGCTCCGAGGTGGATACCGAACATCTGCTGCTGGCGCTCGCCGACAGCGACGTGGTCAAGACCATCCTGGGTCAGTTCAAGATCAAGGTCGATGACCTCAAGCGGCAGATCGAGTCTGAGGCCAAGCGCGGGGACAAGCCCTTCGAGGGCGAGATCGGCGTGTCGCCGCGCGTGAAGGATGCGCTCAGCCGCGCCTTCGTGGCCTCCAATGAACTCGGCCATTCTTATGTCGGTCCAGAGCATTTCCTGATTGGTCTGGCCGAGGAAGGCGAAGGGCTGGCCGCCAACCTGCTGCGCCGCTACGGCCTGACGCCGCAGGCGCTGCGCCAACAGGTCAGCAAGGTGGTCGGCAAGGGCGCCGAGGATGGACGCGCTGAGACGCCGACCAACACGCCAGAACTCGACAAGTACTCGCGCGACCTGACCAAGATGGCGCGCGACGGCAAGCTCGACCCGGTGATCGGCCGCGCGCAGGAGATCGAAACCACCATCGAGGTGCTGGCCCGGCGCAAGAAGAACAACCCGGTGCTGATCGGCGAGCCGGGTGTGGGCAAGACCGCCATCGTCGAAGGGCTGGCGCAGCGCATGGTGGCGGGTGAAGTGCCCGAGACCTTGCGCGACAAGCGCCTGGTGGAACTCAACATCAACGCCATGGTGGCCGGCGCCAAATATCGCGGCGAGTTCGAGGAGCGCGTGCAGAAGGTGCTGAAGGAGGTGACCGAGCACCAGGGCGAGCTGATTTTGTTCATCGACGAGGTGCACACCATCGTCGGTGCCGGCCAGGGCGGTGGCGAAGGCGGGCTGGACGTGGCCAACGTATTCAAACCGATGATGGCGCGCGGTGAACTCAACCTGATCGGCGCCACGACGCTGAACGAGTACCAGAAATACATCGAGAAGGATGCCGCACTGGAGCGGCGCTTCCAGCCGGTGACGGTGCCCGAGCCGACGGTGGCCCAGACCATCATGATTCTGCGCGGCCTGCGCGACACCTTCGAGGCGCACCACAAGGTCAGCATCTCCGAGGACGCGATCATCGCGGCGGCCGAGTTGTCCGACCGCTACATCACGGCGCGCTTCCTGCCGGACAAGGCGATCGACCTGCTCGACCAGGCGGCCGCGCGCGTGAAGCTGTCGGCCACGGCCCGGCCGGTGGCCGTGCAGGAGCTGGAGTCCGAACTGCACCAGCTGCGGCGTGAACAGGATTACGTGGCCGCGCGCAAGCAGTACGACCAGGCCGCCGAGCTCGGCAAGCGCATCGAAGCCAAGGAGGCCGAGCTCAAGAAGCTCGTCGAGAACTGGGAGCGGGAGCGGGCCTCCGGCAGTGCAGAGGTCAAGGCGGAACACGTGGCGCAGATCGTCTCGCGCCTGACCGGCATCCCGGTCAACGAGTTGACGGTGGAAGAGCGCGAAAAGCTGCTGCACTTGGAACAACGGCTGCACGAGCGCCTGGTGGGACAAGACGAGGCGGTCCGTGCCGTGGCCGATGCCGTGCGGCTGTCCCGCGCCGGCCTGCGCGAAGGCAGCAAACCGGTGGCTACCTTCCTGTTTCTGGGCCCGACCGGGGTGGGCAAGACCGAGCTCGCCAAGGCATTGGCCGAATCGATCTACGGCGATGAGCACGCCCTGTTGCGCATCGACATGTCGGAATATGGCGAACGCCATACCGTGGCGCGGCTGGTGGGCGCGCCTCCGGGCTATGTCGGTTACGACGAAGGCGGTCAGCTCACCGAGAAGGTGCGGCGCAAGCCCTACAGCGTGCTGCTGCTCGACGAGATCGAGAAGGCACACCCTGACGTCTACAACATCCTGCTGCAAGTGTTCGACGACGGTCGCCTCACCGACGGCAAGGGCCGGGTGGTGGATTTCACCAACACCATCATCATCGCCACGTCCAACCTGGGTTCGGACATCATCCAGCGACGGCTGAAGGCGCGTGGGGCGGCCGACGAGGAGTACGAAAAGACCAAGGCCGAGGTCATGGACGTGCTGCGCGGCCACTTCCGGCCCGAGTTCCTCAACCGCATCGACGAGATCATCGTCTTCCATGCGCTGGGTAAGGAGGAGATCCGCCACATCGTCGGCCTGCAGCTCGATCGCGTGGCGCGCAGCGCCGCCAGCCAGGGCGTGACGCTCACTTTCGATCAGACGCTGATCGACCATTTCGCGGAAGAAGGCTACAAACCCGAGTTCGGTGCGCGTGAACTCAAGCGCCTGATCCGCAGCGAGCTGGAAACTGCGCTGGCGCGCGAGATGCTCGGTGGCGGCATCGGCAAGGGCGATCACGCCAGCGCACGCTGGGACGACAAGGCCGAACGCGTGGTGTTCGAACGCAAAGAGCCACTGCAGACCCCGGCCGAGCCGGAGCAGCCGGATGCCGCGAAGGCGACCGAGACGCCGCACGGCGACGCTGGCAAAGGCTCGCGCAAGAAGAAGTCGGCGAGCGACGCATCTTGATGGCGGGCGAGGCTGCCGTGTCCGACCCCAAGGGCCTGGCATGGGCAGCCTCCCTGGCCTCGATCGCGGTGGCGTTCGTGGCCGCGGGTCACGCGGTCGTCTACAAGCGTGATCCGCGGTCGACCACGCCGTGGGGGCTGCTCATCAGCGGCGGCACTGCCCTCCCGCTCGCTGGCCATCCGTTTGCGTGACGGTGCGGCCCGTCTGTTCACCTGATCCTCTGGCAACTCGACTTTCGAGGAACACAGCCCATGGAAAAAAAGAATCAATGGAATACCGGCTACTGGATCGTTGCCCTCCTGCTGTTGTTGAGTTTGCAGAGCTACTGGCAGACGGCGAAAACCGTCGAGCCGGTGCCCTACAGCGAGTTCGAGAAGGCGCTGGCCGAGGGGCGCGTGGCCGAAGTGCTGGTGTCGGATCGTACGGTGACCGGGCGCCTGAAGTCGCCGGACAGCCGGGGCAAGACGACGATCGTGGCAACGAGGGTCGAACCCGATCTTGCCGATCGCCTGTCGAAGTACGACGTGCCCTATGCCCGCGTGTTGGAGAGCACCTGGCTGCGCGATGTGCTGTCGTGGATCCTGCCAGCGGTAGCCTTCTTTGGCGTCTGGTTCTTCCTGTTCCGCCGCTTCGCCGAGAAGCAGGGCATGGGCGGGTTTCTCAACATCGGTAAGAGCCGCGCCAAGGTGTTCGTGGAAAAGAACACCGGTGTGACGTTCGCCGATGTCGCGGGGGGGGATGAGGCCAAGGCGGAGCTGGTCGAGATCGTCGATTTCCTGAAGAATCCGCAGGACTATGGCCGTCTCGGGGCGCGCATTCCCAAGGGCGTGTTGCTGGTCGGCCCACCGGGCACCGGCAAGACATTGCTGGCCAAGGCTGTTGCCGGGTGGCCGAATCGACCCAGGCGCGCATCGATCAGGCTATCCGCGACATCGTGATGGGCGTGTTCGAGCGCGCCTACCGGATTCTCGACATCAACCGCGCGGTGCTGGAGCGCTGTGCGCGCGAGCTGCTGGCGCGGGAAACGCTCGACGAAAGCGATATCCGTCAATTGACTCAAGGACTTGTTCGGAACTGAAAACAGTAGTAGGTGCCATTCAGAGTAAACCGACGGCTCTGTTCAGTGCGTCATCCAATTCGTCGGCATTGTTCAAGGAGAACCGATATGTCTGCATTGACTCCGTGGGACCCCTTCCGGGAACTGGATGAATTGCAAAACCGCCTGGCGACGATGTTCGGACGAATACCCCAGCGACAGGGCGCCCGTACCGGCAACGAAGCCATGACCACGGCGGACTGGGCACCAATGGTGGATATCAGCGAGGATGAGAACGCATTCCTCCTCAAGCTGGATCTGCCGGAGGTCCCCAAGGATGCCGTGCGCGTCAGCGCGGAAAACGGTGTGCTCACCATCAGCGGCGAGCGCAAACTGGAAAAAGAGGAGCAGGGCAAGAAGTTCCACCGCATCGAACGTGCGTATGGCCGCTTTGTGCGCAGCTTTGTCTTGCCTGACAACGTTGATCCGACCAAGGTGACGGCTTCCATGAAAGACGGCGTGCTGGAAGTGCGGCTTGTCAAGGCCGAGCAAGCCAAACCGAAACAGATTGAAATCTCAGTCAACTAACTTCAATCAGGAGCCCAAGATCATGAATATCAAACAGCCACAATACACCTTCTCCGCACTTGCCCTGGCGGTCGTCGTCGGACTGAGCGGACCGGCTCTGGCCCAATCGGCGGCAGGTTCTAGCCCAGGTGCTGCAGCACCCTCTGCCGCATCCAAGGCGGCACAGCCACAGGTAGATGACAAGGCCGCCCGGGAAGCCGATAAAAAGCGTGCCGAGCTCACTCAAGACGCCATCACGGCGCTCACCAAGACCCAGGAGGCTTTGACCCTCCTTGATGCAAACAAGACCAAGGAGGCGCTTGCTGCGCTGGAACTGGCCAGCGGAAAGCTGGAACTGGTATTGGCACGCGACGCCAAACTTGCTTTGGCGCCGGTCGATGTACGCGTCATCACCCACGATATCCACGCCAACGTGGAATCGGTAAAGAAAGCGGTCAAGTTGTCTCGGGAGTTGTTGGGTGATGGCGAGGTGCAAAAGGCCCGGCCCATCGTTGCCAATCTGGCCAGCGAAATCGTAATCCAAACCGACAACCTTCCGATGGCAACGTACCCGGCAGCGATCAAGTCGGCCGCACGGCTCATCGACAGCGGCAAGATCGACAACGCCAAAGCGGAACTCGCCCGAGCACTGAACACGCTGGTGGTGACCTCGGTCGCCTTTCCTCTGCCCGTGCTACGGGCCGAAGCCGCGATGGCAAAAGCTGAAAAGCTGGCCGAGACCGACAGGCGCGATGCCAAGCAGAACGAGGAGCTCAGCACCTTGCTGTCGTCCGTGCGCACGGAGATCGAGATGGCGCAGATCCTGGGTTATGGCAAGAAGGCGGACTTCAAACCCATCTTCGATCAGGTGAAGTCCATTGAGCAAAAGTCGGCTGGTGGCAAAAGCGGCAAGGGATGGTTCGACGAGTTGAAGACGCGCATCCAAAAGCTGTTTTGAGGTGATGAAGGGGCTGACTGCTCTGTCGGTCAGTCTCGCGATGTTCGCATTCAGCCCCAATAGATTCGCCTATTTTCACTATCTCATACGAGGCATATCACCATGAATGAGCAAACACCGAATCCCAATGCGACGAACGAAGGAAAAAACGAACAGGCCGCGGTAAGCAGCCTTCCTGTCAGTCCAGAGTCCAAGCCTGAAGTCGTCACGGAGGTACAGCCTGAGGTTCAGAAAGAAACGGACTCGCAGGCGGCAGACAAACGTAAACAAGTCCTCGATGAGGCAGTCTCGGCCTTGTCGCTGACCAAATCAGCGCTGGCCGCACTTGACGGCAAGGACACTGCACGCGCATTGGCAACGCTGGCCGAAGTGACGGGAAAGCTGGAGCTGATCGTCGCGCGCGAACCCACGCTCGCCCTGGCCGGCGTTGATGTGCGCACCATCGTGCACGACTTGTTCGCCAACACGGAAACCATTGAGGCGATGACCGACGAGGCGCTGGATGCCCTCAAACATGGCGAGGTGCAACAGGCTCGCCACGTGCTGGCTTTGCTGGCCAGTGAAATCGTGATCACGGTCACCAACATCCCTTTGGCGTCCTATCCCGCAGCCGTGAAGGCAGTCGTGCCGCTGATCGATCAGGGCAAGATCGAAGAAGCCAAAGCCGCGCTGCAGTCAGCGCTCAGCACGCTGGTCGAGGAGCGCAGCGTGCTTCCGCTGCCCGTCCTGCGTGCGAAGCTGCTCCTGAAGCGCGCCGAGCCTCTGGTAGAAGATGGTCAGCGCAGCGAAGCATCCAATGAGCGCCTGGAGACATTGTTGAACGAAGCCCGGCAGCAGTTGGAAATGGCAGAACTGCTGGGCTATGGAAAAAGGAAGGACTTTGAGCCCCTGTACGCTGAACTCAAGAAAATCAAGGAAAAGACGGGAGGGGGAGGCGGCGGAAAAGGCTGGCTCGATGAAATCAAGGCAAAGCTGTCCAGGTTGTTCTGAAACCGCTGGATAGGGCGTAAGAGGGGCGCGTCGCGCCCCTCTCTTGGCTCAGGAGTGTTTGCTTTTTCACCCCATTAGATCTTTAGGAGATATAGCATGAATACAGACACCATCACCGATTCCAGTGCGGATGACCCCACCAAAGCACTGTGTTCGCTTAGCCAAAATTGGTGGCTTTTTGTGCTGCGCGGTGTCTTGGCATTGATTTTTGCAGCCCTCGCGTTCTGGATGCCACAATCGGCTCTGTTGGCCATGACCATCATGTTCGGCGCATTTTCCTTGGTCAATGGCGCGTTCAACTTGTTTGCAGCGGTGCGCCATATCCAGAAAAAAGAGCGCTGGGGCTGGTTGTTGTTCAGCGGCATTGTCGGCATACTTACGGGCGTCGTCGTCCTGGTTGCTCCTTGGGTCGCCACGATAGTCTTGGCTTCTTTTTTATGGGCTAGCGTGGGCTTCTGGGCGATTTTCACCGGAGTGCTGGAGATATCCGCCGCCGTTCGGCTGCGTCGGGAAATCAAGGGTGAAATCTGGCTTGCCCTCAGTGGACTGCTCTCGATTATCCTTGGTGCTATCGTCTTGTGGATATTTTTTACCCGTCCGGTCGAGTCATTCGTGGCCGCAGGCTGGCTGTTGGGTTTCCATGCGGCAGTCTATGGCGTCACGCTTTTGTTCTTGAGTTGGCGTCTTCGCAAAACGCGCCTGGGGTAAGAGCGTGCCAAACCAAAATCTATGGATATGAGCATCCTCGATTCATGCCTCCATAGAAATGACATCGAAGGAGTCATACATGCAGATACAATATAGCTATCGAGCTATCGACAAAGAGTTTCATGAACCTTGGCAGAGAGCTTTGGGAAATGTGATCGAGCACGCCCTCAAGCCATTGCTCGACAAACACACTAAAGATTCAGCGCGACTTCAAATCGTCCTTGATCGCGACAAGATCAAGCGGCAATTTCTGGCCAGTGGCTATATGCACCTGCCCGGCAAAAAGATTGTCAGTGTTACTGCATCACATGACGAGCTGACGCCCCTCGCGCAGATGCTCGCAAAGTCGTTGTTCCGTCAGGCCAAGAAGCATTTTGACCGACTGCATGCTCAGGATCAAATCAAGCGCAAAGCACGACGCGAGCGCTTGCGCGAGCTCAAGGTGCGGATTGCCGCAAAACCCGCATCAGCCGCCCATGAGGCCGAGGTGATCCGAATGCCTCTACTGTCGAAACTTGAGGCTGTCGCAAGGCGTGAGCTGGCTTATCTGCGGGCCGTCGGCGATTTACCGCGCGATTATCCGACGCTGCGCGACGTGGTGGATGAAGCGATTGTCCGAGCTAAGGTGGAATGGCAATCCGTGCCGGGGGAAAAAGAGGCTTACACCGGTCTTTTGAAGCATCTGTTCGCCGTCCTGGATAACGAAGTGGCAAGCAGCCGGCAATTTGGCGAATTCGTTTCTCTGGACGCGCCGGTCGAACCGGATGCCCAAGACGTGGCCGAGGCCATGGTGGAAGAGGAAATCTTCGAATTTTATCAGCACGATGACACACTCAAGCTGGCCGATATTTTCGCTGGCAGTCAGCATCCCGATGTCGCAACGATCGCGGAACAGGAGGAGCTGATTGATCGGACGAGCGAGTTCGCTTTTGCATTTGACCTGCTGAAGGACATGCCGCGTTTGTGGCGGCGCATTTTTCTGCTTATCCGTGTGGACGGGCTGAATGCCAGCTGCGTCTCTGAAATCCTGCTGATTCCTAGTAAGGAAGATGCTGTCCGAAGGTGGCTCATGCAGGCCGAAGCATTCATCGCTGCTCATCTGGAAGAGGCCGGAGTAAGCAAAAACGGGAACGATTGGCTCCAAGGCGTTGATTGGTTGGCATTGTCTGTGACCCGAAGCGAGGCAGCCTCACTGTGGTCCAAGGAGGCGAACCATGAAGAATGATCTTCACCTCGTCTGCCCGCATTGCCAGTCCATCAACCGCGTACCGACTGCGAAGCTATCGGAACATCCCAACTGTGGCCGCTGCCAGCAGCCCTTGTTCACGGGCGAGCCCATCGAGTTGACCACGGCGACGTTCTCGCGCCACGTGGAGCGCAGCGATCTGCCGCTGCTGGTCGATTTCTGGGCGCCATGGTGCGGGCCGTGCAAGATGATGGCGCCACAGTTCCAGCAAGCGGCGCACCAGCTCGAACCGAGGATCCGGCTGGCGAAGGTGAATACCGAGGCTGAGCCCCACCTGGCCGCGCAGTTCGGTATCCGCAGCATCCCGACGCTCGCCCTGTTCCAGGGTGGGCGGGAGATCGCCCGTCAGGCCGGCGTGATGGGCGCGCAGGACATCGTGCGCTGGACGTCGACGCAAGTGGGACGCTGACCGATGCAGGGCTTGCTCGGCACTACACTAATCCTGCTGGCGGCTTGCAGCCTGGCGGCGATGGCGACGGCGGCGTTCAGAGTGCCCGCCTTGCTGGGGTATCTCTCTGTCGGCGTTGTACTGGGCCCCTCAGTCATCGGCGTGATCGCGCCGGGGGAGACGCTGAGCTTTCTGTCCGAGCTGGGCGTGGCGCTGCTGTTGTTCATGGTCGGACTGGAATTCTCCCTCGGAGACTTCTGGCTCGCCCGCAGGACGGTGCTGATGGCGGGCGCTCTGCAGATGATCGCCGTGGCCCCGCCGCTGATCCTGCTATTGATGTGGCTGGGGCAGCCCGGCCAGAGCGCCGCGCTGCTCGGCACTGCGGCGGCCATGTCGTCCACGGCGCTGGTCAGCCGACAACTGGCCGACCAAGGTGAGCTCACCACCCGCCACGGACGCAGTGCCATCGCCGTGCTGGTCTTTCAGGACCTGGCCAGCGTGCCCCTGCTGGCCTTGCTGGCGATCTGGGCGCGCGGCGAGTCGCCGAAGATCGAGCATGTGCTGCTCGAAGTATTCGGTGTGCTGCTGCTGTTCGCGGCAGCGGCCCTCGCCTCGCGCCGTCTGTTGCATGGCCTGCTGGGCTGGGTGGCGCGGCAGGGCCACGAAGAATCCTTCGTGCTGGTCTCCTTGTGCGTGGTCGTGGCGGCAGCCGCCGCTGCACACGCCGTCGGCGTATCCGCCGCCCTGGGGGCCTTCCTCGCCGGGATGGTGCTGGGCGAGAGCGACTTCCGGCACCACATGGAAAGCCACCTCAGGCCGTTTCGCGATGTGTTGTCGGGCGTGTTCTTCGTGACCATCGGCCTGCAACTGGACGCAGCACAGATTCTTTCGGCACCGCTGGCGGTGCTGGCGTGGCTGGTGGTGCTGGTACCGGTCAAGATCCTGCTCAATACGCTGGCCTTGCGGGCGACGCGCCTGTCCGCCCTCGATGCCTGGCGCACGGGCATAGCGTTGGGGCACGGCGGCGAGTTCGCCCTGCTGTTGTTGGGCACGGTCTTGCAGCAGCATCTGATCCCCGCGACCGTCGTCCAACCCATGCTGGTCGCGCTGGTGCTCAGCATGGCCCTGGCACCGCTACTGATCCGCCATCACGATGTACTTGCCCGGTTCTTGAGCCGCACAGGCGGCGTCATTCAGCCACCCCAGGCTGAAGAAGTCGAGATCGCCGCGCAGACGACGCGATATCGAGACCATGTCATCATTTGCGGCGCGGGCGAGCTTGGCCTGACAGTCAGCGAGATTCTTCGCCACGCCGGCGTGGCGCATCTGCTGCTGGAGGCGGACGCGCAGAAGGTCGAGGCCGCGCGTGCCGCCGGCGCGCCGGTGTTCCATGCCGATGCCAGTCGGCCCGATACCTTGCTGGCTGCCGGCTTGACGCATGCACACTTGGTGGTGCTGACGTTCGCCCATGCCCAGCAAGCGTTGCGCATCGCCCAGGCGATTGCCGAGCACCGTCCGGCGCTGACATTGTGGGTGTCATGCAGAAGTACGACCGCGGCCGATGCATTTCGCGCCATGCCCAACGTGCGCGTGTATCAGCAATCCTTTGCCGCAGCTATTGGGCTGGCGGAACAGGTGATGTCGACGCTTGGCATGTCGACCGAGCTGATTGAAGGACACATCAGCGCAATGCGCCGCCGTCTCGACAGCAGCCGTTTACCAGGGAGTTCATCGTCATGAAATCAACACGCCTTAACCCATTTCAGGTCTTACGTGACCAATTGGCCATCATGAGTTTTTACGAGCGCTTCGAGCAGGTCGTCGCGCTCGTGCTGTCGGCGGTGATCGCCGTCATCATCGTGGTGTCGCTGTTCCAGCTCATCTCCATCGTCTTCACGCTGCTGGTTCTAGATGCCTTCAATCCCCTGGACCACGAGGTATTCCAGAGCGTGTTCGGCATGATCATGACGCTCTTGATCGCGATGGAGTTCAAGCATTCCATCGTGCGCGTGGCGCTGCGTCGGGACAGCATCATCCAGGTCAAGACGGTGGTCCTGATCGCGCTGATCGCACTCTCCCGCAAGTTCGTGATCCTCGACTCCGACGCGAGCCCCGCAAAGATAGCCGCGCTGGCTAGCGCCACGCTGGCTCTGGGTGCGACCTACTGGCTGCTGCGCAAGCGCGGCGACCGCGCCGCCGAGACCTCTGAGCATGACCCGTCATCATCCCAGTGATCCGCGCACGGCGCTCTTGCAACACCGCTGGCTCAACCGCCTGCAGACCGGGCTGTTGGTCCTGACCCTGGTCGGGATCGCAGCCGCAGCAGGGAGACTGCCGTTTGGGGAAGGCTGCCTGTGGCTCGCGCTGTTTGCCATTGCAGGTGCGTTGCTGCTGGAACCGGTAGCCGCGTCGGCGCTGAGCTTGCGCCTGTACCGCGTACGGGCCTTGCACCCGCAAAAGCCCACAAGATGTGGGCCCTGTTGCGCGAGCTGCCCGCCCGTGCCGGTTTGCCCGCCACGCCGGTGCCGCACTATGTGCCCAGTGCCGTCGTCAACGCCTTCGCCACCGGGATCGAAGCAGGAGGCATCGATCGCCCTCACCGATGGCCTGCTGCGCAGCCTGAGCCCACGCGAGCTGGCGGGTGTGCTCGTGCACGAGGTCGCGCACATCGCTAATGAGGATCTGCGTGTCATGGGGCTGGCGGATTCCAACAGTCGCCTCACGAGCCTACTGGCCCTTATGGGACAGATCGCGATCCTGCTCAGCCTGCCCGCGCAGCTGGTTGGCGCGGCGGAGGTCTATTGGCCTGGTCTATTGTTATTGGCCGCATCGCCCCAGCTGGCCCTGCTCGCACAGCTCGGCTTGTCTCGCGTGCGTGAGTTCGACGCTGACCGCCTTGCGGCGGAACTGACTGGCGACCCGCAGGGGCTGGCGTCCGTGCTGGCAAAAATCGAGCGGGTCAGCCGCTCCTGGCGTGCCTGGCTATGGCCGGGATGGGGCAATCCCGAGCACTCCTGCTTGCGTACGCGTCCGGCAACGCAAGAGCGCATCGCACGCCTGCTGACGTTGGCGCCTGGGCCAGCATCAGCGTTGCCACTCCGCGCGCCCCATTTTTTGCCGGAATCCGCTTTGGCGACGCGCCCACCGCGCTGGCGCCCGAGCGGGCTGTGGCGCTGATTGCCCATCAACAGGAGACGTCTCATGGCCTATCTCGACCCGTACCAACGCCCCGCGTCGGACCGCTTCGTCCGGCGCGGGCTCTTCATCACCGCCTGCATTGCCGCGCTCATGCTGCTGTGGCAGTTTCTGCCCGCCATCGAGGCATGGTTCAGTCCGCGCGAGGCAGCAGAACGCACCGTGATGGCGCGTGGCGATCTGGCGGCGGACGAGAAAACCACCATCGAACTGTTCGAAAAATCGCGCGCCTCGGTGGTCTACATCACCACCGCGCAATTAGTACGCGATGTCTGGACGCGCAACGTGTTCTCCGTGCCGCGCGGCACTGGCTCGGGCTTCATCTGGGACGACGCCGGCCACGTCGTCACCAACTTCCACGTCATCCAGGGCGCGTCCGAAGCCACCGTCAAACTGGCCGACGGCCGCGACTACCAGGCCGTGCTGGTGGGGACGAGCCCCGCGCACGACATCGCCGTGCTCAAGATCGGCGTCGGTTTCAAGCGCCCGCCGGCCGTGCCGGTCGGCACCAGTGCCGACCTCAAGGTGGGTCAGAAGGTGTTCGCTATCGGCAACCCCTTCGGCCTGGACTGGACGCTCACCACTGGTATCGTCTCCGCGCTCGACCGCTCGTTGCCGGGAGAAGC
>ERZ860023.675-NODE-675-length-18355-cov-1.871967_pt1 | contig 18355 bp, 18 predicted proteins | sample MGYA00509983_ERZ860023 | MGnify/ENA primary metagenome ERZ860023 (study PRJEB30046, sample SAMN00715180) | human gut metagenome | study: EMG produced TPA metagenomics assembly of the A metagenome-wide association study of gut microbiota in type 2...
AAAAATGCCTGCAAATACTACGAGATCGATTTCCGCCCCAGGATCTGCGGGACTGCATCAATAACGATTTTGACGGCGACCCGCTGGAGCGGTGGAAGCCTATTTTGCCGAGGTGGAAAAGATCGCCGCCAAAAAGCCGGACATTCTGGGACACATCGACCTTGTTAAAAAGCTGAACGCGGACGGTATTCGATCGCCGGATTACTATTTTAACAGAAAGCTTGCCGACTGGAAGCCGGATATTTCCAAAAGATATTTATGGGCACAGACTTCCGTTAAAAGAATGCTTTCTAATGAACTATACATTGGAACTCTGGTCAATCACAAAACTGTAACCTCTAAAATCTACAAAACAAAAACCTTTATTCCGCCAGAAGAACAGTATCGGCATGAGAATTTCTGCGAGCCTATAATTGATATAGCTACTTGGAATCAGGCTCAGTTTTTACTGAACAGCGTTCAAAAATCAATCCGCGCTCAAAAAACGGCAGGAGGCTTCACCGGTATGCGGGACTGATAAAATGCGCCGACTGCGGAGCCGGATTCACAGCCCGCAGACGAAAATGGCGTGGGAACGAATACGTTGAATACACCTGCAGCAGCAATCATCGCTACGGCAAGCAATATTGCACTCCGCATACAGTCAGAGAAAGTCAGCTTGACGAACTTGTGGAAAACGAAGTGAAATCACTAAGAGATAACATCTTATCTGAGAGCGATAAGTACGATAAAATCGTCAGGGATTGGCTCAGAAAGAAACCATTATATGAACAGCAGATTCAAACTAATACCGATAAAATACTAACTCTTAAACAACAAATCGAAGATTTAATCATAGAGCGTATCGGCGATAGGGAACACGCTGCAGTCTACAACAGTATGATAGCTAAGCGTGAGGAAGAAATAGGATTCCTTGAAAAAAAGATAGCGGAACTCAAAGAATATGACAAGGTCTGTAAACATCAAAAAGAACTGCTTAAAAATACAACGCAGATACTTGATGAAATACTGTCCGAGGGTACGATATCTGACGTCAATCTTAGAATGCTGGTAAAAAAGATAACTATTCACCAGAACGAGGACAAAAGTCTTGACGTAAACTTTGAGATGAACGGAGATTTTAGCGGCAGCACAAGTGTTTTTATTGAAACTGATGAATCCAAAACTGCATAATTTAAAGGCTGTAAGCTCTTATTTGCTTACAGCCTTTTTTGTCGTTGGTGCGGATAACAGGAGTTGAACCTGCACCGAGTTTCCCCGACTGGCACCTGAAGCCAGCGCGTCTGCCTATTCCGCCATATCCGCATATATTATGAATCTGAAATTTTTACTCGGCTCAAATTCAAAAATATAAAATCACCTTATAATCAATATAAATTATTATATCATACTTACGATAAATTGTCAAGCATTTTTTTCACGGCAACAGCATTTACTTTTTGGGGGTAAATGAGAATATTCAATAGCAATGTGCTTAGCGATTTCCATTTCGACAACTCAATTATATTTATCACATAATTACGGTTTTTCATACTGTGATTCCAATAAAAGGATTATACTGATACGATTAAGTTAAAGGTAAATAGCAGGTAGAGTAAAAACGAAGGCTAAAGCATGTTTTATAATCAAAAAAACAATAAAACAGCCCTTTCTCTTATAGAGCTAATGAATATTTCAAACGTCGGTTCGGATAATAATTAATGTGCGTTCACGGTAACTTTACAATAAAGCTGAAAGTATTCTTCAAGAAAATCTATAAAAATCCTATAAAACACTTGAAATTTATTTTTAAATATGATATAATAATGAAGATACTTAATAGGAATTAAATTATTCCGGAATATAGGTGTGCGGGCCCTGTGCAATGAAACACCGTGAACCATGTCAGGCGGGGAACCGAGCAGCATTAAGCGGATCGTTTTGTGTGCCGCAGTCAGCCTGCACACCTATGTTCCGGAAATTTTTATATAAAAAATTTTTTATTATAAAATAATTACATTGCCGAAAATAGCGAGATTCATATGGAGGTGACCGTTATTTACAAGGCTTTATACAGAAAATGGCGGCCGCTGTCCTTTGACGACGTTATTTCACAGCCGCATATAACAACCACTTTAAAAAATCAAATCAAAAGCGGCAGAACGGCTCATGCGTATTTGTTTACAGGATCCCGAGGCACAGGAAAAACAACATGCGCACGAATCTTTGCTAAAGCTGTAAACTGTCTCGACGAATCAGACGGAAATCCCTGCCTCGAATGCAGCGTCTGCCATGACGCGGATAATTTTGCTCTTTCTGATATTATAGAAATTGACGCGGCGTCAAATAACGGCGTTGACGATATACGCGACCTTCGAGACGGCGCCGCCTACACGCCTGAAAGATGCAGATATAAAGTATATATAATCGACGAAGTCCATATGCTTACTCCCAACGCTTTCAATGCGCTTCTCAAAATAATGGAGGAGCCTCCGGAGTATGTAAAATTTATTCTGGCGACAACCGAGGTGCATAAGGTTCCGGCCACGATTTCATCTCGGTGCCAGCGTTTTGATTTCAGACGTATACTTCCGGACGATATAACCAAACGTCTTTTATATATTGCCGATCAGGAAAATATATCTCTTGATGAAAAAGCGGCGCGTTTTATTGCAAAGCTTTCGGACGGCGGTATGAGAGACGCCTTATCGCTTTTGGATCAGTGCGCGGCGTTTTCAAGCAATATAGATTCCGATACGGTTTCTGCCGCTGCCGGAATTGCCGGTCGGGAGCATTTATTTGAAATAATAAACGCTTCCGCTGAAAAAAATCCAGGAAACGCTCTTGCGGTTGCGGACAATCTTTACAGTTTATCAAAGGATATGCAAAAGCTTTGCGTTGAATTGACGGAGCAATTCCGTAATTTAATGCTTATTAAGGTATGTCCCGAACGCTCGGAACTGCTTGCCTGTATGCCTGACGAAATCCAAAGGCTGACTGAAATCGCGGCAAAAATGGATTTGCAGGAGATATTAAGCAAGCTTAATATTTTACAGGATTGTAATGAAAAAATAGGAAGATCGTTAAATAAGCGCGTTGAAATAGAAATGTGTCTTATAAAGCTGTGTGCAAGACAGATTTCACAAAAAACACTTGACAATACTCAAATTTATGATAAAATAAAACAGTCGGATAACAGTTCAAATAAACCTAATGAAATATCGGCTGCCAATGCGGACAGAGAATTGCAAAGCAATGCCGCTCCGGTAAATTCCGAAGCAAGTCCTAAGCTGTCGGATTTTAAGCAGCTTGCGGAATGGTCCGACGTTTTAGAGGAATTTATGCGCATATGCCCTTCGGTTTCGGGAACGCTTACCGGTTCTATGGCTTATGTGTATAAAAATATCATGCTGATTGACGCAAAAAATAAATTTTTCCTTAAGCTGTTTAAAGTAAAGGATAATGCGCTTCAGCTTGACAAGGCAATCCAGACAGTTATGGGTAAGCCGTATATTATCAAGGCAAGATGCTCGGCAGCGCAGAATGAACAGAAAAAGGCTGACGAGCTGGTAGAAAAAGCTATAAACAGCGGCATTGAAACCGCTGTTGAATAAAGTTAAGGCAGCCTTTTGAATAAAATATATTTCCAGCCTTAAACTAAAAATACTTATACTTAAATATAAAGGAGTTAGAAAAATGAAATCAAGAGTACCTAAGAATATCGGCGGAGCTCAGAATATGAATTCTATGATAAAGCAGGCTCAGAAAATGCAGGATGAAATAACAGAGCTTCAGAACGATATAGAAGCGAGAGAATTTTCCGCAACCTCCGGAGGCGGACAGGTAGAGGTAGTGGTAACAGGTGCGAAAAATATCAAATCGCTTACTATCAAGCCGGAGGTAGTTGATCCGGAAGATATAGAAATGCTTCAGGATCTGGTTATCAGCGCAATAAACGAGGCCATGGCAAACGTTGAAAAAACTACCGAAGAGGAAATGAATAAAATAACCGGCGGAGTTGCGCTGCCGGGATTATTCTAAGATAATATGGCTGATAACAGCGCGCTTCCTTTGATAGTTCTTTCTGAACAGTTTGCAAAGCTGCCGGGTATCGGCATGAAAACTGCTCAGCGGCTGGCATATGCCGTTATGTCAATGAGCGAGGAAGAAGCCAGGCAATTTGCAGAAGCTATAATTTCAGCCAAAACAGATGTCGGCTATTGCAAGATATGTCAGAATCTAACTGAATTCGACGTTTGTCCGATCTGCTCTGATACCAACAGAGACGATTCTGTTGTCTGCGTTGTTGAAACGCCTAAAGACGTTACGGCCTTTGAAAGAACTAATGAATACGGCGGAGCCTATCATGTCCTTCACGGTCTGCTGTCTCCGATTAACGGAATCGGTCCGGACAATATAAAAATAAAGGAACTGCTTGATAGAGTCGGCAAGGAAAATATCCGCGAAATTATAATGGCTACAAACCCAACCGTTGAGGGGGAGGCTACGGCCATGTATATTGCAAGATTACTAAAGCCTTTAGGAATAAAGGTTACGCGGCTGGCATTTGGAATACCGGTCGGCGGGCATCTTGAATATGCGGACGAGGTAACCTTATTTAAGGCTCTTGAAAACAGAAGTGAAATGTAATGAACCGTACCGGTTGTATCCGGTACGGTTTTTATTTGCGGAGGTGTAAAAAATGAAAGTATCAGTAATAGGCTACAGCGGATCGGGAAAATCGACGCTTGCAAAGAAATTAAGCGAAATTTCCGACGTTCCGCTTTTGTATCTTGACAAAGTAAGATTTCTTCCCGGTTGGAAGGAACGGCCTGAACAGGAATGCATCGAAATAATAGAGAATTTTCTCAAAAATAATGAATGGGTAATAGACGGAAATTACAATAACTGGCTTTATGACCGCAGAATGAAAGAATCTGATCTTATTATTTTTATGAATTTTTCACGGATAAGGTGTTTTATAGGAGCTTTAAAAAGATATTTAACATATAAGAAAAAAAGCCGAGAAAGCATAACGGAGGGATGTCCGGAAAAGCTTGATTCAGAATTTGTAAAATGGGTGCTCTATGAAGGCAGAAAAGCTGATCGGAGAAAGCGTTTTAATTCAGTATGCGGTAAATATTCTGATAAAACAATTATATGCAGAAGCCGCAGGGATGTAAAGACTAAGGTAAACAAGTCATTTATCCATGAATGCAGATAAATTCAGCTTAAACATATTTCTATCAAAGGTCAGTAAGCCGTCGCGCCTCATTTTACTTAATTCGTTGGACATTGCGCTCCGGTCTACGCAAAGATAATCCGCAAGCTGCTGGCGATTAAACGGTATCGTTATATAATTGGATTCCTGCTTGACGGCTTGAGATGACAAATAGGAAATAAGACGTTCGCGAATTGTTTTTGGCGTAATATCGTTTATTTTCCTTGATAATCCGATATTCTTTCCGGCAAGCACAGCTATTAGATTTGATATGAATTTACTGTAAACATCATAATCGCCGATTATGCCGGAAAAAATATTTTTCGTGCTTATAAAAAGAATCTCGCAATCTTCGGCGGCTGAAACGCTCACCATCAGCGGTTCCTCCGGCAGGCAGGAGTAAGCTTCCGCAAATACCTGTCCTGAATCCGCGTTTCCTATTATATTTGTATTTCCGAAAATATCGTTATACTCTATATTTACGCTGCCTGAAATCACAAGTCCGAATGAATTTATGGTTTCTCCGGTACGGAGTATATTTTCACCCTTTTTAAATTTGTGTTTATAAAATCCAAGGTTTCTTGCGAGTATCTGAAATTCGTTGTCGTTTAAATTTTTAAACAATTTTGTTTTAAGTAAATTTTCAGAATCCATAATTCCTCCTGAAATGTTGTTTTAACAACATACTTATTTTATTATCTGTATTATAATTTAGTCACAGCAGAAAACCAATAAACAATTTTTACGGAGGAAATAAAATGATTAGAAGGATTATTAATATAGACGAAGAGAAATGCAACGGATGCGGTCTCGCGCCGAGGCCTGCCACGAAGGCGCAATCGGTATGATAGAAGGGAAGGCAAGACTATTAAGAGACGACTACTGCGACGGTCTTGGAGATTGTCTGCCGGCTTGTCCCACAGGTGCGATAACCTTTGTGGAACGGGAAGCCGCGGCATACGACGAAAAAGCCGTAATGAAAAATAAGACGGCAAAAAACAATTCTGCTGATAAACCGCTGCCGTGCGGATGTCCGGGAACTCAATCCAAAACGCTGGAGCGAAAAGCTGAAAATTCGCCGGAAAAAACGGTTCATTCTTCAGAATTAAGACAATGGCCCGTACAGATCAAGCTTGCGCCGGTTAATGCTCCCTATTTCAGCGGAGCGAATCTGCTGATAGCCGCAGATTGCACGGCTTACGCATACGCTGACTTTCATAAGGATTTTATAAGAAACAAAATCACGCTTATCGGATGTCCAAAGCTTGATAATACCGAATATTCTGAAAAGCTGACAGAAATAATAAAAAACAACGATATCAACAGCGTTACGGTAGTGCGTATGGAGGTACCGTGCTGCGGCGGAATAGAGTACGCTGCAAAAAGCGCTCTACAGGCGAGCGGAAAGTTTATACCGTGGAGTATAGTTACAATATCCACAGATGGAAGAATATTGGATTAATCGTCATTTCTAAGACTGTAAATACATCCGCAGTAATTCTGTCTGTATAAATTATACTCACGGCATAATTCAATTGACCGTTTATAACCGTTTTTCTTTTTAAAATCTGATTCAAGATAGGGAATTCCATCTTCTATTTGCAGGGAATTCCCTGTTTCATTTATATAAACCGCATTTTTATGAGGACTTACGGTCAGCGTAGTTGCAAAAAAATCCGTTTTGTATTCCCTGGCGGTTTCCGCTGCTGCTTTTATGCGCATTTTAATACATATTTCGCAGCGTTTTCCGCCCTCAGGCTCATTTTCCAGACCTTTAACGGCTTTGAAAAATATATCGGGATCGTATTTGCCCTCTATCAATTTTACAGTGTCGTTTAATTTCATTTTAATCAGAACGTCTTTCTGTGTTTCTAATCTTTTTATATATTCTGTTTCCGGATGTATATTAGGATTAAAAAAATAAAGCAATATGTCAAAATACTGAATCAGGTATTCAAGAACATAGCTGCTACAGGGACCGCAGCAGCTATGCAGGAGAATGAGGGGCCGCCGTCCGTCCGCGCATGAAGATTCTATTGTTTTTTCAAGCCGTTTATGATAGTTGATTTTATTCTCCAACGCTGTCCTCCCGTATTTCCGTATTTTTCTCAGCGGCAGCCGTTTCAGGTATGCTATATACTGCATAATGCCGTCGGATATTGCTCTGCCAAGCTCGTCCGTATGCTCGATTATCCATTTTGCGTGTTCTGCTGTGTCATGAAATTCAACCTCAAGCAGACAGCTCGCCGCCTTTGACGTTGCCACCTCGTAAAGATAGGTCGTCCCTTCTGCGCCGTTGAACATTCCTCTGTCCTCCGTAGGGGTAAGTCGTGATACCTTGCCGTAAATATATTCCGCAAGTATTTTACTTCCGTATATTTCAGGGTTATAAAAGCATTCCGTACCTTCTCCGCTGCCGCTTTCGCCTCCGGCATTTGAATGTATAGCCACATGCGCCGTTACGTTATTTTCATTTGCAAACTCAACCTTTTCCTGAAGAGAATAATCCTCTCCGGCCGTATATACTGTAATTCCGTTTTGTTCAAGGTATTTCCTGGCGCTGTCGCTCACGCTTCTCATCACTTTTGCTTCGGTAGTATCTCCGGAGGCGTAAGCATTATCGGTCTGATTAGAAGGACTGAGATATATAACAGGCTTGAATTCCTCTGAATCGGAACCGGACGCCAACGTAGGTATTTCCTCCTTAACTTCATTTCCGAAAAGCTGTTTTACAACATAGACGGCAAGAATAAATATCACAATAACGGAAATGATCCTGTCATATCTTATTTTAAATTTTCTTTGTGTTTTATACGACATACCATTCCTCCTAAAAAGAATATAATTATTTTATCCGGTTTTAATTATATAATAAATTCACTGAAATGTAAAGCTGATAGTTATGAATGGAATTTTTTTAAATACCTCTTTACAAAATAAAAAAAATGTGATATAATATTTATGTTATCGAGGTGTGGCTCAGTTTGGTAGAGCGCTGCGTTCGGGACGCAGAGGCCGTGGGTTCAAGTCCCGTCACCTCGACCATATATAAATAAAAACGCCTTAAAGCCCGTATTTACGCGGCGCAGATAGGGAACAGCGTAACTTATGTACAAGGTCGAGTAATTGCTCGACCTTTTCCTTTTGCTATTTCACAGTACCGATATGTGTAAAGTAGATATCGACTTCCTGCGAAACGCTGCCGTTGTCATCCTTCTGCTTTTCATGAACTTCTATTCTCGACACAAAGGTGTGAAGTATCTCTTGAGTAAGCTCAGTGATATCGGTGTATTTCTTAGCAAGCGAAGTAAATTTTGAAGTGTTTGCACTTTGATTTTTCAATTCGGATATTGAATTATTCAACTCCGAAATATCAGCTTTAAGCTGATTTTGCTCCTCGGTATACCCCCGCGACAGCATTCTGAACTGCTCGTCATCAATTGTTCCAAGCACATGATCTTCATAAAGCTTTCTAAAAATTGTTTCAACCTCCGCAAGCCTTTTTTCACACTTTTTCAGCTTTTTATCAGCATTAACAAGTTCCTTTTTAGCGGAGGTATTCGACTTATGACTGATAAACTCAGCGAATTCATCTGTACGCTCTCTTGCAAATTCGGTCACATTTCTGATTTCGGAAAGCACAATTTCATTCAGATGGCTCTCCTTGATACCGTGCATGGTGCATTGCTCCCTGCTATTTTTGCGGTATAAGGAGCAGACAAATTTCCAATTTTCAGGCTTTTCATGCGAGTGTCTGTGGAAGTATAATTTGTGTTTACAATCCGCACAGAATGTGATTCCGGCGAAAATACTTTTGTCGCCAAGACTTGTTTTTCTGCGTTTACTCTGCCTGAGCCGCTGAACGATCTCCCAAGTATTGACATAATCAATGACTCGTGAGTATTTTCAATCAGCTTATGTTCGCTTTCCGGCAGTCTTAATTTTCGATGATCCTTATAGGAAGCTCTGCCGAATCTGAAATTACAAGTATGCCCGATATAGCTTACATCCTCAAGAATATTTGCTACCACAGTAGGATTCCAGCGGTAAGGATAGCTTGTGTCGAAGTTGGAAATCACGTTTCCCGTTTTGCTGTATTCGTACATTGCCGGAGTGTAAATCTGTTCTTTCTCAAGCCTGTTGGCGATCTGAGCCGGTCCCAGACCTCCTGCACACAGCTGAAAAATGTATTTTACAATCGGTGCTGTTTCGGGATTCGGAAGTATTTTGTTGTGATCTTCCGAAGATTTCATGTAACCGTAAGGCGGTCTGGATGCCACTCGCTGACCTCTTTCGGATTTTATCACACAGCTTGCTTTGATTTTCTTGCTTGTATCTCTGACATGGAACTCGTTAAATATGTTGAAAAACATTGCCATATCCATGCCCGACGAGTTTGAATTTGCGGTGTCCACATTGTCATTTATGGCAATATATCGAACATTATTTTTCGGAAAAATTTCCTCTGTGTATAATCCGACATACAGATGATTCCTGCCAAATCGGGACAGATCCTTTGTAATTACCGTTTCTATTTTCCCATTTTCAACGTCCTCAAGCATGCGTTTAAAAGCTGGCCTTTCAAAATTCACTCCTGAAAATCCATCGTCAATATAGAATTCAGTGTTGAAAAATCCATGTCATCAGCGTATTTGCGGAGTATATCCTTCTGATTTGAAATGCTGTTGCTTTCTCTGGCAAGCTCGTCCTCGTGGCTGAGCCTGCAGTACAAAGCCGTTATCTTATTCGTGTCTGACATGATAAACCTCTCTTTCCGTCCGTTTATGGACTCTGTCAAACCGATTGAGATATTACAGACAGTATATCACAATCGGTCATGAAAGTCCAGCATAATTCTATTTAAAACGACATTTTTTCAGCTGCATTTTTGAGGAGAAGTTTCAGCTTATCCTCCGCTGTAGACTTTGAGTTCAAGTCAAACACTGAATTGATATTGTAAACAATTCCGTCAATGACAGTTTCACTGCGCATATAATTATGACGGCGACGATACTGACTTGAACCTGTGTCTTCCTGTACTTCTTTGTAAATATTTTCCATATATAACCCTCCCTGATGTCTTTGCGTTCGCTCCCGTTATAAATATTAAATTGAGCATTTTAATTTTTCCTTTCTTAGATTTTTATTATTTGACATCATGCACAACTCCCCAAAATACGCCGATTCAGCTTAATGTTTCAGCTCTGCGACCCCTGAATAATTCTAAATTTGAATTTACGACCCCATTGAAATTATGCACAATAGATTTCCGAAAACCTCGCAGAACAGCCATTTTTGCGGCGAGCTTTGCTCGTTCGCTGTAGCTGCATAGGGGGGCTTTGACCCCTATGCTTTAACTTGCAACATAATCTTTGAGTTTCGGAAGCATCTCAAAGTCTCTCCATTTGTGCAAACTGTCAGTTCCACATTTCGCATCACCTCTGCATAGTTTTATTGATTCGCCCTCAAACGCTCCACGTTTGCTTGTGTGCCGCTTTTATGCTTTCTATCGATAACTTGCCCGACTGATCTTAGGAGGGCGCAAATCGGCTTTATTTTTTTCGATTCTCCGAATTAAACTTCGGCACATCATAACCCTGACTTGAAAGCTTTGCATGAAGTCTGTCCGCAACAAACTGTATGAAATAGCCGCTTGCTATAGGGACAGCAGGGACGGCATTACCTACAGTCAATTTATTTTCCTCTGTCGCCTCAATCAACGTATTTGGGATGTTTTCAAGACATTGAGGGACGGCAGGGACAACACTTTCAGCACACAGTCTTTTACTGCCACTGCTGTCCTTTTCAATATCATAACTGATATAAATATTTCGTATGCCGTTGCTTTTTGTCTTGCCGTAGTCTATTCCAAGCGAACGGACTTCGTCATCGTGCTGAAGCAAATCACGGTACAGCCAGTTGTTATTGAAATCCTGTTCGGGAAACTTTTCATTCAGCATTTTACAGATCTCTGATGCAGTTCCTTTAACATTTTTCTTTTCGCGCATAAAATCATGAACAGCGGAGGGAAATAAATCGGGTTTGTATTCAGGAACATCGTCAAGCAGTTTCCACTTTGCTTTCTCTCTCATTAAATTCAGCTCCAAGGACGGAGCGCCTCTACCACTGATATTGAGCTTAGCCTGATTACTGTTTCGGGTGAACACAAGCAGACCATCTGCGCAGCCTGCAATACCGTTCGTACCCGAAATCATATTGTTGGGGTTTGAATCATGTGTCTTACGATTATGATGCACAAGTACAATTGCAATTTCAAGTTGATCGGCAATACTTTTCAAAACAGACAGTTCTCTGTAATCCGTTCCGTATTTCATGTCGACAGTTTCTCTGACCTTTTGAAGTGTATCGATCACAACTAACTTCAAATCCGGAAACAGCCTTTTGCATTCCTGCAAATCTTCTTCAAGTCCGTTCCCTATAGAATTACCGAGAAGCACATACTGAAGATTACCGCTTGGCTCGTCCGTCAGTTCATACATCCTTGACTGCAAGCTGACAAACGTATCTTCAAGCGCCATGTACACAACGTGCCCTTGTTCAGTCTTGCGTCCGAGAAACTTTTCTCCTTTTGCGATTGACAAACACATATCCATCATCATCCACGACTTGCCTATTTTAGGGTCGCCCGACAGTATATGAAGTCCCGGATAAATCATTTCATCTACAATAAATCGCTGCTTTTTCATTGGCGTATTCATGATTGTGACGCTGCTTATGAATTCTAACTTTTTTCTTTCGTTCATTTGTCACTTCCCCTTTCTGATTTTATTGTATTTCAACTGTGCGGCGCACACAAGATAACTCTGCGGCGCATTAATGAAAACTTTTTTAGGCAAACAAAAAAGCTCGCAAAGATTCTTAAATCTTTACGAGCTTTGACAGCTATATCGTCATCTTCATGTTATCGCATATGAGCGCTCTTGTCAAGAGGAAAAAGAGAATTTTTCTGTTTTGCACAGGAAATTAATTTTTGACACAGGGGTCTGTTGTGTATTTATGCCGTCGCACTGTGACACAGGGGTATGTCAAAATTAATTTGAATTAATTTTAACTATTAGCATACGTTTCATCATGCAAAGATCAAATACGTCAAGTCGGTCATCTTCGCATAGGTCTGCGGATTTCCAATAAGTTAATTCTGTATTAGACTTACCTACGAGCCATCTTTGCAGTGTGACAACATCAGAAATATTGAATTCGCCATCGAAATTTACATCTCCTGATTCAGCTTCAAGAACTATAAATTCCAAATTCCATTCCTTTGCATAGCGCTCTGCTTCTGTCCCTCTGTAGCCATATATAATACAGTCGCTGTCAAATGCACATACCGGATCGTCGGTAAGAGGTCTTCTTGCAGGCTGTGATTCAATGCCGGATGTGAATTCTCTGCCTGTCTTTCGCGGATATGCACCTATAATTTTAACGGTCGGTAAAAGTGTTATTGATTTTATTTCAGTATTCAAAAATGCAGCCTGACCAATTATTTTTGTTCCTTTAGACAATTCCAAAGCTTCAAGCTCACTGCAATTTTCAAATGCATTGGCACCAAGCCTTGTAACATTTTCACCTATAGTCACATATTGAAGTTTTTTGCAGGAAACAAAAGCCGACTCATCAATTTCTTTTACATCTAAAATAGCATTAATAAGCTCATTACAATCTGAAAATGCTTCTTTCATAATTTTTAAATTCGGACAATGTAATTCTATTTCATTAAGTGAATCACATCCTAAAAAAGCAAGATTTCCAATATATTTTAGATTTTCGGGGAAATTTATTTTTTCAAGATTACGGCATGTTGAAAAAGCTAATCTGTCAATAAATTCAAGTGTATCCGGCAAAACTATTTCAGTTAATGCTGAATTAGAAAAGGCTCCGGTTTCAATAGCCACAACAGGGCAGCCGTTAATATCACTTTCGACAATAAATGGTTCCGTTACAGGCTCACTGCTGTCGCTTGCTGTATAATCACTCCACGCAAAAACTGCTGTTCCGTCAGCTTTCGTGTAATAGTAGCCGCCATTCTTCTCAATAAAGCCGAATTTCTCCATATATTCTGCATTACCTCTGAAATCCTTATATGGACATTCCGGCATAGCAGACGGAATATTTTTCAAAAGTTCACCGTTTTTATCAAAAACATCGAAGCTTCTTATATCATCAGAAGAAGTTTTTTCATTGAATACTACATAAGTACTTCCGCTGTCATCAAGCCAGTATTCGCTTATGCCTGTGGCCAAAGAGTTAAAATACGTTCCGTCGCCTAAACGTATCACATCGGGAACGCAGTGGATATAAGTTTGCCAGCCGTCCTTATAGATAAAGTAATTATCCCATATTCCATATGCATCTTCAAGCTGTTCAATCGTAATTCTCTCACCAACATCGTCCCCTGCAAGTATACGCCTTGCACGTTCACAGATAATATTATCATTTGCCGCCTGTTCAGTATCGAAAATAAATTTACATAACTCTTTTTCTTCATCTGTTAAAGCTCTGTAGTCTGTAATGCAAAGATCATACTTGATGAACTTTTCCCATAAATTATCTTTTATCTGTTCCGCATATGAGGCGTTAGTCGACATTATAGAAAAAGTACATATTGCCGCTGTAAACCAAGAGAATATTTTTTTCATTTTTACCGCCTCCTTTAATTGCCGTAATAGACCGTTCCTGTTGAATCACTGTCATGTCCATAATCATGCCCGGAGTTGTATATATTCGAGTCTTTTGTTATAGTATAAAATTTGATCAATTCATCGCAGCTCGCCATATTATAAGCGCCTATTTTATATGCAGAATCATAGATTGTTTGGTCGCATATTACTGTTCCGTAATAATCCGAGTCAGTAACCTTTCCGGTTCCCATCTTTTGTGACCAGACGCTGCAATTTCCGCCATGCTTTGGACAAGTCCCATTACCATTTCTTAAGTAGTAGTGCATAGACAAGCTTCCATTAAACCTACTATTATATAAATAATATGCAGTCATAGCAATTATTCTTTCATTATTTTCATCATATCCGATTGGGGGAGAAAAATAATTGTTATTTGGATTCAGTATGTCAGAATTGTTATATTCCTGCAGTGTAAAATTAATTGCTTTACCATCTCTAATCATTTGATTTTTTATAAAGGTCATATATTCGTTCATACACTGTTTGAATTCATTGTTATTATTAACAATACCATGAATCTGGCTTGGGTATACATCTCTATAATCATTTATTTCATCAATTTTATACTCAATTTGACGCTCAAAACGATTATATTCTGATAATAATTCGCCAAAGTTTGCAAAAGTATACTCATCCCCCTGTATACTTTGCCCGATTCCAAATTCTCCTGGATACAGCAAATAACTTCCCGTTCCTTTATAATAAACTTGCAGTGCATAAGCATAGCAATTCATTCTATTTTGTAAATTGTATATATTTCCAAGATTAGAGGTTATATTATTATACTTATATGGAGCGTAATCTAACGTATAATCTGAAGAGAGTGAGTAAGTAATTTCAAAATATGGTTTATTACTACCCGCTCTTTCCGAATTTGCAACTATTGCGGCATAGGGGGCGCTATCGGCAACCATTTTAAATCCATAGCATGGTATTCCTATATTCTGAGATGAATTACCGTAATTAAGCCATGCCTGTGTTAAAGCTGTCACATCAATTTCTTTCCATGAATTCATCTCAGTATATACTACATCAAAACCGCCAACTAAAGTATTATATTCATCTAACGCTGAAGCATTATTCCAAGTACAATTCATCGGCTGTGTTTGCAGTGAATATATTTTTATATGTTTAGAAGAATTTATGTAATTGCCGCGTAAAAAGATATTAAATTTAGCATCCAAAATAGTTGCATTGCTGCCATAATTAACAAATGAATCGTTACAAGAAACATAGGTTTGATATCCATGTCCACTTGTATTGCTAACACGCATATATTGATCTCTGATTATTTCGTTTGGCGATGATTCTGAATTACAGTACGTGTTTACACTTCGTTCAACAGTATATTCAGAATTCAGAGTTAAGGGATAAACAGTATTTTCCGATTCAGTCAGATTAGAGGCAGGGTAAACTGTAAGCAAATAACCATCATCGCTGTCACTGATGTCATAATCAACGGCATAACTTTTACTTTCATTTGATGAGTCATATATAAATATTGCAGGAATCTCAAAAACACATTCGCCATTGTCATTGATAAAATCAATAACATTGCTGTCTTTACATTCTAAGTCAAGCCCATCGGCATCAATAAAATATGTTAAAGAATCCGGAATATCCTCAAAACTATTAAACGTAACAGATTCAATAACAGACGCCGGCTGAATATCAATTGAAAGATCAATATCATCGTACACAGATTCAAAAACCGCAGCCGAAGCAATGTTGTTGTATGAATCAATTACATCAATCGGAATGTTGTTATCTGAACAATCAGTTTGCGTATTGTTAATTATATTTATCTTTGCAGCGCTGTCGTTTTGCTGAACATAATTCTCTATATCTGCATATACATCTTTTTCAGATTCATTTATGGATAAATCAGTTAATGAGACAGAAAGGCTGAATTCTTCGTATTCTAACTTCACAGCATTTTCTGTTTTGGCTTCATCATTATTTACAGAAAGTTGTGAAGGAATAGTAACACTCAAAGAATTGCTTTCATTAGTATAGTTTCCGTATTCGTCCAAGACCAATGTGTTGTCAATATCCATCCATTGATTATTTTGCCAATAATGAATAGGCGCAGTATTTATATAGGCAGTTATTGTGCCATCACCATTATTGAAATGTTTTCCATATTCAGAGCGCAGAGACAAAATTTCTACCGGTTCATCTGCATTAACTGCACTTGAACATACATTGGATACTGTTAAAAATAAAATTAAAATGGTTGTTAAAACAGATAGACCCTTTTTAAGCATAGTAAATCCTCCTCAAAGTAATAAATTTATTTGAATAAATGACGTGTGTTAAAGCTTCATTTGAACGGCTTTTATTTATTATAGTATACTATAATACAAATAGATTGTCAATAATAATTGGTAAATTTCTACAACTAAATATGTTTATAATACAACTATATGCAGCACAATCATTCGCTTAAATTCGGATAGCTTTAATTGTTGTATTACTTAAAAGCTTGTTCGTTGATCACGATGGTAATCCGCATTTAGTTATCCATCTATTACTTTTAATATTTTAAAATTCTTATATTATTAGTTCTATTTGATTTGTAATAAAAAATTCGTCAGCCGTAACTGCTGACGAATTGCTATTCTCAACCGGTTTTTATGTTCCCTATTGAAGTCACGTATTTACGGGCTTTTTTGGCGTCCAAAAGCGGCATGATTAGTCCTTATCATGACGTCGGTATTTAGAAACAGTCAGGACAGGTCTATATTCTTAGTTATTGGATTTTCAGAATAATTAAATATTTGTAAAGAAAAATGGAGCAAAACCTGATTAACATCTGTTTTGCTCCAAAAATTATAACTATCGCCGGCTTACATTACTCACAAGCGCGTTTTTTTCATAATAAGATTTTAAATCATATCTATTCCTTTATATGTATAGTGAAAACTCCGTTTAAATCCACGGAAAGCCTGAGCGTTTTTATATATCTTTCAAAAAACTGATTTTTTTCCGTATCTCCGGCTTCAAGCCTTGCCGACTGATATATTTCGTCAACGAGGTCTCGACCGTTTATATCGGGAATTTCATTTATACGGCTTTTTAGCAGATCCAGCAGGACGCTGTTTTTAAACACTTCAATATTGCCTGAGCAGAAATCGTCGATAGAGCAATAATATATGCCTCTTGTGTCGAGGGCCTGCTTGATTGCGCTGCCGCATTTGTTGTATTCATACATAACGAGAAAATCCGCGTTAGGCAGGGAAGAGATAAGTCCCCAGTAATCAGAATCGCTGGAGGCGAGTATAAACGACGTTATTTTATTGTCGTAAAACTCGCGGCACACTCCCGCGGTCATTTTTATATCCACAAGCGATTTGTTATCGACGACTCTCTCCACTTCTATGTGCTCGACAGGTATGCTTGTGAATTTTTCAAGGCGGTCCCATGCGCTGGTTGTGTGGTAATCGTCAAAGAGGATAATTTTCCTGATTTTCGAAAGCTCCTCCTGATTAAGATTTTTCAGCATTGCGTAGAGCTTATAGACGTTGGAATTTTCGCAGTCCACCACAATGGCGGTGCTTTCGTTTCTTTGTATAAAATCGTAGATATTTGTTTTTGTGTAATCGGCGGCGTCGGTTACTTTTTCATTTTCATTAAAGAAATCGTCGTTAAGATCGTAGATAATGCTTACAAATTTCTTATCGTTAAAAAGCATATTGCCGCAGTCGTAGGGCTTCCAATGCAGGTAAACCTGATACGGATAATTGCCTAAGTTTTCCATATATTTATTAAATTCTTTAATTACAACGCTTTCCACCTGACCTTTGGGTATAACGAATAAATCCTTGATATAATCCCAGTTTAGCCAGGCGGGGAAGAAGTTTTTGCAGGAATTTATATGCTCCTGAATAAGCCTGTTAAAATCCGACATATATTTAGAAGATCTGTAATTAACTTTAAGGATAGGGATTCCGTTTTCCTCAAGCTCTTTTATATCCTGATATGAAAACCAGCTTATAGAATTCAGGTTTTTAAGATCATATTTCATTAAATCGTCTGTTTTTTTGAATTTAAGGAAAAGGGTTGTCCTCAGCTTGCAAAGACTTCTTATTATTCTCAGCTCGGATATATTATCAAGCTGCTTGAGCGCGTCGGGGCATTCGGAAAAATAATTTTCTATGAGAGCGCGCCTTTGAACGCCGCTCATATAAGCTACTATGGAAACTATATCCTTAGTGTTTTCTTTATAATACATAAAAATCCTCCATATTTGATTTATATCTACAATTATAACACATCTTAGAATTGGCGGAAAGCGATTAAAATAGCGTATTTTGTCTTAAAAAATATTATTTTGGGTTAATATGAGCAAAGTGTTTTTCATTTCTTTGCTTGCACAAAGAAACGAAACAAAGAAATGCACCGGCTCAAACGCCGCCGGACCGCTTATGCCGCATAAAGCGGCAAATTTTATACA
>ERZ860023.677-NODE-677-length-18334-cov-3.224739_pt1 | contig 18334 bp, 20 predicted proteins | sample MGYA00509983_ERZ860023 | MGnify/ENA primary metagenome ERZ860023 (study PRJEB30046, sample SAMN00715180) | human gut metagenome | study: EMG produced TPA metagenomics assembly of the A metagenome-wide association study of gut microbiota in type 2...
CGCCACTGGTGTTCCTCCTAATATCTACGCATTTCACCGCTACACTAGGAATTCCACTTACCTCTCCTGCACTCTAGTTCTACAGTTTCCAAAGCAGTCCCGGGGTTAAGCCCCGGGCTTTCACTTCAGACTTGCAAAACCGTCTACGCTCCCTTTACACCCAGTAAATCCGGATAACGCTTGCCCCCTACGTATTACCGCGGCTGCTGGCACGTAGTTAGCCGGGGCTTCTTAGTCAGGTACCGTCATTTTCTTTCCTGCTGATAGAGCTTTACATACCGAAATACTTCTTCACTCACGCGGCGTTGCTGCATCAGGGTTTCCCCCATTGTGCAATATTCCCCACTGCTGCCTCCCGTAGGAGTTTGGGCCGTGTCTCAGTCCCAATGTGGCCGTTCACCCTCTCAGGCCGGCTACTGATCGTCGCCTTGGTGGGCCGTTACCTCACCAACCAGCTAATCAGACGCGGGTCCATCTTGTACCACCGGAGTTTTTCACACTGCTTCATGCGAAGCTGTGCGCTTATGCGGTATTAGCAGTCGTTTCCAACTGTTGTCCCCCAGTACAAGGCAGGTTACCCACGCGTTACTCACCCGTCCGCCACTAACTTACATATCGCTAGGCTTCAATGTAAGTCCGTTCGACTTGCATGTGTTAGGCACGCCGCCAGCGTTCATCCTGAGCCAGGATCAAACTCTCATGTTAAAATGGTGTTTGTGTCCTGCCAGTTTTATCTGGCATTGTTTACTGTTAATTCGGGTAGCTTGTCAATCTTTCGATCAACTTGCTTGTTCTTGAATTTCTCTGAAAATCTTGGAATTTTCAGGGTTGCATTACTGTTTATTTGTCAAAGATCATAACCTCTTGCTTCGCAAGAGCTCGTCCGTTCGTTGCTGTTGTTCTCAGCGGCAACTCTGATATCTTATCATAACCGCTTTCGTTTGTCAACAACTTTTTTTGAAATCTTTTTCGTCTTGGAAAACTTTGTTTTCCGTGACAGATGTTTATGTTAACATATCTGTCAGAATTTGTCAACAACTTTTTTTGAAATCTTTTCAAGTTTCTTTCGAGCTGTTGTGTTGTCTCGGCGCTGCCTCAACAACGAATCTGAGTATATCACCCTGTGCCCCACTTGTCAACATTATTTTGCATATTTTTCAAACAATTTTGCAAAAGCAGTAAAAAAGCCCATAATCATGGGCTTTTTTGTCATTTTGGATCTTATTGTCTTTTCTCTTTTTCTCATAATTTACAGTATATATGCCTATAAAAGTTGAATTGTATATTCATTTGATGTATTTTTGAGACGAAGAGAAATGTTTTGTATCCCATTTGCCATATCTTCATTTACTTCCAGTAGCAGGACCAATCCCTGTGTCTCACCGGGAGCCATGGTTTCCACATACGTAGACATGTCATTGGGCAGCATTGTGGTCAATGCATTTCCACGTGTGCCGTCATTTACAGTAATGATGTATCTGGATGCGGTACTCAGGAAATCAACATTTTCCTCCTGGTCTGTTCCGTTGGTCAGTTCAAAGTTCAATATCAGAAGCTTTTTCCCGGTGGATGCATCCAACGCAAAATAATCCTCCGTAGATCCGTCCTCCGGATAAGAGTCTGCTATCTGGTAATCTCTGTATGTCAAGGTCACTCCCTCCGCAAGTCCGAAGAAATCCTCCAGACTGGTGGTAATATCCTCCTGTGCGGTAGGTGCCTGGGCTTCTGAAGCAGCCGATTCCGCAGGCTTCTCTTCCGTCTGTGCATTCTCCTGTCTTCCGGCTTCCCTGGCCGCGTCTTTTTCCAGTTTTGCAATGACGATTTCCGGGTCCACGAGACGGCTCCGGTGATTCGCATCATATTTTAAGAGAGTTACCGCCGCATATTCTCCGACTCTTTGTGATTCCTCTTCTGTCAGATCCGGAATTTCATTTCCGCAGGCTGTCATGCCAAGCGCCATTACACACAATAACGCTCCGCATACAATCTTCTTTTTGTTTCCTGTCATTCTTCTATCCTTCCCTGTCTGTTTTTCCATTGTTTCCTGTATTTTTCTCAAGTACGATATAAATCCCGGCAATCGCCAGTGCGATCACACCCACTACAAAGAAAAGGACCGTTTTCTGCAATACCGGTGCTCCCCAGTAATCATATAATGCTATTTTACCACAAGTGCACAAAGAAAGCACTAGTCCATATATTCTTACCGGCTTATCTTTTTTCAAAAAGCCCAGTGTTACACTTACCAGCGCAATCAGCATGATCAGAACACTATTGATCACGGGAACATTGGTCTTAACGATCAGTGCCATATAGGTCAGAAAGATCACAATGATCAGTTCTCTGTGTTTAAACTTCTTATAGTATCTCTCCTGCAATGTCAGTACCAGATAAGCCAGTACAAACACAAACATGCACAGATAAGTAAGATAAGAGTTCCGGTACACCGGATTTGCCAGAGCGATCAACGCTCCGATCTGCCCCACCATTACAAATACATTAAATATCAGGATGTTTTTCCCGCGCATATATTTCACATTATTAAACAGCAATATACTTACAAACAGGATCCCCGCAAAAGCCGGCAGCTTTAGCATCGGCATCAAATTGGCCGCTGCAAAAAATGCCAGGGAAAAAGTAAGCAGGAGCTCCTGTATCGTTGTCCATCCATAGACTAGGAACATACTGAGGATGGTTCCCGCAAGGAGCAGGTATGCATACGGTATTTCCTTTCCGTTTGCCAGAAGTTCAATACAGTACAGTGATGTAACGATCACATCCAGTGCCCTCAGTCCGCCTTCCGCAAAACGGGTCAGTATCTTCGTCAGTAAAAGCAACGCTGTCAGGCATATGAGTATCGGCCAGTTACTTTCTATTACAGAAAAGGCACATACCGCAACAAAACTGAAAAAGTAACAGGGCAGCCATTTTTTCCACGTTCCACGTATGGCAATTCCCGCAAGAACCGCGACTACAAACGCCATTCCCGTCAGGGCGATGATTCCGATATACGCGTCGTTCTCCGCTCTTCCCCAATAATTGTTCATCGCCGTACCGTTGTAATTCCGGCTACCAGAAGAAATGCTATATAGATTGCCAGCAAGCCGTTTTCATTCACTGCATGGCCCGCCTGTTTTTCTTTTAGTATGTAATTGCTCTGCACTACCAGGATCAGATGTGCGATCAGGAAAAAGGTTCCAAATGCAGCTGCTGTCACCCAGACCGGCATTCCCTGTGTACTGATCACACAGGATACCGTTACCGGGAAAAGGATCGTAGTGCTGACAAGTTGTATCAACTGCGAAGCCGTATGATATCTTCTTACCGGCACACAGATGCTCAGTACACTCAGTAACAGAATCAATGCCAGCACCAGCAGGCCTTCCGGCTCCGAAAGCAATGAAGAACCGAAAAGCGGATACGCACAAAGCCAGCATGCTGCGATTCCCAGCATTCTGTGTATCAGGGAATCCCTTTTTCTGCTCAGTAAAACCGTGCCCACTGTGATCACTGCAATGATCGCCGCTGCAGGAAGCATACCGAAATTATGTAGGGAATCGTATTGATCATGGTCGACAGATATAACGCCGCTATGCCGATAGCCGAAAAGATCTGGGCCAGTTTCGGAAGCTTTCTGTGGATCAGTAATTCTGCGATCAATACCACTCCCAGGGAAACTGCATATAAAGAAATACCTTTGATCCAGCCGTTCATAAAATACATACCAAGCAATACCAGTGCGGTCAGAATAAAGATTCCGCCAACCACCGACAATGCAATGGTTGCGACCAGATATTCCGCATTCTGCTTCTTCTGTGCCGGAGCCTGCGTCACCGGTGCCTGCACCTGTTGCATGGTAAACTGCCCCACTGGCTGTGTCTGTGATTGCCCGGCTGTCTGCTGTTCTCCGGCGGCTGTCTCCTGTGGTACACTCTGCTGCGGCACAGATGACTCCGCTCCGGTTTCTCCGCCTCTGTTTGCATTGATCTGCTGTCTCTGGTACCAGAATTCCACGCTTTTATCCAGTTCTGCCTGTAGCTGTTCTACATATTCCGGCTGTCTCTGTATTCTTGGAAGTAATTGCTGTAAATACCTGGTAAATATCGGATCATTGGACTGCATCAGGTATTCTCTTGCCTGTTGTTCCAGTCTCTTTGCTCGTTCCTGTTGTGTATTGGTCTCCATCTTTTATCCTTCCCTCATTGTAATTTCTGTGATCTTATGACACTATATACTCTCTGTATCTGTCCATATCCTGTCTATGGCAGTCCGCATGGATCAGAATACCGTCCTCCCTATACTCTCTGGAAAGTATCTGCGCCTGTTCCATCAGATAGGAAGCCACATTTCCTGCACTGTACGGGATCAGAAATACGCACTCTGCATTATCCGCATAGACTTTCTGTTCAACAGCCTCTGCCAGTTCACGGATACCGATATTAAGTCCTGCCGCCAGATACCAGTTGTCCTGTCTCTTTTGCGGCAGTGGTTCCATCTCACATTTGTCTGCCTTATTATACACTATGATCTGCGGAATGTCACCTGCTCCCAGTTCTTTTAAGGTATCAGCAGTTACCTGCATCTGCTGTCTGTAATTTTCATCGCTGAAATCCACCACCTGGATCAGCAGATCCGCATACTTCACCTCTTCCAGTGTAGAGCGGAAGGCTTTTACCAGTCCGTGGGGCAGCTTGTTGATAAATCCAACCGTATCCGTCAGGAAAAAGGGCTTATTATGTCCGGTATCCACACTGCGGACACTGGTCTCCAGTGTAGCAAACAGCATATCCTTTTCCATGACCGTTTTATCCGGCAATTCGCAGAACTGCTCTACCATACGGTTCAGAATTGTAGACTTTCCCGCATTGGTATATCCTACCAGAGCCACCTGCGGGATGCGGGACTGCTGCCTCTTTTTCCGCTGCACCTCTCTGGTACGTCCCACATCTTCCAGTTCCTTTTTCAGTTCTGTGATACGATGCTCGATCTTACGCCTGTCCAGTTCCAGCTTTTTCTCACCGGTGCCTTTATTACTCATGCTGCCACTGGCACCGCCCTGTCTGCTCAGTGCATCATACATTCCTACCAGTCTCGGCAGCATATATTGCAGTCTGGCTGTCTCCACTTGTAATTTTGCCTCTCTTGTCTGGGCCCGGATGGCAAATATATCCAGGATCAGATTAGTCCGGTCGATGATCGGCAGTTCCAGTTCATTTCCCAGATTTCTTACCTGTGAAGGTGTCAGAGAATTATCAAACACAATCTCCTGTGCCCCGCATTCTTCTGCCAGCCTGCGCACCTCTGTCACTTTTCCGGTGCCGATATATAACGCTTTATTGACATGATCCAGCCGTTGTACAATCTGACCGGCCACTTCTTTTTCCGCAGCTTCCGCCAGACTTGCCAGTTCCTCCATGGAACGCTCAAAATCCGGTTCTTCACCGACATCCACACCGACTAACAGTACCTTTACCGGTGCCTCCTGTATCTGTTCTTCCCTCATATAAAAATATATCCTTTATATTTACTATTTTGTCTCTAACTCAAACCAGAATTCCACGCCGTTGTTGTAATTGTTCACACCGAATTGCTGGTTCATGGATTCCATGATGGCCTTCACGATAGACAATCCCACACCGCTGCCTCCGTATTCTCTGGTTCTTGCCTTATCCACCTTGTAGAACTTCTCCCAGATATGGTGGATAGAGTCCTCCGGGATCGGTTTGCCTGTATTGAATACAGATACCCGTACTTTGCCGTCCTTTTGTTCCATTTTCACTTCGATGATCTTATCATCTTCACAATGATTGACCGCATTGGAGAAAAAGTTCATGAACACTTCTTCTATTTTAAATTCATCCGCCCATGCATAGATCGGCGGATACTCTTCCATCCGCACAGTGATCTCATGCTGTTTTGTCAGAATTGCCGCTGACTGGATATAATTTTTCACCAGCGCCGTAAGGTCGAACCGCTCCATGGCCACCACATCATTACCAAATTCCAGCTGGTTCAGGGTCAGAAGCTTTTTCACCATGTTGTTCATCTTCGCTGCTTCGTCCACGATGACATCACAATAGAACTGCCTGCTCTCGGGATCGTCATTGATCTCCTCCTGCAGCCCTTCCGCATAACCCTGAATCAGCGCAATGGGGGTCTTGAGTTCGTGGGATACATTGGCCAGAAATTCCTTGCGCATTTCGTCAATGGCTTCTTTTTTCTCCACGTCCCGTTGCAATTCATTGTTCGCTGTCTTCAGTTCCGAAATGGTTTTCTCCAGGGAATCGGACAACTTATTGATATTCTCTCCCAACAGATCGATCTCATTATGTGCCTTCCCCTGATATTTTGCCTCAAAATCCAGCTGTACCATCCGTTTCGAAATATTATTCAGTTCCAGGATCGGCTTGGTCACACTTCGGGAGACGAACCAGATAATAATACCACCCGCCATTGCTCCCAGACATCCTGCAAGGGCATAGAAGCGGTTGGCGATCTTTGCACTCTCCTGAATACTGGAAAGAGGTGTCTGCATAATAAAAGAAATGCCGGTATTCAGTCTTCCGTAGATTTCCAGATATTCCTTGTCCTCCTGTCCGGTTCTCTTGATCACATAATCATCGCCGTTCTCGATCACCCTCTGGTCATTGAAAGGTATGCTGAGTCCAAATACATAACCGATCAGGCGGTTTTCCAGTCTCTCACCGCCGTTGATGGACACATATTTCATATTGGAATTCACATCCATAACGCATACCGTCATGTTGTAGCTTCTGCACACATCATCCAGTTCTCTGGCAAATTCTTCCGTGTCATAGCTGTCGCTCTCCGCTGCCTGCTTGATGGTTCCGTAAGCATCATGAATAACATCCAGTTTGCTCTGCATATAGACTTTTCCCAGAAATAAATAGTTGATCATCAGGCACAGCAGGATCGTACCGATCATCAGGCCGATAAAGATCCAGGCAAACTGTCCCCTGATAGAATGTACTTTTCTCTTTTGTTGTTTATTCCGCTGTTTCATCCATCTTGTACCCCATGCCCCATATGGTCTTTATGAGATTGCCTTCCTCGCCCAGTTTGCTGCGCAGTTTTTTCACATGTGTGTCTATGGTACGGGCATCCCCAAAATAATCATAGTTCCACACATTGTTCAGGATCTTTTCTCTGGACAGGGCAATGCCTTTATTTTCCATAAAATAGGTCAGGAGTTCAAATTCCTTGTAACTTAGATCCACATCTTTTCCATCAATGATCACGCGGTGTGCCGCCTTATCCACGGTAATGCCGCCGCAGGTCAGAGCCTCTTCCTGTCCCAGCTGATTTGTTCTGCGCAGGATTGCTTCCACTCGGGCCACCAGAATCTTGGGACTGAAGGGCTTGGAAATATACTCGTCCACTCCCAGCTGAAATCCCTGCAGTTCGTCTCTCTCATCTCCGCGGGCTGTCAGCATGATGATCGGTACTTTGGAGTTCACCCGGATCTCCCGGCACACCTGCCACCCGTCCATCTTCGGCATCATCACATCCAGAATGATCAATGCGATATCTTTTTCTTTATAAAAAATATCCAGTGCTTCCTCACCGTCACCGGCTTCCAGCACATCAAAATTGCTCTTCACCAGGAAATCCCGGACCAGCTTACGCATTCTGCTCTCATCGTCTACTACCAGTATTTTCAATCTGTCCATACGCCCTCACCTTCCTATCTTGAGATAGTAACTATTCAGCCCCATTCGCAAAATCGCCTCTTCGAGGCTTTCCTGAATACTTACACTATAACGTGTAAATATGTCAATTTTGTGAAACTTCGGTCTCTATATGTAATTCTCTTTCCTTTTCCCGTACCGTCTGCTCCCTCTGGGTCAGTTCCTGCTCCCAGGTGGCATATTTGTTCTGCAGATTTCTTTCATAATTCAGGACATTGGGCTGATCGGAATTCAGCGTGATGATAAACATTGCAATAATTGCAATGACCATCACAATATTCATAATAAGAGACAGCCGGAACGTCGTATTTTTATTTTCTTCCGGTGCCGGTTTGATTCTTCTTCTGGCAGGAGACGTTTTTTCCCTGGTGTCCGCAAAGTTCGTCCACAGAGGGATCGGCGGAATCTCTTCTCCCAACAGATCCTGCTCTGCTTTCAGTTCTCCCTGCAATTCCCTGAGGTATTCCAAGCCTACCGGAGTGCGGAACACCCTGTCATCCAATGCTTTTTTATAAATAACCAGTACGGACTCCAGATTTGTCCGATCGATCCGCTTATCCAGATAAGCAATCTTCTGTCTCTCCTGCTCTGCCAGTCTGGCATCTTTCTCTGAATAGAATGCAAATCCGGACACTACATGATCCGTCCGGTTTTGCTGCTCCTGTTCTTTCTGTACATCCATTACTGGTTTTCCTCCGCGCTTCCTGCTGCAGCATTCTGCAATAAAATATGTTCTCCCTGCACCAGCGGGTAATGGACAGGACGATCACTGTCCAGATTCTCCCGGTACATATCTACTGCAGTAATCTGATGATTTTCATAGGTCGTATAATAGTAAATTCCTCTGTCTGCATTGCAGCAGGAAGTGTAGATAGTGATCTCATACTCCCCTTTGTCCAGCTGACAGCATCCTCTGGTCTGATCCACGCTCCCCAGAATATGGAAAAACTGGCTGACGCTCTCCGACTCAGACAATCCTGACAGGGAATTCATCTTCGTGAATGCCACCCGTACAAAACGGGATGCAGAAGACAGATCCCCGGGCAGTCCCATGGCTCCCATGCCTCTACTGTACGGCTTCAGCTTCAGATCTTCGGAAAAACGGTTTGTCGGTGATTCGGAAGACAGGGACATATAATCGTTCAAACGAAACATCTGGATTGGAAACGGGGGATTGTTCGTCAATACTCCCACCGGGTTGTCATAGATCTTCAGTCCCTCCTGCACAGACTCGATCGTAATGGCCTCTTCCTTGTCTGCCAGAATCCAGTGCAGTGGAGAAACCGGATATTTTTCATTAAAGGGCGTATCCACCAGATTGATATGGGATAACAATACTCTGGCTTCCTGCACATTGGCACACTGCCCCAGAATCCAGGGGATGAACTCAAACTGGGCGATGTTGTCCTTACCTGTCTGCACTTTGCTGTATACTGCATTTCCCGGGAAATTCAGTCCCGCCATGCCGAGTCCTTTCTCATTCACTGCATCATAGTACAAAGGATAATCCCCTGCCATATGAGCAATGCCGATCATGGCATAATGCTCCGTCAGGGCATTCTGATGCCGTAGCGGAAAAGGATAATTGCGTGGTGTTACCGTTACCTCTTCCCCATAGTTAAATTCATAATCAAAAGTTCTGCCGAAATAAAAATCCTGTGATCTATAAGTTGCCGCTGTACACATAACATATACTCCTTTGTTCTGATTCAAATAGATATAGAAACTAGTCTTAGTCTATAGCATTTGCAGAATGTTTGCAAGTATACGAAAACGGTTGACGCAAATATGCCATTGCGATAACATAAAGACCCAAAAAGAGTACTACTGTACAGCAACGGTTCGCCTCAGTTAATGGTTTCTATAAAAGCGACCTATTCCTTGGCAGGGGCGGTTGCTTTTTAATGCTTTCGTTTCTATCATTTATGTACCTTTCGTTAAATTTCCTATTCGTATCACCTCCGATAATACTGGAAGTTCTCAAAATGTTTCCATTCCGGCGAAAGGCGAACCGCTTACCGTTTTGGCAACACCTATATTTATTATAAAGTATCGTAGGGCGTTTTCCTATGAATTTCTGCGGAATGGGCATCCAAAATTTGAGGTATCGAAATTGGCTATTTTTGCAGAATAGATTTTTGTATATTTTTACCAAAGGCCAAATTACTGATATTTTCAGATTATTTAGGGCAAAAAGGTCCCGCCGGAGAAATCCGGCGGAACCTTTTATGTTAGTTTTTACACAACTAATTGTAATTCTATTTGTGACAGATCTGTGGTTAAGATTACTGTAACAGAGACAGTACACCCTGATTGGACTGGTTAGCCTGTGCCAGCATAGCCTGTCCTGCCTGAGCCAGGATGTTGTTGTTGGAGTACTTAACCATCTCAGTAGCCATATCGGTATCACGGATCTGGCTTTCTGCACTGGTGGTATTCTCTACTACGTTATCCAGGTTGTTGATGGTGTGCTCCAGACGGTTCTGTACTGCACCAAGTGCGGAACGCTGGGTGGATACCTTCTGAATAGCTTCCTTGATTGTTTCAACCGCATTCTTGGCATTAGTATCATCTGCGCCATCAACTTTCAAATTCTGAACACCAAGTCTTTCTGCGCTCATCGCATCAATATCTACAGAAATCTGATTGTTATCTGTTGCATCTGCACCAACATGAAGCTTCAAAGTTAATGCTCCGGCATCATACTTCTTATTAGTATCTACCAGTTTTTCTACATCATCCTGAGTTGCAGCCTGACCATTAATATAAAGTCCTGAATTTGCCTTGAGTTTTCCATCATTATCAATGTAATTACTTAATCCGTTTGCTGCAATTTTATTGCCATCCTTGTCTGTAAATTGAGTAATTCCCTTAGTAGATACAGTTGCAACGTCTGCAACCTTGTCGCCTGCCAGTATTCCTTTTTTAATACTTGCATAGTATTTTGTAATATCATCTACCAAAGCACCTGCCGCAAATGCATTACCATCCTTATCATAAACAGTTACTCCAGTCTTTACTTTATCATACTGAGTTGTGGTAGGATTTGCCTTTTCCGCAGCTTCATAAAGACCATCTTGACCTTTAGTAAGTGTATAATATTTCACGTTACCCGTTGCATCCTTTTCAGTACCCTTTGCAGACACAAAGTTTCCCTCACCGTCTTTGGTGTATACATCATCAGTAATAACATTTACTTTTGCAGTATCTGCATAGGTATCATGATCAACTGTCGCAATCTTCTGTCCGACCTGCACACCATCTTTACTGGTATAGTAATCATAAGTTGCAATATCAACCTTGTCTTTGTAGGAACCTTTTGCCAGAGTCTGAACCTTGCCATCCTTTACATAGAAAAGATCCTGTGTGGTAACGTCTGCCTCTTTATACTGGAAATTTGTATCCTTAGCTGCTCCGGTATCACCCTTCAACAGATAGGTCTCATTGAACTTGGTGGTCTCAGCAACACGATCAATTTCAGTGGTCAGCTGATCTACTTCATTCTGGATATAAGTTCTGTCATTCTCAGACTAGTTCCGTTAGCTGCCTTTACAGCCAGCTCGTTCATTCTCTGCAGCATATCCTGAACTTCGTTCAGGGCGCCTTCAGCGGTCTGTACTGCGCTGATACCATCCTGTGCGTTCAGGGAAGCCTGTGTCAGACCTCTGATCTGCTTTCTCATCTTCTCACTGATGGACAGGCCTGCTGCGTCATCAGCTGCACGGTTGATCTTGTATCCGGAAGACAGCTTCTCGGTGGACTTTGCCTGGGATGCTGTGGTTAAGCCTAACATTCTGTTAGAGTTCATTGCTGTTAAGTTGTGTTGTACTACCATAATAATTTACCTCCATGTGTAAAAAGTGTTGCAGATACATCCGTTTATCTGCGGTGTGTGGTTAATGAGTTACCTGCGGCCCTAGGATTCCGCATAGTTAGCATCTTTGGTTCCACCTATTCCCTGTTACTTGTTCTGCACAATAACGACATTGGATTTTTTCTTCCTGGCTGCGCCTTCCGGATTCTTATAGTACTTCGGGATCGTCGCCAGAAGCTCCGGATCCTGGATCCGTTTCTCGATAGCCTTGCTTCGTACGATATTTACATCCTTGGGGGCGTCGATCATGATACGTGTCTGTCCTCCGCTGCTTCCCAAAAACACAATTTTTACATCGTCTCCTATCATCAGAAACTCTTCATCTCTTACCGATAATCTCAGCATGGCAATTCCTCCTTGAATCTGTTATTTCCTTATACGTTGCTGTTTTGGAAATAGTTATCGTGATTAGTAACATATGTATAAGTGTGTTACCTTTTTGAGATCATCAGATTTGAATTTCTTGAAAGATTTTGTCCCTGTCTTCCTGTTCTATTCCCAGATAGCGTTTTGTTACTTCATAGGACGAGTGATTATAGATACTTACAAGCAGTGCCGGAGAGACTCCCTGCCGCCATGCCTGATAACCGAAAGTCTTTCGTAGCGAATGGCAGCAGATAACCCCGGGGATTTGATAATAATTCGCCGCTGCTTTTACGATTCGAAATGCCTGCACTCTGCTGATGGGCTCTCTTTTATTCGAATGTGAAAATAGATAATCCTCCGGGAGTGGTTTGCGTCCCTGTTCAATTAACTGTCTCTGATACGTCTGAAGTATCTGCACGATGTTTTGATTGATATAGATACTGGAATGCTTTCCGGTCTTTTGCTCCACAAGGCAGATATGCTCACTATATTTATCCCATTCGAATAAATAAACATCCCGCCAGCGTAATCCCAACAGATCAGAGATTCGTAACGCCGTATTTAACCCCAGAATAACCAAAAGCTGATTTCTTGCATTGGGACGAACTTCCCGATAATACCGTTTTAAATTTTCCAGATCCTTGTGGTTTCGAATTGGTTGTGCTGTGTTCATGATTTTTCCTCCTGAATTTTTATACCTGTTATGGTTCCAATATTGTATCTACTTATAGTATCATTCTCCGCAGGTTATCAAATTATCCGATGATTTTTTTTACTTGCATTTAGGTGCAGAATATGCTATTGTATTTGCACAGAAATTTTTCTGATATCAAAATCAATTCTTAGTTATTTCAAATATGATTTGTCCGGGTACTTCACCACTGATTTCACTGAAAAAACGGTAAGATGATGTTTTTTGCATGGGAAATTATACGCTTGAGGCTTATTTATTAAGCTTTTATTTTGCTGACAGGATAGCTGCCTGAACAAATACTGCAATGGGAGTGATGTCTGATACTTGCTTATCATTGTAATAAGCATAAATTTACAAATATAAGATTGTTCCTAATTTAGTAACGTGATAATATTATTTTAGAAAACGGAGGTTCAATGACAACAAAAGAAAATAATAATTGTGTAACGCAAGATAAGAGGGTCATCGAAAAGATTGTGTGCAATCTTACTTTATTCGACGATGACCTGATGAGCAGGGTTTTTGATCAGAATATTGAAGCTACAGAATTGTTACTGCGAATTGTTCTAGGGCGAAATATCAAAGTGACCAGTGTAACGGGGCAGGATGAATTAAAGAATCCGAAAGTGAGTGGCCGCGATATCATCCTTGATGTTCATGCTTTGGACGAAAATGGCGAAGAAATGGATGTCGAGGTACAGGCAAATTCGAAGGGAGCACATGTAAAACGTGCCCGATACCACAGCAGCATGGTTGACTCTCGAATGTTGAAAGCCGGACAGGATTTTCAAGAGATCAAGGATTCTTATGTAATCTTCATCTATAAACATGATAAATTTGAAAGAGGATTACCGATTTATCATGTGGATCGTTATATAAACGAATTGCAAGAGCCGTTTGCCGATGGATCTCATATTATATATGTAAATGGTAATTATAAGGGTGATGATGAAATCGGTCGGCTTATGAAAGATTTTCATCAGGTAGATCCCAGTAAAATGCATTATTCGGAATTAGCTCGCAGTGTGAGCCATCTTAAAGGTACAGGAGGACAGGAAAATATGTGTGAGGCAGTACAAAAATATGCAGAAGAATATGCAAAGGAATATGCAGCAAAAGAAAAATCTGTTTCTGTAAAAAATCTTATGCATAATATGAAACTCAATCTGGATGAGGCATTAAATGCTTTAGGGATTCAGGGAGACGAAAGAGAATTAATAATAGCACAATTGCAGGAGCAGCAATAATCTTATTCTGAATTACGGTTAAAGTATTATTGCAATTATGTGTGTGAATGGACGTTAATACATTCGTAATATATTTTCGATTTTGGGGTTAAGTTTCTAATTTCAGAACCGATATACATTGTGAAAGCAAAAAGGTAACACACTTATACATGTGTTACCTTTTTTATGTGAGAACGAAAAGAACCCTCGCGACTGGCTCGAAGGTTCTTTTTCTATGTTATGGATTATGCGTTATGAATTATGCAATTATTATGGATTACACCGCTTGCAGGGAACATATCCCATATTGATGACATCTTCTCTGCTGCCGGTATATATCTCTTTGTTTTTCTCCTTCATCTGATCCACGCTGGAGCAGGACGGATAGTGGAATTTCATGGTGTTGGTATTCAGTACGTAGGTAGTTTCCTGTGATTCCTGTGGCACTGACGGTTCCGGTGTGATCTGCATCGTAGTGTCTGTCTGGGGTTGTTGTGTCGGTGTTTCTATCACAATGGGTGCTGCCGCTTCCTGGGATGCCGCGTTGCTCTCTGCCCAGTTATCCCCGGTAGCATAATCAATACCGATCCCCGGCTGCACATTGTAGGCAAATACACAGAATTGGATTCCCTCTCCGGCATCTTCTACGGAATACGCTTCCATGAGGACTCCATCTGCCAGAAGGTTATCACCGTCAAAAATAGGTGTGACACGGTACAGGACATGATTCCCTGTATTTTTGATATAATCGCAGACTTTCGTCTCAAAGGGAAGCATTCCCTGTGTATTCAGATATCTGGTTCCGGTGATCAGGTTCTGCGGGTTGGCGTTTTCCGCTGCCAGCATGTAAGCGATCAGGTGGCAGCGATTGTATAGGTATTTTCCGTCCACGTTATCGTATTTCACCAGATGCCAGCCGGTAGGCTTCACAGCTCCGATCTCCCCTCTCGGTTCTGTCGGCATCAGGTCCTGTCCTACGTTGGCATATGCCACGCCACAGCGCCCCAGGCTGTCCAGCTCGCTGTATGTCTCGAAGGACTGTGTAGTCAGATCTGCCTCTGTGAAATAAGGTTTGTTGTCATTGACTTCTGTATAAGGCGTGCCGGAGTATGCCGGAATCTCCCAAAGGGAAAATGCTGCTGTGCCCTCTCCTGTCGAAGCATCTGTTGCAGATGTGACCTGCTGCGATTCTTGTGTATCCGAAGCGTTTTCCTGTGGCTGTCCGGATTCAGGTTCCGATGCTGCAGTCTCCGATGCTTCCAGCAATTCGTAGGGGATCGTGGCCGGCTGCTCTATCGTATAGGTATTATCCTGCGGCGTGACGGTGCTTTCCGCACAGCCGGTAAATGTCAATAGCAGTACCAGCCATAGTGACAATTGTGTTATCAAACGTTTCTGAGATCTGTTGTGTTTCATTTTCATAGCTTGTCAATTACTCCCTTGTAAAACTCTTTGGAAATTATACCACATTTTTCTTCATCCGACCCGTGAATTATACTGAGTTTTGTTGACTTTTTCAGCAGATTTTGGTATATTACAGTCAAAAGAGATAGCCTTCCCTGAAGATCGTTCCGGATATTTGGTTGAGGCAACATGAAATGCAATACGAAAAATAAAAAGTGCTGCAAAAACGGCACTTTTTCTATGGAGTTATCTGTGTCAATGTCGAACACTTTCTGTTAGACTTTTTGTCCTGGAGTTCTGTGATCTCCGTTAGCGTATCCAGTTCAATTTTTCATCGTCCCTTAAAAACTCACGCAATACCCATACCACATGAACCTCCAACAAGGCAGATGCATCTTGCTTTTGTAATTGTAAAAGCTTGAAACATACATCTTGTTTCTTTTCTTCTTTGCTTAAATTGGGGCAAATTCCGCCTTAAAAAAAAAGCAAAAAAAGAAACAAAACCTTTTGCGTTCTGTTTCAATCTACACAGAATATACCATATTTAGGGCGATTTATCAATAGATTTGAAGAAATTTGCAAAAGAATCTGATATTTTGATAATCTACATTGCCGGGTTCAAGACCCGCAGTAGATGCCAGAAAAGAACAAGAATGTTTTTATTATTTATCAAAATCTACAGTCAGCAACGGCTTTATCATTTTATCAATTTATCACCTACAGTAAAAAACTTTCTTACTGTAGTATAGCCCGTTCTTATCTACATGATGTTTTATTACTGATAGAAAATGATAAACTGATAATATCACAAAAAAATATTCATATATGAGTTTTTTTGCTCCTTTGACTGTAGATTATAATGATAAATAACTGATAAGGAAATGATAATTCCCCTGTAGAAATGATAATAGTACTATTTCTGCTCCGGCTTGCGTAGACTCTTTATCTTCTTTTCAAAGAATCTCCAGAGTTCTTCGCCATTCTCACGTAGCCGTACATATTCCTCTGCCCATTGCAGAACCAGCTTTTCATTCTCCACAGTCTGTGTAGATATAGGAGTTTCATAAGGCGGTATCCCGCTATCCAAAGTTTTGCCACTCCCCACATCACCTTGCAGCAGGCGATTCATCTGCCGCCCGCTACCCATATCGATCCGGATCTCACGGACTACCCGTTTCTGGGCGTTCGTCAACTCAAAAGGAAGATACTCTTTATAGAACGTATTGAAATAATGGCCGACCGTAGGGAAAACGATCCCTTTTAGCTTCAGTTTCCGAACGCTAGCGGTACGTAATATATTTAATTGTATGAAGAAAAGCTCGTCAAACTTCAAACGTAACTGGGCGTCACGCAACTTAGCGGCAGATTCCGGGAAATGGATATTCCGCATCGCCTCTGTCATAGACATCATATGGATCCGTTTCAATACGTCGGGGGAAAGCGTCTCCGGAAGTTCCCAGTTCAGCCAGCTTAACAACGTATATTGCAGGTTCTGGATCGCCCGGGAATTCAAGAAAGATTTCTTCATTTTCTCCGAGGTATTATAGAAAGGAGTCAAGCCATTCGCCACTTGATCAGCTTGCTCCATTGAGTCGATATCCGGATGCGGTATGTTATAGGATGCCCGAACTCCGTAGGCTTTCCGAAAACTATATACTCGGTATTGGGACGATACTTATCTGTCCATAATTCAAGCCCTTGAACCAGACCAAATCGATCGTGCCCGTACCATCCGAGAACTTGCCAACCAGCCGTTTACTCCGCCCCTCGCCTAGCGTATCGAAATAGAGAATCTGGCCTTTCAACTGGATATAAGGCATATTCCCACTGATCTCGGCAACTTTATAAAACCGGCTGCGATCTATATATTTATAAGGAAAATAAAAGAGCAAGTCCTCATACGACGATATCCCCGCTTCCTTTTGCAGGATATCCGCCTTCTTGGGTCCTACTCCCGGCAAGTACGTAATCGATCGCTTATCAAGGTCCAGCATAACATCTATGAGTTTTTAGGGTTTACCGGGCAAACATCGCTTCCGCTATTAACAAATCAAAGGGCGTGGTAATCTTGATATTCTCACGATCACCGGGAACCGTATCAATCGCATGCCCCATCGCCTCCACCACGGAAGCGTCGTCCGTAAATAAAGACGAATAAGGTTGCTCATAGGCTTCTGTCAATAATTCCAAATGGAAGACTTGCGGGGTTTGTACAGCCATATAGCGGGAACGGTCCACCGGATGGCTCCCTTTTTCATCTGTCTCACGCGGGAATCAATCATCGGAACAACCGGGATAACGGCTCCCGTGACAGCCGCTTTATCAAAGCAGGCCTCAACAACCTCCGGAGAGACGAAAGGACGAACGCCATCGTGCACAGCGACCAAACTCAGACCGCTATCCTCCTCCCCCTTCCGACGCCTCTCCGCCAAAAGCCAATCCAACCCATTCTTAACCGAGAAGAAGCGAGTATCTCCCCCTTTCACGATCGCATGCGGGACCTTGCAGCCGATTTCCTTGCAAAGCTATTCCAATACGGCTGATGATCCTCCGGAAGCACAAGGATTATACGTGCGGAAGCATCCCAACGATGAAAAGCCTCTAACGTATGCATCAAAAGAGGTTTCCCCCGCATAGGAATAAACTGCTTCGGCAGATCTCCACCCATACGAAGCCCTTTACCCCCGGCAACGATCAAGACGTACTTATTCATCAATCCAATTCCTCCAAAACTTTTTTAACTTCCTCATCCACTTTATACAGCTTCTCCTTGCAAAGCTTGATCAGACGAGTAGCTTCTTTTACCTTCTCGGACAGGATATCGACATCCAAGTCTCCATTCTCGATCTCAGCCACGATCTTACGAAGTTTCTCGATCGCCTCGTTATATGTTTCTTCTTTCTTCGCCATATTAATTATGTATTTATCGGACGGTTATAAAACCACCCTCTATGGTTTGATAATACTTTTTATTTCACCATCGATGAAGCGAGTCGTCAGTTCTTCGCCGGCTCGCAAATCAGAGGCATGTTTGATAATCTTGCCATCTTTCAAGGCTAAG
>ERZ860023.678-NODE-678-length-18304-cov-1.424790_pt1 | contig 18304 bp, 20 predicted proteins | sample MGYA00509983_ERZ860023 | MGnify/ENA primary metagenome ERZ860023 (study PRJEB30046, sample SAMN00715180) | human gut metagenome | study: EMG produced TPA metagenomics assembly of the A metagenome-wide association study of gut microbiota in type 2...
TAATGTAATCTGCTGTTTTTATAACATCCAGATTGTGTTCGATTACAATAACCGTATTTCCGTCATCTGTCAGACGCCGCAAGATCTCCGTCAATTTATGCACATCCGCAAAATGAAGTCCTGTCGTCGGCTCATCCAAAATATACACAGTTTTTCCTGTACTCCGTTTACTAAGTTCCGTTGCCAGCTTAATGCGCTGTGCTTCACCTCCGGACAATTCTGTAGAAGGCTGTCCGAGACGGATATAAGAAAGACCTACATCGTTCAATGTCTCTATCTTGCGCCTGATACTCGGAACATGAGCAAAAAATTCCAACGCCTCTTCCACTGTCATGTTGAGAATATCATAAATCGTTTTCCCTTTATATTTTACTTCCAAAGTCTCTCGATTATATCGCTTTCCCCCGCAAACTTCACACGGAACATATACATCAGGCAAAAAATGCATTTCGATTTTAAGAATGCCGTCTCCCGAGCACGCCTCGCAGCGTCCGCCTTTCACATTAAAACTAAACCGCCCTTTCTTATATCCGCGCGCTTTTGCATCCGGAGTTGCCGCAAACAAATCTCTTATCAGATCAAACACACCTGTATAGGTTGCCGGATTTGACCTTGGGGTTCGTCCGATCGGCGACTGATCGATATCAATCACCTTATCTACCTGATCTAACCCTTCTATTTTTTTATGTTTTCCCGGAATTGTTCTCGCGCGATTCAAATCACGTGCAAGCCTTTTATACAAAATTTCATTTACAAGAGAGCTTTTTCCCGAACCTGAAACTCCGGTAACACAAGTCATAACTCCAAGAGGAAATGACACATCGATATTTTTCAAGTTGTTTTCCCGGGCGCCGACCACCTTCAACCATCCCTTAGGCTGTCTGCGCTCTTGCGGAACCGGAATTTTGATCCTTCCCGATAAGTATGCGCCTGTAATCGAATTTTCATTTTTCATGATCTCTTTCGCATTTCCGACGGCAACAACCTCGCCTCCGTGTTCTCCCGCTCCCGGTCCTATATCTACAATATATCCGCCTCCATCATTGTATCTTCGTCATGCTCTACGACTATCAGCGTATTTCCCAGATCACGAAGATGCTTTAATGTTGCAAGAAGCTTGTCATTATCCCGCTGATGAAGTCCTATACTTGGCTCATCCAAAATATATGCTACTCCCACAAGACCCGATCCGATCTGCGTTGCCAGACGTATTCTCTGCGCCTCACCGCCTGAAAGTGTTCCGGTAGCGCGGGCCAACGTCAAGTAATCAAGTCCCACATCCATAAGAAATTTGATCCGAGCTCTGATTTCTTTCAAAATCTGCCCTCCGATGAGCATCTGTGTTTCTCCTAATACAAGCTCTTCAAGAAAATTTTGCAATTTTCCGATAGACATCGACGTTACTTCTGCAATATTTTTTTCTCCGACGGTTACCGCCAAAGCTCCCGGTTTCAGACGTTGCCCATGGCATGCCGAACACGGAGTTATGTTCATAAATGTCTCATATTCGGCTTTCATCGTCTCCGAACCGGTTTCTTTATATCTGCGCTCTACGTTTTTAATCAACCCTTCAAACGCAACATCATAAACGCCTTCGCCTCTCTGGCCTTTATAAAATACTTTCACCTCTTTCCCGTTTGTGCCATGAAGAATAATATCATGAATCTTCTTCGGATATTTTTCAAACGGTGTGTCCAGATCAAATTGATACTCTCTGCACAGCGCCTGAAGTATCGCATGAGTAAAACTTGATTTGTCTGTACAAGACTGCCACCCTAATACCGCTATTGCACCTTCATTAATCGACAATGACGGATCCGGAATCATCAAATCCTCTGAAAACTCCATCTTATATCCTAATCCATAACATGTCGGACATGCCCAAAAGGATTATTAAATGAAAAACTTCTTGGTTCGATCTCTTCGATACTGATCCCACAATCCGGACAGGAAAAGCTCTGACTGAAATTCAACATCTCCCCGCCGATCACATCTACACTGAGCAAACCTTCCGATAAATGCAGAACACTTTCCACAGAATCTGTTAACCTCTTCTCAATCCCCTGTTTTACGATCAATCGGTCAACAATAATCTCAATATTATGTTTCAAGTTCTTGTCAAGAATAATCTCTTCCGTCAATTCGTACATATTTCCGTCTACACGTACACGCACATATCCGCTTTTCTTTGCTTTTTCCAATAATTTTGCATGTGTTCCTTTCCGGCCTCTTACGACCGGAGCAAGAAGCTGGATTTTCGTTCCTTCCGGCATTGACATAATTCGATCAACCATCTGATCGACTGTTTGCTTTGAAATTGCTTTTCCACATTTAGGACAATGAGGAATCCGACTCTTGCATATAAAAGTCTGAAATAATCATAAATTTCAGTCACTGTTCCGACCGTAGATCTCGGATTGTGATTTGTCGACTTTTGATCAATGGAAATTGCAGGCGACAGTCCCTCTATGCTTTCCACATCCGGTTTCTCCATTTGCCCCAAAAACTGTCTTGCATAGGAAGATAATGATTCCATATATCTTCTCTGCCCTTCTGCATAAATCGTATCAAACGCGAGGGAAGATTTGCCCGAACCGCTCAATCCTGTAAGTACAACAAGTTCGTTCCGGGGAATGTCCACATCTATATTTTTAAGATTATTCTCATTCGCTCCCCTTATTTTGATATATTTCCGAACATCCATTTTCGTACTCATAATCCGTCTTTTTCCTCCCTGTAGTCATATTTTATTTTGTATTTTATCCTTCTATTTCATTCAACATTTTTTTCAATTCTGTCAACTTATCCGCAATTCTGCCGCGCTTTCAAAATTCAGTTCTGCCGCCGCTTTCTTCATCTGTTTTGTAAGATCGGCAATCAGCTTTTTAAGTTCTTTTACGCTCATAGATTCCGGATCTTTTTCCAGTTTCAGCTCCTCTGCCGCAACTTTTTTAGAAATACTGATCAGGTCGCGTACTGATTTTTGAATCGTCTTTGGTGTGATACCATGCTCTTCATTATATTTCATCTGAATCTCACGACGCCGTTTTGTTTCATCGATCGCCAGCTGCATAGATTCCGTTATCTTATCCGCATACATAATAACATGCCCTTGTGCATTACGCGCCGCACGTCCTATTGTCTGTATCAATGACGTTTCCGAACGCAAAAATCCTTCCTTATCCGCATCCAATATCGCTACAAGCGTAATTTCCGGAATATCCAGACCTTCTCGCAAAAGATTGATTCCCACAAGCACATCAAATACATCTAAACGCATATCACGAATAATCTCTGTACGTTCCAGTGTATCCACATCCGAATGCAAATATTTCACACGAATTCCCACCTCACGCATATAATCCGTCAAATCTTCTGCCATCCGCTTTGTCAGAGTTGTTACGAGAACTTTATTCTTTTGGGAAATTTCTTTGTTTATTTCCCCGATCAGATCGTCTATCTGACCTTCTACAGGACGCACGACAACTTCCGGATCGAGCAGTCCGGTCGGACGAATCACCTGTTCCACACGGAGAAGCTCATGTTCTTCTTCATATACTCCCGGTGTTGCAGATACAAATAACGCCTGGTTGATCTTGCTCTCAAATTCTTCAAAGTTCAGCGGACGGTTATCCTTCGCAGACGGAAGACGAAATCCATAATCTACCAAGGTAGATTTTCTTGATTGATCTCCGTGATACATACCTCCGATCTGAGGAATGGTTTTATGCGATTCATCAATCATAATAATAAAATCATCCGGGAAATAATCTATCAATGTATATGGCGCCTGCCCGGGACTAAGTCCTGCCAAGTGCCGCGAATAGTTTTCGATTCCGGAACAAAATCCGGTTTCTTTCAACATTTCAATATCAAAATTTGTTCTCTCTGCAATTCTCTGCGCTTCCAAAAGTTTATCTGCATGTTTAAACTCCTTCACACGCTCATCCAGTTCTTTTTCTATATCATTTACAGCACGCTTTATGTTTTCTTTATCCACCACATAATGTGACGCCGGGAAAATCGCCACATGTGACAATTCGTCTTTGACCTCTCCTGTCAAAATATCAATTTCCGTAATCCGCTCAACTTCATCTCCGAAAAATTCGATACGAATCGCCACATCGCTCTCATACGCCGGTATGATCTCCACCACATCGCCGCGAACACGGAAAGTTCCGCGGTGAAAATCCATGTCATTACGGTCATACTGGATTTCTATCAATTTTGCCATAACCTCGTCTCTGTCTTTTGTCATGCCCGGGCGTAAAGAAATCACCATATTCTGATAATCTACAGGACTTCCCAAACCATAAATACACGATACACTGGCAACTATGATCACGTCCCGCCGTTCCGTCAATGCCATTGTGGCAGATAAGCGAAGCTTGTCAATCTCATCATTGATGGAAGAGTCTTTGGCAATGTATGTGTCCGAGGACGGAACATAAGCTTCCGGCTGGTAATAATCGTAGTAGGATACAAAGTATTCTACCGCATTATTCGGGAAGAATTCTTTGAATTCTCCATATAGCTGCGCAGCCAGCGTTTTGTTGTGTGCGATTATGAGTGTTGGTTTATTTAATTGTTGTATGACGTTTGCCATTGTGAACGTCTTGCCAGAGCCTGTAACTCCCAGTAAAGTCTGGCATTGGTTTCCTTCTTGAAAGCCTTTTACAAGCTGGTCGATGGCCTGCGGCTGGTCGCCGGTCGGAGCATATTCTGATACTAATTCAAAATGATCCATAATTTCTCCTTTACTTTATTTCGAATTTCGATTTCAAATTCAATTCCTTTACAATTAAACTTATTCTCTTTCTCTATAGTTGCTGTAATAAAAATTGCCTTATTAATGAGCAAAACAAATAGCTTGCGGCTGATCGCCGGTAAGGGCGTATTCCGATACTAATCCAAAATGTTCCATAGTGAAATTTTCTCTTACTATGTCTAATATCAACCCAAAAATCCGTACATAACTTTGTGTACTTTTCCCCATCACTACTATTATCATGGTAACATGCTATCATAATTGCCGATATAAATCAAGAATATATCGAACATACATTCCCTTTGACATACATATTTTCTTTGTAAAAAAGATGCAGGACATCGCTTGCATCTTTTTCTCTCTATTTTATTATTTAATAATAATCTATCGCATAATTCAAATATTCTTATATAGCACATCTCTAAAAAACTCTCCTCTGAACATTAGTGCATAACTATAACCGATTAATCCTAATCTTGAAATCAATCGACTATGCATCAATCTTTATTCTTTATCATATCTTGCGTAATAGACTGCAATAGATTTTGTATTTATCTCTACTCATTTTGAATCGTCCACTAAGCAGGACCACGCTCACTATTTCTTTATCGTTTCCTATTTTATAATCATAATGATTACAAATTTAGGCAGGAAATCACCCATTTATAAAGTTTTCAAGAATTCAGATTTACTCATAATAGTTGCTAAGTCTTTTAAATCTCCTATCTCAAATCTAATATTTTTTCTTTCTTCTAATTCATCTACAATTAAATATCTATATTCATTTTGATACGAGAAAATTTCCTTTCTCTTTATAAATGACAAATCATCAAGACTATTTGTCATCAAATCCATAATTTTCATTTCATCTTTAATGCTCTCATCTCGATAATATAAAACGTCTCTGCTATAGAGCTGATATTTATTTTCTTTTGCCCCATTTTTTATTCTTTTATCAAATTCTAATTCATCCTCTATTTTTACAACATACTCTCCAAATTCAAACATCTCCTCTATTCTCGATGTACTATATTTGTTATTTAAATGATATAAACATAAGGCAAAATTCCTTTTCTGTTTATTAGCATCAATCGTAAAATTAACCCCTTTTCCTTGTGGCGTCTGATATTTTGTCGTATAATATTTACCTTCCATCTCATCATTTTTTCCAACACATTTTTTCTTTTCAATATACAAATATTCTTTTAGCCGTCCAAATTGTACTATTCCTGATATAAAAGAATCCGCACCTTTTTTATCTATAAATTTTAAAAATGCCATTGTTCTACCTTTCTGTATTTCCGATCTCTTTCATCTTCTTTATAGTCCCAACTTAAAAAAAATCACAAATTCCATTTGTTCGTCTAATATCATCTAATTCATTCCATCCCATTTTGTCCGCAAAATCCGTACCAAATATAAAGTCCTCATTTGCTTTACATACAGACTTCTTTATGTTGTTAATCATATTCCTTAACATAGTTCCTCCCCTTCCACAAACACCATTTTTTTCAACAATCCTGCCGCAGTTTTTTCCCCTCCTGTAAGGCCTCTTTATCTCCAAAAACCAAAAACGAATCTTTTGCCCGAGACACCGCAACATTCATAAGATCCGGTGCTCTGTTAATAAAATAACACCCATCTTCACTTCCATACACACTGGAAAACAAAATGACTTTTCGCTCCGCCCCTTGAAACGTATGTACAGTTCCAACATCAATAAACTTTGAATACTCCGGAAGTCTACGTTTTATAAGATTCTTTATCAAAAAACTTTGGCTCTTAAAAGGCGTGATAATCCCCAATACTCCTCTCTCCTCAATGCCATCTTTGTCGCTGTAGCATAATAAAATTTTTTCATATTTTTTCTGCAGCCACATTATAATAGCCTCAGCTTCTTCTCTGTTTCGTCTGCTTCCTCCGTATTTCTCTGATTTTGCGGTGGTAACCTGTCTGAATCCCATTACCGGAAGAAGCCCTCTTAATTCATTGTACTCAGCTGCATAAAAGGAACCCCTCTTAGGTTCCAATTTCCCCTCATATACCAGTTTGTTACAATATGTAATTATTTCATTATAACACCGGCGATGTTCACTTAAAAATGCCCTCTTTTATATTTATTAAATTCACAGGATAGTGCAGCCATTTTCATAATACTGGATTGAGAACAATTTAAACCATTTTCTTCAAGCATACCGTATTCACCTTTATTTGCAATTACACCATTACTGATTGCCATTGCAATATCAAGAGCTCTTGCAGTTCCCCATACGGGCGGTATTTGTTCTTCATCCCCTACAATAACTGCTTTTTTAGCTAAGGAAAACGATGCGGCAGCAATCTCCGGAGATGTCTGTCCCGCTTCATCTACGACTAATAAATCTATATAGTTACACATAAAATAGTTCTTTTTATCATTTCCGTCATATGCCCAAAACTGTTTTGGAAGCATAAAAAATGTCATAACCATACACGGTGATATCATAGCAATCCGATGATACATATCATCCAGTATATTTTTAAATGTTTTTCCTTTTTGCTTCTCACTGACCGGATTATCTTCCTTCAACCAACGACTCTCATAATAATGTACTGCCAGCCAAAATTCTGCATATCTTACCCGATCCAATACATCGTTCAATTTACACAAGTCGAATTCATTTAACACACTGTCCTCCGGAACTGCAAATTATATTTTTCAAAGTTTTGATATCCTTCTTTTAAATGTTCCATCTTTATATCTATTTCTTTTTTTTGACTTTTTAATTTTTCTATTTTATCGTCTATACAAAGCTTCTGTTCCTGCAACTGACTTTTTTGCAAATCATTATCACATATTTTCTGCATATAAACTTTTTCTATCTCATCTATTGACATATCACGTCTTAAAAAGGATAATTCCGCTTGATTTACAAAGGAAAATGACCATCTTTGTATCTTGCTTTTAAAACAGAAAAACTTTTTTAATAATCGTACATACCACGGAAATTGCTGATAAGCTTTTCGCCATTCCTGCATCCTATTTAAAAACCATTGTGTAGTTTCCTGAATTTTTTCTATTTGATTTTGCAAATCATTTCTAATCGCTTCTTCTTTCCGTATGTTCTGCATTATCCTTTCTACATATGCTCCATACGATTCCCTACCGAGAACGCTTTTTATATTATCTAACATAGAGATACAATTTATTCTGTCTTTATTTACTTTCTCCAATTCCTTCCACAATATTTCTTCACATAACGCAAAATCAATACTTGCTGTCTCTCTTCGAAAATATTGATGAAATTCTTGTTTAAATAACCTTCCTGAGGAACGTCTATTTTCTTTTGACTCAAGTTCATCTACAAATCCACCCCCGCGTACCGTCGTATACTGATATCGTTTTTGGGCACTTCCTTTACTTTCCCATTGGAGGGAAAATAAACTGCAAAGCTATCTGTTCCAGTAATCCACTTATGTTCTAAATTAGAAATCCCAATCTCTGAAATCTGTCCAAAAGAATCAATAATATTTGTAACCGCCTGATTATTAGTGGATGCTGCAACAATAATCGGTGCCCTTTCCCTCTTCAATGCAGATTTTACATACATGTCTGCCACTACAGACTGCAAAAAAGTAGTCTTTCCTGTTCCCGGAGGTCCACTGACTGCCAAAAGATTTCCTTCTTTTATTTCTCCAAAATGGTTCATTGCCTCACGCTGAGATGGTGACAATGGATATGCCCCTCCCATTTGTCCGACATGAGCTTTCATTTTACTTATATCAGTATTTTTTATCAGCGGTTTTGAGGGCTCTATCTTTCCATTCGTTATTTTATCATACAAGGAATTAACAGTTCCCTTTATCAACGCATTATACAACTGCAAAATATAAAAAGAAGCATTAACTGTCGAATCCTGAAACAAATAATATCTGCCATCTGCTTTAAACAGTTCATTTCCATTTCTAATGTAGTTACTTTTAAATGGTATCTCTGCAACAAATTCATAGAGTTTGATCGCATATGCTAAATAATCCTGCCACGAATCCAACTGATATCTTTCGTTCGTAGTATGCTCCAAAAATTCATCATATTTCTCACCATCTCCTACAGCAAGCAAAGGATCCTCCATAGGTCTTAAATACTCCCGCGGTATCCAAGGTATTTTCCCTTCAACCGGCATACATAACTTTCCGGTACGGGTTACGCATAACGGCAAAAAGAAAAATGAAGTCATCTCTTCTATATTGTCTTCCATCTTTCCGCCATCCCGGAATTCCGTTGCTAATGTCTTTAATGCAATAATTACATTTTTTATCTTTAATTTTTCTTCATCATTATCGCTCTCTGCATCATACTCCTTCTTCCATATATTAAAATTATTCTCTTCACTTAACTTTCCAGATAATAATTCCCCTTCTGTAACTACAAAAAAACGCTCTTTTTTATAGTTTACGGTTCCTTGCATACTTGCTGCCACAGCATTTCTGAAATATCGTGTAACACTTTTCATTTTGAATCTTCTCCTACTATAATTAATCCCTATTGGAGGGTTATCATCTTCCGTGTTTTCTTCAGTTGCAAAACACCCCAAATCTTACCTCTTCGTTCTACTTATCTTTCCTAATCTTTTGCCTATTATATCACTTTTTCCATGCTTACATAACTGTCATTGTGTAAAATGCGTATCATCTTTTTGCAGCTCCTGTTATATCTGTTCAGATTTTTTAAGTCATTTTTCTCCGTCATTTCATAATGTTTTCTCATTTTATCCAATAAATTACGTTTTGCCATGAACTACACATACGGGACTAGATTACTGCCAGAATCATGTATACAATCTGAGTGATAATCCAGATTTCCCACAAAAAACCGACTGGATTTATCCAATTGGCTATTTTACATAATATTTTATTCTGCCGCATAAATTGACAAGTTTTCTATTCCCATCTATAATGTTTATATTACAATCGTAAGATTTAAAAGGAGAGAACTTATGAGCACATTCCCGCAGATTTCCGAAGCAGAATTTGAGGTCATGAAGATCGTATGGAAATACGCACCTATCAACACAAATGAAATTACCGAAAAGTTATTGCCTACTACAAACTGGAGTCCTAAAACAATTCAAACTTTAATCAAACGCCTTGTGACCAAAGGCGCGCTCACATACGAAAAACAAAGTCGTGTATTTGTTTATACTCCTGCAGTAAAAGAAGATGAATACATCAGACAACAAAGTTCTTCTTTTCTGAACCGTTATTATGATGGCAATATTACAGCTATGGTATCTTCCTATATAGAAAATGACAAATTATCAAAATCGGAATTAGATACACTCCGAACTCTTCTTTCACAGAAACAGGAAAAAGGAGGAGAATAATATGTCTGATTTCATGATTCGCTTTCTTATCTGCAACATATTATTTTGCGGCATCATCAGTATCCTTTTGCTTATGAAACATATTTTAAAAAATTGTCTGTCAAGCCGGATGCAGTATAACTTATGGTTTCTGTTGCTTGGACTTTTAACAGTTCCATTCTTACCTTCTCATTTTTTCAAGTTTTCAGAACTATTTTTCGGTTTCACGAACTTAAAGTTTCTTCCTTCTGCCGCCACAAAAAACGCCTCGGCTCCACCACTTCACACGAACATCGCAGGCGCAAAAGATTGGATGGATGACTTTGCGCTCTCCGTAACGAAGCATCCTCATCCGCAATCGGTTATCTGCTATTTACTCTTTGGATTTTGGGTATTATCATTATGATAATATTAGCAATCCGATCTGCTCTGTTCCTGCATTCATTAAAAAAATCTGCATCACCTCTTGAAGATCAGGATGTTCAAAAATTATATCGACGCTGCCTAAATGACACAAATATTACAAAAAGTATACCCGTATACAGCGCTGCTTATCTAAAATCTCCTGTTATTGCAGGATTTTGGAAACCGTGCATCTTTCTTCCCGTTCACCTGATATCGGATAAAAATGAAACAGATATCCGGTATATGTTGTTGCATGAACTTCAGCACTATAAACACAAAGACGGATTTATCAACTATTTGATAAACCTCGCCGGAATGATATATTGGTTCAATCCGTTCGTCTGGTACGCACTGAAAGAAATGCGCGGCGACAGGGAAATTGCCTGTGATAGTTCTGTTTTAAACCTGCTGAAATCCGACGATTATGTAACTTATGGAAATACGCTGATTAACTTTGCCGAAAAGATTTCTCTGACTCCATTTCCCTTTTCCTCCGGCATCGGAGGAAATATGAAGCAGATGAAGCGAAGAATCCTAAATATTGCTTCTTATGAAAAACCGACATTACAAAAAAAACTGAAAAGCTTCATTGCTTTTCTGATGATATCTATTCTCCTTTTCGGACTTACACCGTTTGTCTCTACCTATGCGACAGATGAAAAGCAATATCAGTGGAACACAACTTCAAAGAATTGTTCTGAAATAGACCTTCGTAATTATTTCGGAAAATATGAAGGTAGTTTTGTATTATATGACTTAAAAAGAGATGTCTGGAAAATACACAATATAGACCGAGCTGTCTTACGAGTTGCTCCAAACTCCACCTACAAAATATATGATGCTTTGTTTGGATTAGAAGAAGGTGTCATCACCCCTGCAAATTCCTTGATCAAATGGAACGGGAAAAACTATCCTTTTGAAGCGTGGAACACCGATCAAACATTACAATCAGCTATGGGAGCTTCCGTCAACTGGTATTTTCAGACTATTGATGAACGGCTTGGAGCCGACTCTATTCAGAAATACCTTCACCAAATCGGATATGGAAATGAGAATTTAAGCGGTAATCTTTCTTCCTATTGGTTGAATTCCTCCCTGAAGATTTCCCCGATAGAACAGGTCGAGCTTTTAGTCAAACTGCATAATAACCGCTTCGGATTCTCCTTAGAAAACACCGGGACTGTAAAGAACGCCCTCCACATCTCCTCCTCTGCTTTCGGTGACCTCTACGGAAAAACCGGAACAGGACGAGTAAACGGACAAGATGTCAACGGTTGGTTTATCGGCTTTGTAGAAAATGCAGATAATACTTATTTTTTTGCTTCCAATATTCAGTATCAAAAACACGCCACCGGTAAAAAGGCTTCAGAAATCACCTTATCTGTTTTATCGGACTTAAATATATGGAGATAAACTAATTATCTCCATACAACTCTTCCCACTCTGTTCTTGTCAAGCGCGGTACGTGCCATCTAATCTCCGGATTGTTTATCGGCTCGATAATCCGATTTCCCACATACTGTATACCTCCATCTTTCGTATCGCGCACAGTTACTTCATGGATGTACGCTTTTGATACCCCTCTATAAGGAAAAACAGCCTGTACCTTCAATGTCAAAGTTCCGTCATCATTATTCACATATCCAATAACTTCCGGATACGGATATTCCGGATATTCTGTTTCTTCAAGCCCTCTCGGTTTGTATTCATAGACTTCTTCACACGGATAATAAACTGTCTTCGACTGCAACACTTCACTGCTGATTTTGAATTTAGATTTGATAACCGGTTCAAATGAAATTTTTCTTTTGAAATTAAATATACCGCGCTTGTTCCCATTGCATTTCCAAAAGTAAACTCTCCGTTCGCCGTATGATTTTCCTGATAAAACAAATCAAACATATCATAAAAATCTAGCTCTGCGAACTCTTCTTCACTCCAGTCTGTCAGAAACATATTATTACGTTCATATCCGATCGGAAGTATATATTTACGGTTTAGTTCTCTGCATGTTTCATCTAATGACAGTACCCTATATGCCATATATTCCATAATCTCATTTCTCGTAACTTCATAAGATCCTTCAAAGGCTAACCGACCGGAAAACATCAAATGTCCGTCTTCTGTATATTCCCATGATTCTGTCCTGTATATATCTTCTGAAGATTGCTTTAATTTACCATTCTCATAAATACAATAACTTCTGATCATATTTACAATTCCGTCATGTGTCTCCATATTCCGAATGATGCAGCTCCCTCCCTTTGCAACTTCTACAACGGTCATGCGTCCATTTTTCTTTGCTTCTGCCTTTTCACTAAACTGTATGAGTTTTTCATACTCTGTCATGTTGACCTGATTTTCGCTGTCAACTGCCGTAAAACCTTTCTCTCCTAATTCTTTAATAAGATCTCGGATCATTTCCAAATCATCCAGTTTACCTTCTTTTTCAGCTTTCGCATAAGTCTTACTGCAAATTTCCAGTATTTCTTCTGCTTCTTTTTCTTCTGATTTACTTCGTTTCATTACTGTTTTATCCGCATTTTCACTTTCCTGCCGTACTGATTGAATGTCTGTGTTTCCCGAATCTTTTTTTACAAAAAAACTGCACCCGGACAAATTCATTGCCAACATGATTCCGCTCACCACAACTCCTCTTTTCCAAATTCCTTTTCTTTTCAAACTATCGTCCTCTCTTTTTATTACACTTGTAAGATTTTAATCGAAAAATTTTTGTTAACGAATATTTTTCATTCATAAATATTACACCTGTAATATTTAAAAGTCAAGTCAATTTGTTCAAAGAAATCTTTATAAATGTTAGCAACATTTTGTTGCTTTTATGATATATTCTTTGTTAAGTTGCATATAAATCCATTTACAGGAAAAATTGGTATAATAAAAAAGATATTTAAACAAATTTCAGATTTCTTATAAATGGAGGTGTCTTCGTGTCTAATATTCAGCTGGCAGCCAATCTTCAACGGCTTAGAAAAGATCATCATTTTACACAAACTCAATTTAGTAAAAAATTGAATATTTCAAGACAGGCGTACTCTAATTATGAAACAGGAAAACGGATTCCCGATTTGGATATCATTATCCGCATTGCAAATATTTATCATATTTCTCTCGAAAATTTGCTTACGCAGACTTGTTCAAAAGATGGTCTTATCAATGAAACTTCCGGTCCGTATTTCACAGGAATGGTTGTTGACAGTGCAGACACTATTTATTTGACAAGAGAAGAAATTGATTTGATCACACATTATCGAAATGCCGATGCTGACGAACGCAAGCTAACACAAAAAGTACTGGGATTTTAACCTTATAATTATAAATACAAAGAGCGCTGCAAAACAGACGGATACTCGTCTATAAAACAGCGCCTTTTTTGTAACGGCGATAAGCCAAAATCGGACTTGCCCAAGACCTTGGACCTCGGTGACCGCTTGTAATCCCAGAATGTACCTTTTGGCACTTCCAGTAATTTCCTGTCAAAAAATAAAGAGCCCCGCAAAATAACTGAATTGAATCTGTGAACTGCTTCTCGTTATTTTGCGGTACTCTCTTTCACGGCATAATCATACGCTCATTTCATATAAGCTTCTTTTCTGCTCACTATATTTATTTCATTTTGTTTCTGTTTATTTTTATCCGTATTATCTTTTTCTCTTCCACTCTTTCAATCCGAATACCGATGCGGTCACAATAAACGCAGCTATTGCCGTAAATGCATATGCCATATATTTGTATAATCTCCGGTCTTTACAGCCGTTCCTTCATCCGGTACTTTATCTGGATTTTCTTCATCTTTTCCTTGCGAAGGCGCTTGATCCGGCTGCCTATTATTAATCACATCAACCGCAGTATCTTTACTTAACACGCCTTCTGCATGATCTTTCTTTCCATTATAAGTTGTTATGTATCGATCTTTGTTCGCTTCATTTTCTGTCACAACGTATGCTGCATTCAGCGGAAGACTTTGAAGTGTTATTTGTTGTCCGTGCAAAAGTGATATTTCTGCTCTGCCATCAACAAATGTAAGTGTCCCGTCAGCGGGTTTTTCTGCTTCTTTCTCAAACTCCGGTTTAACGCTTCCACTATAGTGATACGTTCCGTTTATCGGTTTACCTGTTTCATCTTTTAATTGTATCGTAAATGTAAATGGTTTTGTTTTATCTCCGTTTTTCCCTGTAACAATTTTGCTCAAAGACAAATCAGGATATTTCGTATTCGTAAATAAGACGTTCTTTATATCGTCTTTTATAATTTCTCCGGTACTGTCAACAGAATCAACTTTATATCGGTTTGTCTGCGCCTCTGTCACTTCGTATTGAGCGCCTGCAGGAAGATTATGCGCCGTTACTGTCTGTCCGTCTTTCAATGAAAATTGTGCAATGCCGTCATGAAATTCTAAATCTCCGTATAATCCGTTTATCTTTGTATGGTACGGAAAACGAATTTCAAATTGAAACTCTTCCTGACAATTTTTCTCGCCGACTACTTTTTTGGTAATAGACAAACTGCCCACTTCATCAACACCTACAGGAACTTCTGCTGATACTGTCGTATTGCGAATAACCGCTCCAACCATATTTTGAAACTTTTTCCCATGTACTTCTACATCACCCATAGGAGCATATTGCTTAAAATCTTTCATCCAGACAAATTCTGCTTTAATTGTAAACGTATCTTCGATTGTCGGCTGATGATCTGAAACTAATTCGTACTCTTCATTTCCATATACATATGTTATATTATCACATAATGCACTCATACCTTTCGGCAACTCTAAGCGGTATAGCCCATTGTATTCTACCGGCTCGATTATTTTCAAAGCACCGCTGTGCCAATAACCGTCTTTCGGATTATATGTAAATTTTAAATCTCCTGTTAAATGCACATCTTTAAGAGATGGTTCATAATTCAATAAACCTCCTCTTTCTGAATAAACATACAAAACCTGCGCCAATGCATCATGTTCCAAATCATTCATATTATTATCTTCAAATTGTATTGATGTAATAATCTCCAGACCGCATCTTGCGTAGCATTATACGCCTGTTCTTCTGTAACGAAATACGAATCAGAATACATGATTGCAAAATTTTGTAATGGCGTTGTTCCTTCCGCTTTATATAACATACAAAAAACTGCTTTATAAAACGGCATCGCTGTAATATCTGAGTATGTTACTCCATTCGATGTCTGTCCATCCGGATAAAGTTTTGCAACTGCATTCATAAATCTTCTCAACTCATCCAAATGTTCCGTATCATTTGTTTCCCAATCTTTATAAGTAAAGAATGGTGACCTAAATACGGAAACGCTGTCTGAAGCACCGGTGTCGGAATCAGCATTTCATTAAACTGACTTTCTGTAGGAGTATGCAGCTCTGAATTATCCACAATTTTATAAAGCCGTTCCCCGTTATACGGATATCCCGCGTAGAGCAGTTTTGACAATCTGCGCATACATTCCTTATAATCAGCCTCAGAATCAAACTTGCCCGGAGTCAAATAGCCTTCTGTATATTCCGGCACCTGCACATCTCCCATATCTTCCGTATGATGCGGCCAATGGCGTTCATTATTCATACAAAACAACGTGATTTTTTCACCTGGATACGCCGGATCTTCTATGTAATGAATTCCGCCTTCAAAAATAATAGGAAGTCCTTTTTCGCTCAATGTCATTTCTTCTTTTTCAGAAGGTATGTATTCTCTGTTTTCCTGTAATGAGTTTTTTTCAGCCTCTGTCGGAATCGTGCCTGTAAAATCAGGCGTTTCAGCAAATACATATACGGAAAAAGACAAAATCATCGTAAAAATCAAAAGCAGCGAAACGGCAGAACAAACAAACTTCCTATGTTTTCTGTGTTGTTTTAATTTCATGTCATATTATCCTTTCTGCATGTTGCTATATAATTCATCAAATCACTTATATAAACAAGTTTATATTCTTCTACCCTCCTCTCACCCCGTAAATTGGGACATAAAAACGTACAAACTAATCTTTTGCATCAATATGCGCGCGTCACTATATGCGGGCACACAGCCTGTCCCTTCTTAATTATTTTTAATGATAATGATGTATTATATGGAAACAGAATGTTTTTTCAATACTTCTAAAATTTTTTCAACTTAAATTTTTCCTTACTTCTGCCTTTTCACCAAACCGTATCAATTTTTCATACTCTGATTTCGCATCTTTTAATCACCTGAAACGTCCGGCAGCCAAATACAAATGCTTAGTTTTCCATTCTTATATTGGGCAGATATTGTTCCTTTCATCTGTTCGATCAGTATTCTTGAAATAGACAAACCAAGACCCGTTGACTTTCTTGCATTTTCAACTGTATAAAACCGATCAAACAGCTTTTTAACATCCACTTCACTTAAATCTGAAGCAGTATTTGAAAAGGTAATCTCCCCTGTATCGTTCAAAGTGATATTCAAATCACCGTCGCTATACTTAATTGCGTTATTGAGAAGATTTGAGAAAATACGGGAAAGAGCTGCCCTGTTAACTTTACGGAACACCTTATTCTCCGGCATAGAAATATTCGGCGTTATGTTTCGTTCCTGCAAAACTGCATAAAAACCTAATATACTTTCTTCCAAAACACTGTTTACCGAAACAAATTCTACATCGTTATCGTATTCGGGGGATGTTACAACAGAATAACAGAAAAGTTCTTCTGTAAGCTGCCTTAATACTTCGGTACGATTTCTGATAACTTTAATATAACGCTCTGCTTCTTCACTTTTTTCCGCATTATCAAGCAAATCCAGATAACCGCTGATTGCCGTAAGAGGAGTCCGCAAATCATGTGAAATATTAGTAACGGCGTTTTTTAATTCTAAATCCCCCTGCTGAAAACGATGCCGCTCTTTGCGTAATTTACGAAGCTCTGTATTTAATCGCTTTGCAAAACCGCACATGATTTTATTTCGATGTGAAATATCAATGAGCGTATTAGTTTCAGTCATTAACCGCTCAGTAAATTGCGCTTCTATTTCTCGTACAGTTTTGTGTACGAAAAATAGTTTAATAACCAGAGAAAAAATAATAATCAGCAAAATACCGATCACAACTAATAACCAAAATTCCATATATAATGCTCCTACTTTAATTCTTTCTTTTTGAAAAAGAACATTCCCGCACTTGTTGTCAAAACGACAATGACCAATGAATAAACAGGCAGCAACGATAGATTTTCAGTTTCCAAAGAAGTACACTGTACTACTTGACCTCCCGGAAGAAAATCATAAAAGAATTGAACGGTTTTTCGTCCGCCTCCATCAAGGAACTTAGGATTGGGCAGTTCCTGATATTCCTGTCCATTGTCTGTCATGACCAAAGCCATGTTTGTTTCGGGTTCACTCAACATCTTATGTAATTGCGCTCCGATAATCAGAAACAAAAACGCTGTCAAAATGCAAATTACAGCCGTAACCGCTTTATTATTATTTAACATGGAAATCAAAGTAAAAATTGATGAAAATACAATCGCAGTCATCAGTACGGTTACTGCAAACAACAAAACTATTTTTATGTCCATTTCAAAAAAGCCGAGAAGAGGTATCCCGATGCAAAGATACGGAATAAAAAATGCCATACACATAACAACGCTTACCAAAGAGCATGTAATAAAATTTGACAAATAAACAGTGCCTCTTTTTTGACCGATAATTATCTTATTTCGGATCGTTCCTTCACTATATTCTGTACCAATGAACAAGCTGCAAAACACAGCCATTACAATGCCGATAAAAAGAGCAGG
>ERZ860023.680-NODE-680-length-18207-cov-2.515591_pt1 | contig 18207 bp, 14 predicted proteins | sample MGYA00509983_ERZ860023 | MGnify/ENA primary metagenome ERZ860023 (study PRJEB30046, sample SAMN00715180) | human gut metagenome | study: EMG produced TPA metagenomics assembly of the A metagenome-wide association study of gut microbiota in type 2...
AAGGGTCGACCTTCTGCCCCCCTTCGCCGCGCTTCGGCACGCCCGAAGCGCTCAAGACGCTCGTGCGCACGGCTCACGAACTGGGACTTGCGGTGGTGATGGATCTGGTGCACGCCCACTACGTGAAGAACCTCAACGAGGGGATCAACGAGCTCGACGGTACGGATCATCTATACTCCCTACCGGGTACGGCGGGCGAACAGCCCTACTGGGACTCCAAAACTTTCGATTACGGCAAGGAACAGGTGCGGCACTTCCTGCTTTCGAACGTCAAATACTGGCTCGACGAGTTTCATTTCGACGGCTATCGGTTCGACGGGGTGACCTCGATGATTTATCATCATCACGGACACACCGATTTCAGCCGAAGGGAACAATATTTCGACGCAGGGGTAAACGAGCATGCCCTCACCTACCTTACGCTGGCCAATACGCTGGTACACGACTTCCGTCCCCGGGCCGTTACGATCGCCGAGGAGGTGAGCGGCATGCCGGGCATCGCGGTTCCAACCGCAGACGGAGGCGTCGGCTTCGACTACCGCCTGGGCATGGCCATTCCGGATTTCTGGATCCGACAGCTCAAGGAGGTACCCGACGAAAAGTGGGACATACACGCCATTTGGCACGTCCTGACCGACCGTCTGCCCGGCATCAAGACGGTCGCCTATGCCGAATCGCACGACCAGGCGCTGGTGGGCGACCAGACCCTCGCGTTCCGGCTGATGGGAAAGGAGATGTACGAACACATGGACCGCGCCTCGCAAAGTCCGGTCATCGATCGAGGCATGGCACTGCACAAGATGATCCGGCTCGTCACGATCTCGGCGGGCGGGGACGCCTACCTCAACTTCATGGGCAACGAATTCGGACATCCCGAATGGATCGACTTTCCGCGCGAGGGCAACGGCTGGAGCTACGCCTACGCCCGGCGCCAATGGTCGCTCGCGGACAACGGGCTGCTGCGCTATGCCCAGCTCGGGGAGTTCGACCGGGCGATGATCGCCCTGGTGAAAAAATACGGCATACTCCGCGACGGCTACCCTTACAATTTACAGATGGACACCCAGAATCAGACGATGGCCTTTTCGCACGGCGACCTGCTGTTCGTATTCAACTGGCATCCGTCGGCCTCGATACCCAATTACGAAGTACGGGTACGGGTTCCGGGCCGTTACCGCCCGATCCTCTCGACCGACGAGCGCCGTTTCGGCGGCACGGAGCGGACCGACATGCGGGGGCAGCATTTCTCCTACCCCGTGCAGGGGGACGAGCTGCCCCGCATCCGCATCTACAACACCTCGCGCACGGCGACGGTCTTCCTTCGCGAAGAGTGATCCGGACACACTCCCTGCGCCGTGCACGGGGCCAAAAATACCGGATAATGCCCGGAAAACAGAAAAAATCGCAAAAAGACAGACAATACACCGCTGCCGAGCGGGATTTCGGACAACAAATTCAATACAATGACGAAAAAATACAGACATCTCCTGTTCGACCTCGATGGCACGCTCACAGACCCGATGGAGGGCATCACCCGTTCGGTGCAACACGCCCTGCGGCATTTCGGTATCGAAGTGAGCGACCTGCGCGAGCTCTGCCCCTTCATCGGACCGCCGTTCGCGGAGTCCTTCCGGACATTTTACGGCTTCGACGACCGCCAGACCAGCGAAGCCGTAGCCGTATCACGGGAGTATTTCACCGAAAAAGGCATCTTCGAAAACCGGCTCTACGACGGGATGGACGAGCTGCTCGACACGCTCACAAGCAGCGGATATACGCTCTGCGTCGCCACGTCGAAGCCCCGGGTATTCGCCGAGCGGATCCTCGACCACTTCGGCATCGCCCCCTATTTCTCCTTCGTCGGCGGCACAGGACTGGACGGCTCGCTGCCGACGAAGGCCGATGTGATCGCTCACGTGCTGGCCGGGAGCAACATCACCGATCGCGGAACCGCCTTAATGATCGGCGACCGCAAATACGACATTCTCGGTGCAAAAACCGTCGGCATCGACTCCGCCGGAGTTCTCTACGGCTACGGCGACCGGGCGGAACTGGAAGCGGCCGGAGCCGATTACATCCTCCCCGCAATTCCCGACCTGGAAGAGCTGCTGCTCGAATAAACGGACGAAATACCGGGAAACAGAGGGATTGTCTGACAAGTCCTATTTTAACGTTTTCACCCCCGTCGGAATAAACTCCGGCAGGGGTGATTTTCAATTTCGGGAAGTTATCGAACAGCCCTTTCATTCAGTTGCGGGCAACCTTGAAAGCCTACTTTTTCGCTGCGGCCGTACGGCGGGCAATGTCCTCGGCCGTATGCTGCACCTGGAAGCAAAGGTTCGACAGATCGACGCCCTCGATCCGGCGGCCCTCGACGACGATCTCGCCGTTCACCACGACGGTATCCACGTCGGCAGCCTTGCCGCAGTAGATCAGGTTCGCCACCATATTATATACCGGCATAAGGTGCGGCTTCACCGCATCGATCAGAATGAAATCCGCCAGCGCACCCTCCTTAATAACGCCCAACTCGCCGGCATGACCGATCGCACGGGCCGCATTGACGGTCGCCATTTTCAGAATTTCATAGGCAGGCAGCACGCAGGGATCCATCGTCGCTACTTTCTGCAAGAACGATGCGGTACGCATCTCGTCCCACATATCCAGGTCGTTGTTCGAACAGGTACCGTCCGTGCCAATCGTGCAAAGCACCCCTTCGCTATGCATCCGGGCGATCGGGGCGATACCGCTCGAAATTTTCATGTTGCTCTGGGGGTTGTGCGACACGGCCACTCCGCGCTCCCGCAGGATGCGGATATCCCCGTCATCGACGTGAACGCAATGCGCACCGATCGTCCGGTCGTCGAGAATACCGAGGGTATCGAGATGCCGGACAGAAGTAGTACCGTAACGCTCCCGCACGATACGCACCTCGTCTTCGGTTTCGGAAATATGGGTCATGAACCAGAGTCCGTGGCGGCGTGCCAGCTCCTTGCCCCGCTGCAACGACTCCGGCGAACAGGTATAGGGCGAATGGGGCGCCACGGCCAACCGGATGCGGTCGCAGTCGCCCGTGGTGGCGATCATCCGCTCCACATCGTCGGCAAAAGCCTCCCAACTCGTATCCAAGTAGCTCGCTCCGAGCATGGCCCGGATGCCGAGCCGCCGCACGGCCTCGGCGATACGGTTTTCGTGCCAGTACATATCGACGAACGTCGTGACGCCGCCCAGCAACATTTCGACAATACCCATTTCGGCTCCCAGTACGATTTCGTCCGGGGTTTGCTGTGCCTCGAAAGGCCAGATATATTCGTGCAGCCACTTCATCAGGGCGATGTCGTCGGCATAGCCCCGCTGGAGGGTCATCGCCACGTGGCAGTGGGTATTGATCAGTCCCGGCATGAGCACCTTGCCCGTGCCGTCGATCTCCCGCACCCCGGGATGCTCCCGCCGGAACGCTTCGATCCGCCGGGGATCGTCGCTGACCAGCGCCAGACGGCGATCCGCCACGCCGACCGCCCCCGTGAAAGTCCGGGGCTCCTTCTCTGCCGTCATGGGCAGAATCGTACAGTTCGTAAATAACAGTTCCATAAGCAATACAGGTTCGACGCAATCGGAATTACAAACCGGGCGGTTATCGTCAAAACGGCATACGTCGAACTATTTTACGGTGTTCACGCGAACATCCGATCCCATTTTGACATCTTCTCGAAACCGCCCCTATCAAAGCGCCCCTTCTATCGATCGCTTCCGGGACGTACCCCTTTCCGGCACCGGATCATTCGGTATCCAGAGAGTTCCCGCAAACGGTAATCAGCTCCCGCCCCGAAACCGAATTGGAATAGATCTGGATCACCTTGCTGAAAGTGCCCGGTTCGTTCTTATGCGGTTCATAGACCACACGGATCACAGCAGTTTCGCCCGGTGCGAGAGGGCGCTTGGAGTGGCTCACCTTCAGGCACGAGCAGGTAGTCTGCGCCCTTACTATTACTAACGGAGCAGAGCCGTCGTTCGTATATTCGAACTCCCAAACCAGATCGCCGCCCCAACGGGGTACGCTCCCGAAATTATGGAACGAACTCTCGAATTTCAGGTGCGCTCCCTCGTATTGCTGGGCGCCGGCCCCGAGCCATGCAAGGCACGAAGCCGCAATCAATAATATCGTACGTATCATTCGTGTCGTTTTCGCAGCCATCGTCCGCTGCTGTTATCGCGCCTTCAGTCGATGCGGTGCAACGTCGCACGGCAAACCGGATTGGCAGCGCATTCCAATCTATTCCAACGTAAAGACATAGGTAATCGTTCCGGTCTGCATCAAACTCTCGCTGGATGAAAACCGAGCTTTGCGGGCCGCTTCGACCGCCGCATCGACCAGCCGCTTGCTGTTGGTCGTCGATCCCTGCGCCCGATAGGAGGCGTATGTCACCCGACCGGAAGCATCGACAGTCACATCGACGACGACCTTGCCGGACTCATTGCCCGGATAGGAAGGCTTGGGCAGCTTTCCCACCACCGAGCGCCCCGAAAGGTCGTAGGCAATGCCCGAATCGCTCTGGCCCGTGCCGTCGTGACTGCCTTCCGGCGCCCCCGAAAGGTCCCCGGCGTTACCCTCGCCCGCAGCAGGCCCCTCCGACGTGGAAGTGCTCCCCGCCGTGCGGCCCGGGAAGAGCGCCCGACGGTTTACCGTGCGGGGTTGTTCGGCAGGCTGCTGCGCGTCGCTGCGCTGCGGAGTTTGTCCCGGAGTCTCCCGCTCGCGGGGTTTCTTCTCCGGCTGCGGTGTCTGCACGGCGATCTCCTCCCGCTCGCTGGTCACGTACTCGACCTGCTGCCGCGACGCTTCGGCCGCCGCGTGCTGCGGCGGTGCCTGCACATCGGTAGCCGACAGGTCCCGGTCGCCCAGACCGGTTTCGGTCGTCCCGAAATCGATCAGCAACCCTTCGCCGGGAAGCAGCTCGTCCCGCCCCATATCGAACGACACGAACAGGAAAGCCGCCGCGATCGACAGCGCATAAAGCAAAGCTGCGAGGCTCGCCCAACGACGCGCGTTCGATTTATCGTTATTCGGATCGTAATAATACATCGGTCAATTCTCACAAGGAAAACACCGCAGGGCGGCATTCCCCGGGTTTCACTCTATTCGGGCGAGGTAGCCGCGATGAGCGTAAAATTGTTGGCCTTGGCCATGCGCATCATGGCCACCACTTCGTCGAAAGCCACCGACTTGTCGCAATGCAGCGAAACGGTAGGGTTCTCCTGTCCCGCCAGCCGGGACTTGAGGGCTTTCTCCACGCCCTCGCGCGAGCCGACGTTTTCCGTCTCGACATAATACCTGTATCCATGTCCCGTATCCTGGATCGAAATCGTCGTCATCGCCTTGTCCTTCAACTGATTCGAACTTTTCGGCAGAATCAGCTTGATGGCATTGGGGTTGATGAGCGTCGTAGCGATCAGCATGAACAGCAGCAACAGGAAGATCAGATCGGTCATCGAAGCCGACGAAAACGACTTATCGACCTTGGATCCGCGTTTGATTGCCATAACAGATTACTTTTGAACGGGTTGATTCAGAATATCCATAAAGGCGATCGAGTTGGCCTCCATCCGGAAAACGAGCTTCTCGATGCGGGCCACCAGGTAGTTATAACCGAAGTAGGCCGGAATACCGACCAGCAGACCGCCGACCGTCGTGATCATCGCCACGTACATACCGCTCGAAAGGAGCGACATATCGACCGTACCGCCCGCAGCGGCCATATCCATAAAAGTCTGCACCATGCCGACCACCGTACCGAGAAAACCGATCATCGGGGCGCCGCCGGCGATGGTCGCCAGGATCGGCAGGTTGGTTTCGAGCTTCGACACTTCGAGGTTCGCCACGTTCTCGATGGCCGACTGCACGTCACTCATCGGACGACCGATCCGGCCGATACCCTTTTCGATCATACGGGCGATCGGCGTATTGGTCTTGCGGCAAAGATCGACCGCAGCAGCGACCTTGCCGTCCAAAATATAATCTCGGATGCGGTTCATGAAATTCATATCGAACTCCGACGCCTTACGGATCGCCATGAAGCGCTCCACGAAGATAAAGATCGTGAGTCCTCCCAGAATCAACAAAACCCACATCAGCCATCCGCCGCTCATAAACAACTGCCAAAGTCCCATGCGGGTCTGCTCCGCGACAACGACCGCATCTGCGGTCTGCAACAAACTAATCATAATCTTTTTGAGTGAATTAAATTTATTTTATTCGAGTTTTACTTTTTCCGTATCAATCCCGCTCCAAGTCGTATTCAGGCTCCGGCGGATCTTCCGGCAGAAGCAATTCCTGCCGTTGGGCCTCTTCCGCCGCACGCCGGGCCTGCTCCTCGCGGCGGGCCTGACGCTTTTTCTGACGTTTCTTGTTGGTGAAGCGGTCCCGAATACGCTGTTTCAGATCCTTGAAATTATTGAAATCCTCCTTATAGGAGATCCCGATACCGGTTTCCTGCAGGCCCTGGTTCTCGTCGAAACGATCGATGGTCTGCGTGAACGCCTTCAGACGCAGGTTGCCCGACTTGTCGATCAGCCACGTCACATGCGCTTCGCCCATGAAGTTGGAAACATTGTTGCTTACGGCCTGTTTGTTGTCGATGATGTAGTTGCCTTCGACCTCGACCAGCAGACGGTTGTTGATCAAATTGGTGGAGAAGCCGAAATCCACCTCGTCACCGGTCATTTCGGAGCCTGCCCGGTAGTTCAGGATGATCCGGTAATCATCTGTCGAAAACCAGTTGGTAAGCTGGTTGGTAAGCATCTCCAGACCCGTTGCCACACCGGAAGAAGCACCGATATTGGCACTGCCGGAATTGCTGAAAGTACCCAGTGCGACCAGCGAAATGAACTGCTGCGCCTGGGCTTCCTGCGTATTGAGCACGCTGGCCACCGCAGCCTGCGTTTCTATATCTGTAACGGGCACGACCACGCTGAAATCCAACTGCGGGTTGCTCAAACGACCGCCGATATGGATCTTACAATCAACCGGCACCGAACGGTCCGAAATCCGGGAACCGCTCTGGTCGTCGTCCGAAGAGGCGGTTACAGTGTTCAACAGAGGCTGCAACGACGTTTTGAGCTTATAGACGGCATTGATGTCGAGCCGCGCATCGACAGGCTCGCCCGTCCACTGAATCATCGAACCGCTCTCGATGATGAATTTTTTAGTAATGATATTCTGCAATGAGAAAAGAAAACTGCCTTCGATGAGCGTATAGTCGCCGTACATATTGAAGATACCGTTACCCGGATTGATATGCAGGTTGAGCATACCGTTGCCACGACCTTTCAGGGCACTGCCGACCGTCGGGTCGATCACCAGTTGGAAAGCGGTATTGTCCTGCACATTGAGAGCCATCGTAATATCCATCGTGCTGCCTGCGGCTTCCTTTTTACGCCCCTGCTGCTGGAAGAGCAGCTTCTTGCGCACCAGATAGTCGGTCGTATCGATCTGTTCAGGGGTGACGAACGTAACGAAATCGGCCGTTTTCGCATTCGACTGTCCCGACAGAGGCATATAAAATTCGGAATCGCCTTCGGTGGTAGCCACGATGTCCATTTTCACACCGCCCTTGCTGCCCGCGATCGTCGCCGAACCCGAAGCGAAAATCCGGCCGTAGAACAGGTCGTTATCCTTCGAAGTGGTATTGAGCACCATCAACTCTTTCGGCAGCACTTTCACCGAATAGGAGATATTGGACAAATGTTCCAGATTGAGGTCGATCGAGAAAAGGCCCTCGTTCTTCTCCGGATCGTACAGCGGCACGCCTTCGGCAATCAAATGATTGTTTTTAACCTCGATCACGGTCCGGGGCATCGTGTAGGTCACCTGCGTAAAATCCACCGTCGTGGTGAAATCGCGCACGGCGATCTGCCCGGAAAGGTTCGCCTCCTTACCGCTGCCGCGCAGGGCGATATCGACATCGGCATTGCCGCCGGTCCGCTCGACCACCCCCTTCAGCAGGGGATCGAGCGCCGAAAGTTCGACTGCGTCGAGGGTAGCCCGGGCGTAATAACGCTTTTGCGAAGGGGCGTAAAAACCACGAACGAGAGTATCGAGATTTTCCCGCTGCTGCACCAGAATACCCGCGCGGTTCTGTATGAAATCCCATCGGGACCGCAGCCAGATCGACGGAACGGCGAGATCGTTGATCGAAATGCTGTCCACAACGATATCGGCCTGCACCTCGCCGGCCCCGAGCACCGCTTTCATCGTCGCCGAACCGTTGGTACGACCGTCCACACGGTAGCCCATCGACGAGGTGAACTGCGAGAAGGGCGCCAACTCGAAATTATGCAGCGTCAATTGCACCGAATCCTGCAAACGACGCGATACGACGCCGTCGAGCAGCAGTTGCTGCCCGGCATTGACCATTCGAAAACGGTCGATTCGTATCCGGGAAGTATCTGCCGTAATACCGTCCGTATAGATATTCCAAGTCTTCTCTCCCCGGCTGATGTACGACGGCGTCAGCCGCAGATCGATCTGCCGGCCCGCAGGACCTCGTCCCCGGGCAAATTCCGAACGGAATCCGATCCGTCCGGAAACATCGCCGATAGTATCCGCGAAATCGGTAATCAGCTCCAGCTTGTTATCCTTGGCCCCTCCGCTCATTCCGACACGGCTCATGTGAAAACTGTTCAGATAAAGGTCCTCGGTCGAAGCCCGAAAACGAGCGAGTCGCCCCGGTTATGGGCATCCAGATTCAGACGTGTACCAGCATCCGGCCCCGCTCGATGTAATCCGAGGCCGCTTCGAACGAAAGTTTGTCGTTCGCCGGGTTGATCCGCAACAGCAACCGCGATCCGTCCGCGATCTGTAACCCGGGAGAAACGGCATTGACCAGCGGATTGATCTTCCGGACATTGACCGTAAGTTGGGAATATCCGTCAGCCAACTCTACCGTATCGGGATGCTGCGCCTGCCAGCCGGGACCGCCGTCAAGCGTCGGGACATAATCTCGGAAACGCTGTTGCAGGTAGGCGAACACCTCCTTGTAGGAGGTTTTCCCCTCGTAGTCGGCATCGACAAAATCGGAACGCAGACGAATAAACTTGTCCGACAAGCTGTTCCGACCCACGATCACAACGCTGTCGGCCGCAAGCTCGCGGTCGTTATAACGATAGGATACATCACGGACGAAGATTATTCCGTTCAGGTCGTCGAGCGTACGGCCGACGGCACGCGCAGCAATCCGGGCGGCAAGCACCGACACCGAATCGCGGCGATTCACCCCCAGAGCCGCCAGGTTCGCCTCCTCAAGGTCCAGCGCAAAATCGTAGCGGGGCCTCTGCTCATCGTTCAGGTCGAGCAGCCCTCTAAAATCGAACCGCAGATTCCTGTCCCGGGCTTCGATCAATCCGTTGAACTCCCGGTTCACCAGGTGCCCCTTCATACGGAGCGAATCGTAATCATATCCGTTGATCCCCAATCGCAGGATCTCGCCCGACACTTCGGCGTCGGAGTGTTCCGAGCTGAGTTCGCCGTTTACATGCACATTCAGAGAGAGGGGACCGAGCAGATCGTTTTCCAGCAACTCGCCCAGTTGCAGACTGGACGTTTTCACATCGCCCAGCACACCGCGACAGCCGTCGCGCAGCGAGCTCACCTGCAACAGGCAGGTCGCACCGCCGATCTCGGTCGCCAGCGCAGCATCCGCAGCAAAGGCCGTGAGCGTTCCGTCGAATTTGCCGGTAAGACCGATTTTGCCCGCATTTTTTGCAATACGCAGCACCTCGTCGGGCAAATTCTTGCCTGTGAGGGCAGCCGCCAGCCGATCGACATCCGCCGCCGAAGTCGTCAGTTCGGAAATGTCGGCCTTAAAATGCCCCTTTCCGACATCGGGCAGTCCCTGCGCCGCAAAATCGACCGACAGTTTCGTGTCGGCTCCCGTGCGGACCGAGCGCAGCGATCCCGACATATCGGCCACAGGGCCGCTCACATCAGCGTTCACGTCGGTCAGCGTCAGGTGCCAATCCTTCATTTTGGGCGAGAAATAGGCGATGTCGTCGGACGACAGCGTCGTATTGACGACCTGCGCCGTGATGTCCACCTCCTCGACGAAATTTTTGTAAAGGGCCCAGTCCAATCCGATCAATGAAAGCGAAGGCAACTCGATATTCGACTTCGCCGTCCGAATGTGTCCCTCCCGGATATCGATACAGCCGTTGGCGATGCAAAGACAGCCCGCCAGGTCTTCGACGACAAATCCGCTGCGCTCGCGCATCGCCAAACGCCCGATGTCGGTATGGATCACCGGACCGTCGATGGTGAAATTCTTCAGTTCGGCCCGGATGTCGATCAGGTGCATATCGGCGAAATCCACCCCGTACGACGGATTGCGGTGCTCCAGCCGTTCCATGCTGAAATCCAGCCCATCCGTTTCCAGACGCTCGATCTCCAGCCTGAATTTTCCCTCCGCCCGGGCCTTGTCCTTTTTGGAAAGTTTATCGACCACCTGCTTGATGTTCATCTCCCCGTCGGGAGTTTCGCGCAGGCAAAAACGGGCGTCCGACAATTCGGCCCGGCTGAAAACGAGCCCTCCCCCGAACAGGCCGAGGCTCTTGATCCGGGCATCCAGACGGCCGGCATAAAGCAACGTATCCCGTTGGAAATCATCGACATAGAATCCGTCGAGCGAAACGCGGTAAAACAAGCCTATATCCACCCGGTCGATACTGATGCGGGTGCCGAGCTTGCGGGAGATTATTTCCGTCGCCTCCCGAGCGACGAAATTCTGAACGGCAGGAATCTCGAACAACAAGGCGACCAACAGAGGCAGAAAGATCAGCGCCAGCACGATCGCCGACACCATCTTGGCCAGTATGTTCACTATCCTGCGCATTATCCGACAAAACCGTTTTTAATAAATTGCAAATTTAAGCAAATTTCGGGATTTAACATCCGGCAGACCGGATATTTATCGTTAAAAATCACCGTTCGAAGAACTTGCCGCGAAGCCCTCCCGCAACGACCGGTAAAAATCTGTGCCCGGTACAATACAGAACCGCAAACCTGTTGCCAATCGCATTTCGGAGTTTTTCCGAAACCCGGACAGAGACCCGGTATCGGCTGCCGCCCGAAATAAATACGGACATCGGCGAATCATTTCGGATTTTATTCCGTATCTTTGATTTTTATTCGGATAATTCCGCCTCGGAAAAACACAAATAAATTTGCTTTTGCGCTCGGCTTATTCGTATCTTTGACATAGTCTTGGATAGGATGTACCTCGGAAAAATGGGAACAAGTTCCCATTTTCTCTCGGCTTTCACTATCTTTGTAAAGTTTTTTGCCACACAAAAATCACATGGACATTACCATTTTAGGCATAGAATCCTCCTGCGACGACACTTCGGCCGCAGTCATCCGCGACCGGACGCTCCTCTCGAACGTAATCGCCTCGCAGGCCGTGCACCAAAAATACGGCGGCGTGATCCCGGAACTAGCATCCCGGGCCCACCAGCAAAATATCGTCCCGGTAGTCGATACGGCCCTGAAAGAGGCCGGCGTGACGATCGACAAGATCGACGCGATCGCTTTCACGCGCGGCCCCGGTCTGCTGGGATCGCTTCTGGTGGGCGTATCGTTCGCCAAAGGACTCTCGATCTCCCACGACATTCCGCTGGTGGAGGTCAATCATCTGCAGGGGCACATCCTCTCCCACTTTCTGGACCTGCCCGACCGACAGCTTCCGCACCCCGACTTTCCGTTCCTCTGCCTGCTGGTCAGCGGAGGACATACCCAAATCGTAAAAGTGGACGGTCCGCTCGACATGCAGATCGTCGGCACGACGATCGACGACGCGGCGGGCGAAGCGTTCGACAAGTGCGCCAAAGTCATGGGGCTGCCTATCCGGGCGGGCCGGTGATCGACAAACTGGCCAAGGAGGGCGATCCGCACGCGTTCCGCTTCGCCAAACCCCGCATCGAGGGTTTCGACTACTCGTTCTCGGGACTCAAAACCTCGTTCCTCTATACGTTGCGGGACGAAATGGCCGAAGATCCGAATTTCATCGAGAAAAACAAAGCCGACCTCTGCGCCTCGCTGCAGACGACCATCGTGGAAATTCTGCTCGACAAGCTCGTAAAAGCCTCCAAGGAGTACGGGATCCGCGACATCGCCATCGCAGGCGGCGTATCGGCCAATTCAGGGCTCCGCAACGGCATCACGGAGGAGGGAAGGAAACGGGGATGGCGCACCTTCCTGCCCGAATTCAAGTTCACGACCGACAACGCCGCGATGATCGCCCTGGCAGGATACTACCGCTACATGAACGGCAATATCGCAACCCTGGACATCGCACCCGTGGCACGGCTCGAGGAGCTCGAACTGACCGTCGCACCGACAGCGGAACAATAACAGAAATACAAACTGTCCCGACCCTACATACAATATTTTTACGGGCACCCGGGATCCAAAACTTACAAAAAGCTCCACTCTCCCCGCACAGAGCCGCCTTTCGGGAAAACCTGAAACCGATCGAAACATCCGCTCAAGGAGAAACTTACGAAAAAGCCGAATCGACAAACGATACGACACGATCGGCGGGCACGACGTACGGAGAGAAAGGAAAAATATAAATTCAAAGCAACTTTAACTATGAAAACATTGAAAATCGGCGATCTGCTGGCCCGTCTTCCCATCATTCAGGGCGGTATGGGCGTAGGCATCTCCCTCTCGGGACTCGCATCGGCCGTAGCCAACCAAGGCGGTGTGGGAGTGATCTCCTCGGCCGGACTGGGCGTCATCTACCGGGAACACTCCAAAGACTACAATACGGCAAGCATCTGGGGCCTGCGCGAAGAGCTGCGCAAAGCCCGTGAAAAGACCAAAGGTATCATCGGCGTCAATGTCATGGTGGCCATGTCCAACTTCGCAGACATGGTCAGAACGGCCATCGCAGAGAAGGCCGACATCATCTTCTCGGGGGCCGGTATGCCCCTCAACCTGCCGTCGTTCCTGACCAAAGGCAGCAAGACGAAGTTGGCTCCGATCGTTTCGTCGGCCCGAGCCGCCAAGCTCATCTGCGAGAAATGGCTCGCCAACTACAAATACGTTCCCGACGCGATCGTGGTCGAGGGACCCAAGGCCGGCGGACACCTGGGCTACAAGCCGGAACAGATCACCGACGAACACTTCTGCTGGAGCGGCTGCTGCCCGAAATCGTTTCGGAAGTCCGTCGTTTCGGCACGGCGCACGACACGCACATCCCGGTCATCGCAGCAGGCGGCATCTACACGGGCGAAGACATTTATCGCATCATGGAGCTGGGCGCCGACGGTGTCCAGATGGGCACGCGCTTCGTCACCACGGAGGAGTGCGACGCCTCGACGGAGTTCAAGCGGAGTTACATCGAAGCCTCTCAACAGGACATAGAGATCATCCAAAGTCCGGTGGGTATGCCGGGGCGGGCCATCCACAACTCTTTCCTGGAACGGGTGAAACAAGGGTTGAAACAGCCCAAAAGCTGTCCGTTCAACTGTATCAAGACCTGCGACGTAACCCACAGCCCCTACTGCATCATCATGGCCCTCTACAACGCCTTCAAAGGCAACCTGTCGGCAGGATACGCTTTCGCCGGCGTCAATGCCTGGCGAGCCGAAAAGATCGAGAGCGTGAAAGAGCTGATGACGAACCTTATCGACGAATTCGACCGTTTCAGCCTGAAAAAACAGTTGGCGAAACTGAAAAAATAACGTTCGATAAAAGTACAAAATCCGTATGACACCTTCCGGTATTGCATGCCGAAAGGTGCTCATTTTCCCCTATCTCAATTTTTAGAACCTGCTCGAATTTTATGTAGAGATTATTTGAAAGCTGTTTTCGAGTAGATTCTTTTGGGGAGGTTGCGTAAATAGCGAACTATTTTCAGCACCTGCTGAAAGAAGATGCAGAAAAGAGGTTCAAAAAAGCCGAAACATTTTCTCTCGGCCAATGTCTAACTCATTTATAAAATTCAAAACAGACTCTTAAACGGAAATCGTCCGCCCCGGCTTTTTATACGGCGCAGACACACGAATCGATCTGCTCCCAATCCAATCTAAAAAGACGTAACACAATGAAAATATGAATAATAGTCTTTTATTTCCGCAATGAACAGAATACATGCGGTATAAAAAACGAAGCCGTTTGTTTTATCCTCCCCTCATTTTCACTACCTTTGCGCCACCATTTTTCAACCTTAAAATTAACCTTAAAATAAAAATTCGGAGATGATCGAATTCAGACCCGCACTTCTCACATCCCTGAAGCACTACTCCCGGGAGAAATTCACCGCCGACCTCATGGCCGGCATCATCGTCGGCATCGTGGCCCTGCCGCTGGCGATCGCCTTCGGCATCGCATCGGGCGTTTCACCGGAAAAAGGCATCATCACGGCCATCATCGCCGGCTTCCTCACATCGGCGCTCGGCGGCAGTCGCGTACAGATCGGCGGCCCCACAGGTGCATTCATCGTGATCGTCTATGGCATCATCCAACAGTACGGCATCGAGGGACTGACCGTCGCCACGATCATGGCGGGCGTATTCCTGATCCTGCTGGGACTCTTCCGCCTGGGGACGATCATCAAATTCATTCCCTACCCGATCGTCGTCGGTTTCACCAGCGGTATCGCCGTGACGATCTTCACCACGCAGATCAAGGATCTGTTCGGCCTCACGACCCCCGAAATGCCGGGCGACTTCGCCGGGAAGTGGATGGTCTACTTCCAGAATTTCGGGACGATCGACCTCTGGGCAACGGCCGTAGGCGTTATCAGCGTCGCCATCATCGCCCTCACGCCCCGCTTCTCGAAAAAGATACCCGGTTCGCTGATCGCTATCGTCGTTATGACGCTGGCCGTCTATCTGCTGAAACGCTACGCCGGAATCGACTCCGTCGAAACCATCGGCGACCGATTCACGATCAACTCCCAACTGCCCGACGCGGTCATCCCCGCCCTCTCATGGGAAGGGATGAAAGGACTGCTGCCCGCAGCTATCACCATCGCCGTACTGGGCGCCATCGAATCGCTGCTGTCGGCAACGGTCGCCGACGGCGTGACGGGGGACAAGCACAACTCCAACCAGGAACTCGTGGCCCAAGGTATCGCCAACGTGGTGACGCCTCTGTTCGGCGGCATTCCCGCCACCGGAGCCATCGCCCGCACGATGACCAATATCAACAACGGCGGCCGCACGCCGGTCGCAGGCGTCATCCATGCCGTCGTACTGCTGCTGATCTTCCTGTTCCTGATGCCGCTGGCGCAATATATCCCAATGGCCTGCCTGGCAGGCGTGCTGGTAGTGGTATCGTACAACATGAGCGAATGGCGCACGTTCCGGGCTCTGATGAAGAATCCCCGCTCGGATGTCGCGGTGCTGTTGGTCACCTTCCTGCTGACGGTCATCATCGACCTGACGGTGGCCATCGAAGTCGGACTGGTACTCGCCTGCCTGCTCTTCATGCGGCGCGTGATGGAAACTACCGACATCTCGGTCATCCGCAACGAAATAGACCCCGGTAAGGAGTCGGACCTCGAGTCGCACGAAGAGCACCTCATCATCCCCCGAGGCGTCGAAGTATATGAAATCGACGGTCCCTACTTCTTCGGCATCGCCAACAAATTCGAGGAACAGATGGTGCAGCTCGGCGACCACGCACAGGTGCGGATCATCCGTATGCGAAAGGTCCCCTTCATCGACTCGACGGGCATCCATAACCTCACGAACCTCTGCCGCATATCGCAACAGGAAAATACCCGCATCATCCTTTCGGGCGTCAATCCCAAAGTACACGAAGTCCTGCACAAAGCGGGATTCTACTCCCTGCTGGGCGAGGAAAACATCTGCCCGAATATCAATGCGGCGCTCCGACGGGCCAAAGAACTGGTTGTCGAACCGAAAGAGAAATAGCTTTCCCGCAAAACAAATCTACCCAGGCTCCGCAAAGCGAGTGCAAAACAAAAATACCGTATCGATTGGTATCGGCAAGGGACATGTTAAGATGCGGGGACCGGATAATCCGGTCCCCGCATCTTTTTTACATCGGAGAACAACAATAAACAACGCCTCTTTTTTTAAGCGCACCAACAAAAACCGTTACTTGCGCGTATAATATTCGACAAGCATCTCATCATTGCCTTCATCATAAATCCATTTCATCTCCGAAACGGTTATTTCGGCCCGGCAGCTCTGTTTTTCGATCCCGTCGTCCGTCACCAACACTCCCGACGCTTCATCATAAGAATAAGTCCCGTCATAATACTCTTCGGGCGGGAAATCGTAATAACGAAAAGTCCCGTCTTCCCGAAATACAGCGATCATCTTATCCTCGTCCTCCACAGCCGTAAAACTGTCGATCATTTTTCCATTCCGATAATACTCGTTCTTCTGAAACACCCATTCTCCGACGACCGATCCGGACTCGCCGTTCGGTTCGTCTTTTTCATCGGAACAGGCTGCGGTCAAACAAGCCAAAACCCACAGGCTGGCAAAAAACAGTTTTTTCATTGTCAATCGCTATTTAATTTGGTCATATACTTTTCCACCTCGAACGGCACTAATCCCCTGTCGTATCGAGCACAAAGCAAAATAAATACTTCACTGATATTCTTTTTACCAGTTTACCGGGCCTTATACCTCGTTAATATTCTGAAAATCCACGAGCAATTTCTTCAATAAAATATCATCAACCAATAACTACTTGTCAATAAAATCCTTCCAAACATCCGCCAGATCGAATTTCATTTTCATCGGAATTTTCCGCCCGTCAGGGTCTTCGACCGTCAAATTGAAATGAAGGATACAACTTTTGACATCGAATGCAGTAAAACCTTTGGTTACGGCATCGTCGTCATAAATCGACATGACAACCTCAAAGGACTTCGTTTCTTGCGGTTTCCACGGATTATCGAAAGAAACATTAGGAAACATACATTCGTATCTGGAAAACATCCCCTCGTCTCTTCTCAAAACGTACTCTTTATTAAAGTAAAAGGAAACCCATGCAGCCAATCGGTCGCGGATGTAAGGTTCCCCAACCCAATCTTCTCCTGCGATATATTCTTCATAAAATTCAGCGTCGATAAATGTGCTTTGCGACACATTCCGGAGGTCGGCTTTGAAAGTGAATATAACTTGATCCCAACGATCGAGTTCGAATTTACACAGGTAAGGTTCGACAACGATCGGTTGCGATTCGCGTCGTTTCAGCTCTTCCAATTCGCGCCGTTGAGTCAATTCGAGCGTATTCTTAAAGTTGGAAATCATCGTCCCAGCCAGTTTATCCGCCCCGGAACGTAACGTTTTGCGGGACTCGAGGCGCTTGCTCTCCATATAGTGCGGTTATGCTGAATGCATTTCCGAAATTTATTTCCGTCCCGGACGAAATAACAAATACGAAGGATTGAGGTTTTTCAAAGATCAATTGTCCCCATTCACTTTCGAGCAATAACCCGCCATCGGATGTTCTGTCAGGTTTACTTCTATCTTGTGCGAAAATTATTTGCTCGGCATTTGATGAATACGGAGATTCCATTACGTAATAGATGGAAACAAATCCTGTTTGATCCGCTTCGGAGATAATGATGCTTTTCATCGGATCATTTGAATCGGCAAAATCATACGTTCCTTCGATACGCAAATCCGAATTACAAGAGATGAAAGGAACGACGGTTAAATATAAAATATACCTATAGATAAAAGATTTCATAATTTTATTGCCACATAAATATAAACTACAATGGCCAATAAAATAATAGAACAGACAGTCCCCAGATACAAAATAAACGGAATTTCTACTTTGACTTTCTGTTCGACCCGAGCTATCTCCAAACCGTCTGCCGTATGTTTCGGCAACTCGTCGAATCCACCTTTAACCAGCCCGCATTTCGGACATACAGTCAATCCGTCCGGCACGGAATTTCCGCAGTTTTGACACTTCCAGCGATCTTCTATCATACAATCGAATTTCTTGCTGACAGGCGCCGATTCAACCCATTTACAAAAAAGAAAAGCGTGGAGTCGTTCGTTTATCCATCAAGAGGCATTCGGCGTGGCCCGGAAACAAATAAACAATACCCCAGTATATCGAGAACCGATATAGCTATACACGGTGATGAGTGTTCGTATTGCCATCCTTGTTTCCTAAAAATCGCCAAATTTTCTTGATAAGGATTAGCGAAACAC
>ERZ860023.682-NODE-682-length-18168-cov-23.989400_pt1 | contig 18168 bp, 15 predicted proteins | sample MGYA00509983_ERZ860023 | MGnify/ENA primary metagenome ERZ860023 (study PRJEB30046, sample SAMN00715180) | human gut metagenome | study: EMG produced TPA metagenomics assembly of the A metagenome-wide association study of gut microbiota in type 2...
TAGTTAGATGGATGATAAAACTGCTTTTCAACACATTAAGTATTTACCTTTGCATCCGAATTCTTAAAAATCAGAATTATGGAATTGGCATTAATCACAGCCAGAGACATTTTTTCTACTACCATACTTCTACCCCTATAGGTTCTTTACCAGTACGTTCCAGACAGCTTTTGCGAACCATGTTCTCCAGTTTCTCCACCATTTTACGTTTGTTTTCCTTAGAAGCATTCCAACGGCGTAGAGCCTCTTCTCTTGTTAACTATCCAAATATTCTTCCTCCTATTTATTCTAGTTCAACATCCAGCCACCAAAATTACACATATTCTTCGAAACCACCAAGAAAACCACAAGAAATCTGCAACTTCTCATCAAATAACCACGAAATTAACCGTAAACTATAAACTATTAACTGTAAACTATAAACTGCTATTCCCAGGCGGTCCCATCCCGCACAACATGGCGCAGACCAGAAGCAAGCTATAATAAGGCGGTCCCATCCCGCAAAATATGGCGAGGGCTTTGATGCCCCGCCAACCTTAGAGCGTAGCGGTTCCGAGCGACGAGGAGGAGCGGTTTCCTCCCTCTTCCCTGAGGGTGAGAGGGTCGGGGTGAGAGGTGGAGCCCTCTTTAATGGTAAAGAGGGACGGGGTGATTTTAGAAAAAACTTATTGCCCTTACGCATATTTGTGCAAATTACACTTATAATCATGTGCTTTATGATGTGTGTGCGCAAACAGATTGCATGAATGTGCAAACGTTTGCACAAATAAATAGAACCTTTTTGAGAAATTTTCTTGCTTACTATAGAAAATCCTCATATATTTGCAGCCGAAAAAAGATACCAACTAGCGAACGAAGGCTAAGTTTAATATAAACGGAACCAAATATAAAAGTAAAGATATGATGAAGCAAACATTCATTAAATCAGCAATGTTGCTGCTGCTGATCCTTTCAACGGCAACGACGCGAGCGCAGGAGGTCGCTCTGAAGACCAACTTACTGGGATGGGCTTCCACATCTGCCAACGCCGGCATCGAAATCGGCACGGGCAAGAAAACAACCTTCCAACTCTTCGGCATCCTGAACCCCTGGAAGTTCTCGGGCGACAAGAAGATGAGATTCTGGAATGTTATGCCAGAATACAGATGGTACACCTGCCAGAAGTTTGGAGGCCATTTCTTCGGAATCCATGCCCTAGGCGGTGAATACAACATTAAAAACATTGACATGCCCTTCGGCATCCTGCCGAAAACTCTGGAGGGCAGGCACTATGAAGGCTGGTATGTCGGCGGTGGCCTCACCTACGGCTATCAGTGGTTACTCAATAAGCACCTCAATTTCGAAGGCTCTATCGGTTTGGGATATGCCTACAGTCCTTACAAGCTTTACGGACGATGCGAAAAATGTCTCGACAAAGACCACCGCAACTATGTGGGCCCTACAAAAGCCGCACTATCTCTCATATACGTGTTCTAAGAATATAACTTAACTGTAGTTTTAAACTGACAATATAAACACGTAATAACTAGACAGAATACAAAAAATTTAGGGAAATCATAATATGGATAAAATGAAGCTTTATGCGGTCATTTCGCCTCTCTGCATACTCTTTTCTCAGGGCATCATGCCTGCTCAGGCTCAACAGCTGGCAGGGGGTAAGATTCAGGTAGACAGCGTCTTGGCACGCAAGAACGGCAACCGGATGGACGTTGCCTTCCGTATGAACCTGAACGATTTGAAGATGAAATCAGAGCAGCAGATTGTTTTCACACCGGTAATGGTAGGAACTGATTCTATCGCTCTCAACCCTATCATCATCCAGGGTAGAAACCAGGCTGTAAGATACCGCCGACTTGCCGACAGCAAGAAGAACCCGCAGGCACAGGTTTTTACCCGCAAGAACAAGACCAGTCAGCAGGTTTACTTCGCCCAGTCTGTTCCTTATCAGAAATGGATGAAGAAGTTCAAACTCTCGGTGAAAGAAGATCTCTGCGGATGCGGCAACCTGATAGAACAGGACAATACGCCGATTGCGGATATCGACCGTACACCGAAGATTACGAAGGACTTCTTCGTGCAGCCGAAGGCGGAAGCCAAGAAGGTGAGAGCCGAAAAGGGTGAAGCTTATCTCAGCTTCAAGCTCAACAAGAGTAATATTCTTGCCAACTTCCGTGAGAATGCTACAGAGCTGAAGAAGATTACTTCCACCATCGACCTGGTGAAGAACGATAAGAACGTTGAAATCACAGATATTGATATCCACGGTTTTGCTTCGCCTGATGGTTCGTATGCCAACAACAAGCGCCTTGCCAACGAGCGTGCAGCTGCTCTCCGCAACTATGTGAGCAGCCTCTACACCTTAAACAGCAAGCTCTTTACCTATCAGGCTACACCGGAAGACTGGGAAGGATTCAAGAAGAAGATTCAGGCTAGTCATCTGGCTGATAAGGAAGCGATACTCGAGATAGCTAACTCCTCGCTGGCTCCCGACGATAAGGACCTGAAGATCAGAAAGCTCCATCCGGCAAGTTACCGCTACATCCTGGATAATATCTATCCTCGTCTCCGTCATAGCGACTATACGGTAACCTACACGGTTCGTCCGTTCAGCATCGAAGAAGCCAAGGAGATATTGAAGACCAAGCCTCAGCAGCTTTCTCTGCAGGAGATGTTCCTGGTGGCACAGACTTACGAGCCGGGTTCGCCAGAGTTTAACGAGGTATTCGACATTGCTGTCCGTCTCTTCCCTGATGATGAGGCTGCGAATCTCAATGCCGCCTGCACCGATTTGCAGAAAGGTGATCTTACTTCTGCCGAAAAGCATCTTGCCAAGGCAGGCAACTCGAAAGAGGCAGAACGTTTAAGAGATGTCTTCAAGCAGATAAAGGAATTGGAATAACAGAAAATTAGAGAATAACGATTATAAACAAGCTTAACTTTTAAGATTTTGAAGATTAAACATTTATTTGGCTTGGCTGTCATCGCAGCTATGACAGCAAGCTGTTCAAGCAATGAGGATCTGGGAACCGCAGGTCCAGGTACTGGTACTAACGAAGCTGGTGTTGGTTATGCTACTTTCACCATTAACTTGCCTTCGGTAAGTGGAACTCGTGCAGCAGATGCTGGTGGTGCTGACATGAATGAAGGCACAGAAGACGAGTATAAAGTTTCTGACGCAACTGCCCTTATCTTCCAGAAGTATGGTGCAGATGAAGGTTCTTACAAGTTTGTTGAGAGCGTAATTTTACCTGTTACGGCTACAGATTGGGAAGACGATGCAACTGTAGGTATCACCACAAAATCTAAAAAGTTGGTAGCAAAGCTTACCAATGTGGATACCAAGAATACATATGGTGTTTTGGTTTTACTCAATAACAATACTGCTAGTGGTGTAAAGATTAAATTGCCTACTGTAGGTCAAAGTTATAATGAGTGGAATAATAATAAAATTAATAATAAAGACGAGGCTTATATTCCTGATTTAGCTGACTTGGCTAAAACAGGCGAATTCTATATGGCTAATGCTCCATTGAATGTTGCTGGCAAAGTAACAACTTTGGTTACAATTGATAAAAATAAGATTTATGCTACAGAAGCAGAGGCTAAGGCTAAACCTTCTGCAGATGTTTATGTAGAGCGTGGAGTAGCAAAGATGACTGTTGCTGACCCTGAAACAAAAACTGTTACGGACAAGGCAACCACAAAGTCTACAAATAGTCAAGTAACATTTAGCAATTGGGCTTTGGATATCACAAACAGGAAGACATACGCTGTTCATAATATTGATGGTTTGAACACAGATTTCCCTGCTATTTGGGATACAGATCCTTCCAATCGTTTCATAGGTACTAACAACCGTGTTTATTGGGGAAAGGATCCTAACTACGATAAGGATGAACTCAAACTTGCAGATGAAACTAATGATACCAAAAGAAAAGATGAATTCAATTTTATCGATGCTGCAAGTAAGATTGATAAAGAATTCGGCGAAACCAATCCGGTATATTGCTTAGAGAACACCTTCAACTTGGCAAACATGTATCAGGGTCAGACAACCCGCGTTATCTTCAAGGCAACATATACTCCTAAGGATGATGCAGGCAATAACCTTGCAGATGCAAGTGTAGGTGCAGGTGCAGGTGGAACATTCTACACCATCGGTAATATGAAAACTATCCTGAATACGGATAAGTTGAAGGCTGCAGTTGATGCAGCAGCAAAATCAGCTCTCCCAGGTTGTACAGTTAACTATGCAAATCTAGAGACTGAAGGTTCACATGTGATTACCTTGGCAGATATTACGGATGGTACTTCTGGTGCAGTTCTCGAAGCCAAAAAGAAGTATGGCACAGATTTAAAGACTGGTGACGATATCGTTACCGAAATCAATACTAAACTCGGCTTGAAAGCTGGTCGTCCAGAAGAGATGGTTGGTATCAATACCTATCTTAATGGTGTTACATACTATATCGCTCGTGTCAAGCACTTTGGTGATGCATTAACCGAATGGAAATCAGGTGAAAACTATGGAGACAATAACGACAAGTATCTTGGCCGTTATGGTATGCTCCGTAACAACTGGTATGAATTGACAGTTGGCAACGTCTATGGTCCTGGCTACCCTGGTGTACCTCCAGTAGACCCAACTCTGCCAGATGATGAGAACGAGAAGTATCTTAGCGTCAGCGTAAAGATCCTTTCTTGGGCTAAGCGTTCACAGAGCGTCGATTTGTAATCCATTTCACATTACTGAACTTTCGCATGTGGTTCAAGTACGGGCTGAAGGCCCAAAAGCTCCTAGCCCAGGGCATCGCCCTGGGTATAATGGCAATCAGCAAGGCGCCCTGTAAGGGCAAAAGCTTTGTGTTTTGTCTGGAGTTTTAAAGCTTTTGCCCTTACAGGGCGACAGGTTTGCGTCCGTAATTACCCAGGGCGATGCCCTGGGCTAGGGGCTTCTGCCCTTTCAGGGCGTGTGGAGCAAAACTTGCGAAACTTGAATTATATATAGCTCAGCCGCTCTAGCGCTAAGGAGCGGCTGGCTATATCGGAAGAATAAGAATCAATTTATACACTTTACTTTTTCATAAAACAGATAAGCATCATGGCAAACAAGAAGTTTAACAGTTGGATCAAGAATATATGCATGGGATGGGGATTCATCATGGCGGGCAGTATGCTCAGCAGCTGCAACGACTTGATGCACGACGACCTGCCTCCTTGTGACATGGGTGTTGACTTGCAGTTCAAGTACGACTACAACGTGCAGCGTGCCGACATGTTCAAAGATCATGTGGGCGGCCTCAGCGTATTCGTATACGACGAGCAGGGCAACTTCATTGCTCGCCATGATGCCTATAACGATGCGACATCACAGCCGCTCAAAGACCCTAACTATGCCATGCGAATCAATCTGGAACCGGGCAAATACCGATTCGCAACCTTCGCCTTCCAAAAGAAATACGAAGATGCACTCGCGCAGCCAGGTGCCAAATTCCAGATAGCTCTGCCACAGCAGGGTGACAACATCACCGCCCTCCATGCACGACTCGACCGCGAACAGGGCAAGGTGAACAACCAGAGCCAACCGCTCGATACACTCTGGCAAGGACTCAGCAACGAACTGGTTGAAGTAAAAGACCTGCAGGTTACACGCCATACCATCGGTCTGGTTCGTGATACCAAGCAGCTCACCATCAGCCTGCATCAGACCGACGAGCCTGCCAACATCAATGCCGATGACTTCAGTTATCAGATAACCAATGCCAACGGCGATATCAGTTACGACAACTCTCTCCTCCCCGACGAGGAGTTGACATATACCCCATACTACACCTGGACCACTGAGTTTAAGGATACCGAGGGCAATGTAAAGGAGCGCACCGCTCATGCCGCCCTCATGTTCTCCCGACTCATCTGGCATCCGGTAGAAGAAAACGACAAGAACGCCATCCTCACTATCACGAACAAGACTACAGGCGAAGAGGTGGCACGCATCAATCTTGCTGACTGTCTGGCTCAAGGCCGTGGTGTCTTCGAAGCCCGCCATTATTCAGAGCAGGAATTCCTGGACCGAGAGTACGACTACAAGCTCGACTTCTTCCTCCAGGGCAACCAGTGGAAGTATGCGACGCTCAGAATCTCCATTCTGGATTGGGTCAAGCGCATCCAGCGTGTCGATTTCTAACCGTTTCAGGTGTCAGAGCCCCTTCCGGGCATTTAGCTCATAAGAGTATTTGACTTTAAAAATTGGAAACAATGAAAATACGAGATTTCATTTTAAGTTTAGTTAGTTGGTTTATATTGTTGGTTACAGTAAGTTGCTCTGACGAACTTGGAGGCGAGCGCGCTCCCATTTCGTCAGAAAGCAACTTGCATGTACTCGTGCCAACCGTGCTCAGCAGCCGCAGCACCCGTGCCGACGATGCTTCCGGCCTTCCTACCTATAATGCTACGGTAGATGAATGCCAGATCAACGACCTGACCCTCTATGCTTTCCCTGTCCCTACAGGAAATGGAAATGATGGCAAGCTCCTGGTAGAGACGCTCCCTGCCCCACTGGCTACGATGATGGCAGAGCCGAATGTAGCCAACTATCAACTCACCATCGAGCCGGGCACTTACCATATCTATGTGGTTGCCAATATGAACAAGGTGTTGAGTAGTCAGCCTAAGCCTATCCAAACTGAAGATGATCTCAAAAAAATAGTACTGGGTTATGGCGTTGGAGCAGAACCGGGAATGCCGGTTTCTACAAACATCCCGATGATTTATGAGCCAAAGGATGTAAACGGTAATATCATCGATAAAAAAATAGAAAAAGGTGGTGATAAATATACAGAGGTGGCAGCTAACCTGAAGTTTACATGCGTAAAGGTTAAGCTGAATCTTATCTTCGATCCTACTGCTGAAGGTTCTGCATTCAATGGTAATAGCTATATCATCAAGGATATTCTGGCTCAAAAGCTTTCTCCTAGCACCACGCTGAGTTGGGATGGAGCATTTAGCAAGCCAGCCTCTAGTGTTAGTCAAGATTATGCCAATGGTTTTGAAAATAAAGTTTATGCAACTTCTTCTGAGGCAAGCAATAAGGGTGGTTATTATAAGGCGGGAGACTGGACAGAGGATGCTGCTAATGCCAATGTGAATAATAAGGACATCATCACACTTGTTCAGGGTGTTACTCCTACACCTGCTCCACAGAATGTCGCCGATAAGTGGCTTTTCCAAGGCACTTACTATCTGCCTGAGCGTTATATCGCCGAAGCCTCTCAGCAGTCTACCCTCAAAGTTAATGGCTCTGTGAATGGTAACATCGAGAACTACTATAAGATTAAGCTGGGACATCGTCAGGACGAGAGTTCAAATTCCAAAGAAGTCCCAACTTTCCCTCGTGGCACCTATTATGAGATTATCGGCAAGATCAAGAGTCTGGGAAACATGACTCTCAACTGTAATGTGAGCGTAGAGGACTGGACTCCTGTAACGATAGATGCAGACTTCAGCCATACCACACTGTGGGTAAACAAGACAAGCGCTCAAATAACCTCCATAGAGGAAGACTCTATTTCCTACAAGTCAAATTGGGTGAATGTGGAGTTTGGTTGCGATGCGATTGTTGATGGTAAGCCCCTCGTCGTTGTAGATAAAAGAGATGAGGTCAATCATATTATCACCTTTAGGATTAATCCCGAGATTCCCATGAGTGCTTATGGAGATGGGGAAGGTAAATTTCCTCCGAAAGGAAAGACCAAGATATGGCTGAAGGCTAACAACCTGAAGAAGTATCTGGATGTAGACTACAATGTAGAACCTCTGTTTGAGGTTGATCCATTGGAGGTAATCATCTATTATGAGGCAAAAGCAGAAACCAACACAAAGGTATTCACTTGGGTTACAAACTTGGGAGGTATCGTGCTTCCGGACAATCTGACTTCCATCATTGGTAGCTCAACTATCAAAATATCGAAGCCATCCGATGAAAACGCTCCCAAGGGAACATTCCAGGTGGAGGCTACAACCGACCCTGGAACAACTACAGTGCATACATTCCGAGTACACTCGAAAGACTTGTATAATAGCAACTATAAGTACAGAGATATTAAAGTAACAGTAAGACCTCCGGTTGACAATTACCGTATCTATTTCCGTGCCATTAATGACAGGTCGTCAAATTCGTCAAATAATGACAAGTTTAAAACTAACCAATTCCAAGGTATTTTGGATGAATACTATGGAACAGGTGATAACAATAACAACTGGAACGATTCTTGGAGTTGGGACAATAAGATGCAAACAAGTAGACATAATGTATATATTTATTCTCAAAAGGGTGAAACGACAGGAACAGCAATACCTAAAGAAAATGTGTGGTACTTTAATGGTAGATATAATAATCCAAGCGGTATGACTGGGGACACGAATAATCCAGGATGGTACTACCAGGACATGGATTTTAATGCTAAAGGATATAGATTGGATAAAGGCGACGGTCAAGAAACTACACCGATCAAGCCTGGCGAGACATTGATGATATTCTACAGCTTCATCAACGATGGTGCGGACCTTCACCGCTGCCCTCAGCACATGGCGCCTGGTATCCCCCTTTTTAACTATGAGGATAGAGAAGGTTGGATACTTTACGACCCGACAACAGACCCTTATTATCGTATTTTCGATGAGAAGCCGATAGTTAAGGATATCAATTATGTTGTCTATACCAAGAAAAAAGTATTAGGCTGGGCGTTTAAGTTCGGTGTCGCAACAGACAATCCGACATCCTCAGAAAGTAATGACCAATATGTACATTGGGACAACACTTGGGATGGTCACAGCGCCAAGAGTTTTAAAAGCGAACAAGTAGGAGTCTGGTGGAAGACAACGATAAGGTTGAAAGCGGTTGACGGCTATCATGAGAAGGGTATAGTCCTTCAGTTTGAAAAGGATGCCTATGATGAGAAATATACCCTTTTCGGAGGTAGAAGTTATGAGAAGTATAACGATACAGGATATTATGACAATGATAGCTGGCATCCAGGTATACCATCAGGTGTATAAACAAGTAAAGTAAGTAAGGAAATGAAAAAGATAATATCTCTTTTAGTGGCACTGCTGACATTGGCAGCATGTAGCGACACTTTGAACGAAGGTTCCAACCCAAGCAACAAGAATGGGGTGGAAGATGGGGGCATCACGCTCACCATCAACCTTCCCGACTTTTCAAAAGAGGAGCTGACAAGGGCTGGCGATACGGGATTGAAGAGTCTGAACGTAGTGGCTTACGATGATAAAGGAGTGTTCCTGTCGAACCAAAGCGTTTCCGCTTACGAACTTGTGTCGGGCACCGACAACACTTACGAAGTGAAAGTGCCAGTCACGGACAAGGCTACAATGATTCATCTGGTTGCCAATGCCGGCGATTTGTCAGATACTCAATGTCAGAGTGGTTTGGACAAGGCTGCCATTTCGGAAACAATCAACACAGAGAATCCTGTCTGCTGGGGAAAGATCAGCGTGTCAGACTTGATGAAGACAAATCCGGAAATCAGTCTGCTGCGCCAGTTTGCCAAGGTAAACGTCAAGTATGAGAAGACTACATCCAGTGATTTCAATGACGACAAGACGTTTGAGCTGGAAAGCTTCCAGTTGTATAAAGCTGCAGACAAGGGAACCATAGCTCCCAAGGATTTTGACTATAATGCAGCAGCAGTCAATGTGCCAGCTGATGCAGGCGAAGCTAATAGCGGATGGCAGACAGGCGAAACACCTTTCTATGAGACTGCCGCCGGTCAAGCCTATCTCATCGTGAAGGGTAAATATAATCGTGTGGAGTCTTTCTATAAAGTATCCTTCCTTACCGACAACGACATGACAAAACCGATGGCACTGCTGCGCAACCATGCTTATACGGTGACTATCAAGCACGTCAATACCTACGGATGGCCCACAGTGGATGGGGCTATTGCAGACCCATATCCCGAGAACCGAATGAAGGTGGACGTGAAAGATGATAATCCTTTGGTTAACGATATGATAGCCTGCAAGGACTACCATCTGGGAGTAAGCGACCAAGTAAGCGGCGCATGGGATGATGAGAATATTATCGCCACTGTCGTTACAACTATCAAAAACGGCGAGACGCCGACTTGCTCTACGTCCGATGGCTGGATAAAAGAAGATGTTACGACGATCACGAAGATTGGCACTGTGCCGGATACTGACGGTTCAAACTCTACTACAGGTACGAAATATAAGATTTCGATTGCGGTAGAAAAAAATGAATACTCTGAGGTACCACGCACAGGAAAGGTAATCGTGAAGTCGGGCGACTTGACCCGCACCATAACCGTGACCCAGAAAGGTAAGGACTTCAAGCGTTTTGACAGAATCGTAAAGCTTGTGACATCAAGCAATGTGGGCACATCGGAAGAATATGATGACTATTTCAACATATTCCTGCCAGGTACTCAAGGTATCAGCCCGAAGGATATGCAGAACGATATTGTCAGAAACGATGGTCTGCACTTCGGGGTGGGAACTAACGAGTTCAGTTATTTGATTCCAAAGAAAACGGGTGATGTTGTGACTTATGGCGCAAACAGCAACTTGTTTAAGGTAACGGATAATGGAGACGGCAAATGGAAAGTGACGCTGAACAGCGGTGCTGACAACTATGACATCTGGATCGGCGACTTCACCATCACCTATCAGGAGAATGGACACGACATTGCTATCAGGTATCCCGTTTATCATTGTGGAATCTTCCACAAGATAGATGCCAGCAACCAGCAACCGCCTGTTGATCAATCTCATGTCAGCGGCCGTTTCTACTACGGTGTAGTGAAGGTGAAAGGAAATAGTAAAACATACGTCATGCTCGACCGCAACCTCGGAGCCTCCAGCGACAGATGCTATGCTCCGGGCACCAAGGCGTTGGAAGCTAACAAGGGTGCTATTGGTGGATACTTCCATATTGCTAAAGCGAAACAGGATCAGGCAAATGCAGGTAATCTTATCGGCAATCTGCCTCAAGGTTTCACTATTCCCGAGAATAGTGTGTTCCAAGACATCATAGACGGCGGTAATCTGAAAGAGGAGACCCGCTACACCTTGTCGGGCGAGGCGTACAACAGTGTTGAGATAACAACAGACAATTCGGAGCTGCCCGTAATCTATTTGCCAGCCACAGGATATGTGGAGGGTGAGGCTTTCAGAAATGTCACCCATGTCAGCCTATGGACCCGCACGCTACTCTCAGGAAATCAGGGTTTCGACACCACCAGTCCTGAGTATGGCTTCTGGTATCGCTATTTAGATGTGTATGGTAAGATTTGCACCATGTCGAATCTCCGCTTCGTCAGCGGTAATGCAGGTAAAAACACCGGGACTTACAGGGCCATGCCAATCCGCCTGGTACATGTCCTGTAATAAACATAAGATAAGTGATAAATATAATAATATCTTTTACTTATATATAAATATAGTTTAAAAACAGCAGTTTTACAAAGAAGGGTTGGATTTTCGTGAGAAAGTCCAGCCCTTCTTTTTGTCAGGATACTCCCAACAAGGTGTCAAGACGTCACTGAGAGGTTATTATGCTAGTACTGACGTGGTAAAGGCGCTTCCATCGCTTATTGAGGGTGAATGAGAGCAAGAAAACGAATGAATGAGAGTAAGAAGAGGGGTAAAACAAGGATTTTAACCTACTAAAACAGTTCTTTCAACTAAGAAAAGAAACATTTATACTTAGAAAAATTCTCCGTTCATAGACGTTGAATGTCCGTTCAACGTCGATGAACCGCCATTCATAGACGCTGAACCGCGGTTCAACGTCGATGAACGGAGATTTCAATAGGGTTAAAGAACATTTTATCCTATAATCAACCAAGACTTTTCCCGAGATTAACCCATTATTAATACAGCAAGAAGGAAGAAAGGAGATAAGAGGAAGCCTGAAAAGAAATAAAAGGAGGAGAGAAAAGAAATAAGAGAAGGGAGAAAAGAAATAAAAGGTATAAGAAAATGAGATAAGGGGCATAAATGAAGAAAAGATGTTTTTAATTTGGTGGTTTCACCATTTATTCGTATCTTTGCCAACAAAGAGAATATCACTTAAAAGAAAGGCGAGCAATTATGGCAAGAAAACTATATCCGATAGGATTACAAACTTTCGAACGAATCAGAGTAGAGGATAAGTTCTACATCGACAAGACGGAATATGTATATCGTATGGCACATACTGATGGTACTTATTTCTTCCTGAGCCGTCCACGCCGTTTCGGAAAGTCGCTGTTGCTGACTACCATGAAGAGCTATTTTGAAGGAAAGAAGGAGCTTTTCAAAGGACTCGCCATCGAAAAGCTAGAAAAGGATTGGATAAGCTATCCGGTGCTGCATTTCGATATGAGCATGGGTAAGCACATGGAGATAGCCCAGCTGGAAAGATATTTCGACCAGCAACTTGCAGAACAAGAGCAGAAATGGGGCATTACGAATCCGGCTGTTGATGCCAACGTCCGCCTCATCTCACTTATCCAGACTGCCTATAGGGAAACGGGCAAGCAAGTGGTAATACTGATTGACGAATATGATGCCCCTTTGCTTGATGTGGTGCACGAGGATGAAAAACTGGAAGAACTTCGCAACGCCATGCGCAATTTCTACAGTCCGCTAAAAGGATGCGAGAAATTGCTCCGCTTCGTATTCCTCACAGGCATCACCAAATTCTCTCAGCTCAGCATCTTCAGCGAATTGAACAACATCACCAATATCAGTATGGACGAGCCGTATGCCGGCATTTGCGGAATTACGGAAGATGAACTGGTGAACGGAATGCGGAATGACATAGATGCACTTGCTGAAAAATTAAACTTATCGTATGAGCAGACGTTAGCTAAGTTAAAGGATAATTATGACGGCTATCATTTTACATGGCCTTCTCCAGACGTTTATAATCCGTTCAGCTTATTAACCTGCTTTGCCAAGCAGAAGATTGATTCCTACTGGTTTGGATCAGGCACTCCTACTTATCTGATCAATATGATGCGCAATTTCAACTTTCTGCCAGCGAACCTGGGCGAGAGCATGGAAGCCGGAAAGGATGACTTTGATGCTGCCACGGAAACCATGACCACCATCATGCCGCTGCTCTATCAGAGTGGCTACATCACCATCAAGGATTATGATGAAGAAACGGAGCTCTATACCCTAGCCATTCCTAACAAGGAAATAAGAGTTGGATTGTACAGAAGTTTGTTGCCTCATTATCTGACCTCAAAGACTGCAATGTGCAATACCACCATCGCCAAGATGTCGGTGCTTATTAAACAGGGCAAGATAGACGAAGCATTACAATTACTGAAATCGTTTTGGGAGACGGTGCCTTATTGCAACAACACCCATTACGAAGGTCATTACCAGCAAACGATGTATATCATCTTTGCCTTGCTCACGAATTTCAGGATTATAGTGGAGCAACATACGTCAAAGGGGAGAATTGATATAACCATGGAGACGGACGATACTATCTATGTAATGGAGCTGAAGTTTGGAAAGACTGCCCAGGAGGCTCTTGAGCAGATAGAAAGCAAGCATTATGCCGATGCCTTTGCCATGAGCGGCAAGGAAATTATCAAGGTAGGTATGAGCTTCAATATCAAAGATGACAACACCATCGTGTTCGATTGGAAATCATCAGAAATTTAGATGACAAAAAAAGCGTGCAGGCGACTATGATGTGGCTTGCACGCTTTTTCCTCGAAGATAGAGTTCTCACTTACATTAGGATTTATTATCTTATATATCCCAACAAATCAAGATACATCATCCTTGACTCTAAGTGTTCATCTTCAGGAATATGATTTGCCTCTTTCTCCAAACTCTCAGTAGAGTACAAGAATTTGAAGCCATTCTTTTCATAAAAATGAAGCACATTTTCCTTATTGTAAGCATCAACAACAATGAAACGGCAACCAGTCTTATTGTCTGGTAACAAAAACCAAGATATGATATAGTCTATCGCTTGTGATCCAATACCATCATGAGTACTTTGAAAATCCTTGGCTACTCCAAGTCTTCCAATCAATACTGCAGGATAACTCCTTGTTCTTTTAGAATTAGGAATTTTCCTCTGTATTCGATTTCTTGAAGCATTTGGAATTAAAGCTGCCTTGATACTGTCGTTAGCTAATGTAAAGGCACAGACTATTTCATCCTTACCACTTCTTTCAGTTGCAAAGAAATATGTCTTCCCTAATAATTGCCCATCATAGAGACAAGCCTCTCGATGAAAGAAGTCATCAAGGTCTTTATCGCCACAGCTAAAAGTATCAAGCTCCTCTTTTGTCGTAACTCGATAAAGAGAGCAATTACTTTGCAAAAGGACTCTTTCCTCCATGCGCTTTCAAATTAGCAGTTGAACGAATCAAAATCTTCTCAACGTCATCAAATGACATTCGCAATGCCTTTCTTTGTGGATTGCGTTCATTCTCCTCTGCCTCACGAACAAATCGTTCAGCGGTCTCACCTGTCAAAACAGGAATGCTTCTTATCTCTAATGCCATAATCTTCTCCTTTTAAACGTTTAATAATGTCGCAAAATTACACATATTCTTCGAAACCACCAAGAAAATCACAAGAAATCTGCAACTTATCATCAAATAACCACGAAATCAACCGTAAACTATAAACTATTAACTGTAAACTATAAACTGCTGTTCTATAATGAATTGTGCATGCAAAGTTAAGAAAAAGACAATATTCAAAGGCAAAAAAACAAGAAAAATCTCAGAAACTTATAATTTTTTATAAAAAGAACAATATATAATACCTTTTCTAGCGTAATCTAGATTTTTTTGTTAACTTTGCAGGAAAAGTACAATATAATACACTACTTGATATGAAAATTCAAGAAGTAATGAAATTGCAGCGTAAGAGTCTGATATCCATTAATATGAATAGGAGATTCCTAGATATAGGAGGCTAATAGAAATGAAAAAAGAATCAAAAGTAAACCAAGCAAAATATGTAGAACTCAATTTGTTTCCTGAGGAGAAAGAGGATCATCAGAAAGACTCTATCTCTTCAGAAAACATGGAAAGCGATACTTCTCCAGACAAAGAGTATGACTTGACTGATTTGTTTGAAAGACTTTCCAAATCAACATTTCGCAGCCGATTCCATCTCTCGAAGAAGGATAAGGAATATATTGCAGAAAAGGGTTTGGCTACCATCCGTAAGCATGCGGAGGATTTCGTTGCCAAACGCCTTGCTCCTGCCGTAATTCCCAATGACGGCAAGCAGACGCCTATGAGAGGGCATCCTGTATTCATTGCCCAGCATGCTACAGGCTGCTGTTGCCGTGGTTGTTTCTTCAAATGGCATCATATACCTGCCGGAAGACAGCTGACAGGAGAAGAACAGCAGTATGCTGTAGCGGTACTGATGGCATGGATTGAAAAACAGGTTTAAAAAGCATGAAGTTTTAGCAGCAAAGTTTAAATTAATTATCCATTGTTGTCAATTTTGCAGAATCTTTAGTCAAAATTGGCAAAAACTGTTTACTCCAAATCTACAAACCGGGTTGGCACGTAACTTGCTCCTACATAGAGTGAAAGCCGAAGCCGAAAGGGCAAGGGGAACGACAAGAACCCTAAGTAATGACAGTTGAGGGTTTCTAGAAATCCTTGAGCCTCGTAAGCCGAAGCAATCGTTATTAAAAAGGATAAATTAAAAACAATGAGAAATCCCGACTGAGCCGGAAGGCGAAGAGAGGACGAGAAAAATAGAATTAGGAGGTTTTACATGATGTTGTTAGCTCGTAGAAATAACAGTGTTTCAAATTGGTTGAACAGTTGGTTTAATGACAACTTCTTTGATACAAGCTTGATGCCACACATGAACGCAACAGCTCCTGCAGTCAACGTCAAGGAAAGTGCTACAGCTTATACGATGGAGGTTGCAGCTCCTGGTTTGAAGAAAGATATGGTCAAGATGAACATCGATAAGGATGGCTATCTGAATGTATCCATCGAGAACAAGGATGAGAAGAAGGAGGAGAAGAAGGAAGAGCATTACTTGCGTCGTGAGTTCTCTTACAGCAGCTACTCTCAGAGTTATGCTTTGCCAGAGGATGCTGATCAGGAGAAGATTTCCGCTGAGGTCAGTGACGGTGTCTTGAAGATTGAGATTCCTAAGATAGCCAAGGAGGAGAAGAAAGACGATGTTAAGCACATTGAGGTTAAGTAATCTTTCTTGAAGTGCTATGCAGCTTTCAAGATACATTCATTGCATCGAGAAAATAATTAAAACTGGGGGCTAGTCCTGATTATGGGGCTAGCCCTTTTTTTAAACGAATAATTAGATGAATTAAAGCAACCTTGCTGTCAGCAATAATGTTAATATGTGCTTAGCCACTCTTAAACCTATTGCCCTTACGCATATATCATTCATTCAACTATTAATCTTTATTAAATTATTAATACTGTCGCACCATTTTACGCCATAATGATGTATATTTGCAGTCAGAATGATTATTAATTAAACATGTTAGGCTTATGGCACAGACAGCAATGACAGTCCGTATGGACAACCAGCAGAAAGCACAGTTTGATAAACTCTGCGAACAGTTTGGTATGAGTGCGAATACCGCCATCAACATCTTTGTTAAGGCAGTAATTCGCAGTAAGAGCATTCCCTTCTCCATTCAAGCAAAGAATGAAGAAGAAGATGAAGTGACTGCAAAAGCAAAAGCTGCGTTCAAGCAACTTAGAGCTAAAGCAGAAAGAGGTGAAACCCCAGAGCTCACGCTTGATGAAATCAATGAAGAAATCAGAGAAGTCAGACGATTAAGAAAAGAACGCAATGGTATATGCAGTCATTGATACAAACATATTTGTATCAGCCCTTATCACCCACAACTCAAATGCTTCAACAGCAAGAGTTCTTGAAAGTTTGTTCCTTCATCGTATTATACCTTTATATAATGATGACATTATAAAAGAATACGATGAAGTGCTTCATCGCGCAAAATTCAAGTTGTCAGACGACCAAATCTACACAGTTATAGAACTTGTAAAGCAAAACGGAATTGATTCTTCCCGTTTTCCTTATGCTGGCGAAATGCCAGATGAGGACGACCGAGTCTTCTACGAAGTCTGCCTGAGCAAGGAAGACTCCTTCTTAGTAACAGGTAATCTCAAACACTTTCCAAAAGAACCGCAAGTGATTACAGCAGCAGAAATGATGGAAATCCTAGACAACGAACTATAAGATGTCTATATATTTATTTCACTTGCTTTCTTCGTCTTTCTGTCCCAAAAAATATGATTTTATGTTCAGAACTCTTCTTCGCCAGTGGGTTGCATCTTGCCCCCGCACTTTGGGCAAGTATGCATATCCCACCTGTGAATCCTGTCAGAACCACATCTTAGACATAGCCTTCCTACAAGAGAATTAAAACTAGGTGCAGCATCACCAATTACTCCACCTACCACAAGAGGTACTATGTTTCTGCAGTCAGGACAAGACATGGCTTCGATATGCTGTCCCATGAAGCCACGTCCCTCATATACTTCGGTCTCGTACCCACAATCCTGGCATCTGAATATCTTCTTTTGTGACATAAATAATCTCCTTTCTTACCATTTTAACACCCAACTTGCATTGGATATCTTGCCAATCTATACCATCATCGACATGATAGAGATTGCAGGATAACCCATAATATAATGAAGTAAATAGGTTTGATGCTTCATTATATTATAGGTTAAGCTTAAACCTTTCCTTAAACATAGCCATCTCTCTAGCTGGGATTTGAAGCAGAGTAGCTAAACTTTCCCATTGACTAACTGCTGCTTGAACCTCTTGGATGATGATTTTAGCTTCCTCCCTCTTAATCATGTAGCTTTCAGATGAATCAAGCAGAATATTGATGTCTGCCTTGTTTGAAGATTCATTGATCAGAAGACTCTGATATTCATTGAGGGTAGGATTCTTGAGCTCAATACCACACAATTTTACATGTCCTCCATCGACAAGCCCTGGTACACGATATCGAATTTCTTGAATTTTCCTGTTGCCTGGAAGAAATGCTCGGCTTTATCTTTTAAAATGCCGAGATTTATATCCTTAGCTTGGCGTTTTACCTCATAAAAAATAACCTTCTGCTCCAGT
>ERZ860023.686-NODE-686-length-18103-cov-1.730496_pt1 | contig 18103 bp, 15 predicted proteins | sample MGYA00509983_ERZ860023 | MGnify/ENA primary metagenome ERZ860023 (study PRJEB30046, sample SAMN00715180) | human gut metagenome | study: EMG produced TPA metagenomics assembly of the A metagenome-wide association study of gut microbiota in type 2...
CGGGGCAGGTCCGGCACAGCTCTATGTGCCAGCCATATCGGCAGCCATGCTGGGACTTTATGCTTTCACTTTGCCAGCCTGCCCCCCCATGCGCAGCGAAGGAAAAACGATGCTCTCCGCTTTCGGACTGGACGCACTGGTGCTGTTCAAGCGCAAGAAGATGGCTATCTTCTTCTTGTTCTCCATGCTGCTGGGAGCCGCCCTTCAAATAACAAACACATACGGCGACCTTTTCCTGGGTTCGTTTGCTTCCATACCCGAATATGCAGATTCGTTCGGTGTAAAACACTCCGTCATCCTGCTCTCCATCTCGCAAATGAGTGAGACGCTGTTTATCCTTGCCATCCCCTTCTTCCTGAAACATTTCGGAATCAAGCGTGTTATGTTAATAAGTATGTTTGCATGGGTATTCCGTTTCGGGCTCTTTGCCCTCGGAGACCCGGGAAGCGGACTCTGGATGCTCATTCTCTCGATGATTGTCTACGGCATGGCATTTGACTTTTTCAATGTATCGGGCTCGCTGTTTACAGAAATGGAGGCACATCCCAGTATCCGTGCCAGCGCACAAGGCTTGTTCTTCATGATGACGAACGGTGTGGGAGCCATCATCGGAGGTTATGCCAGCGGAGCCGTGGTGGATGCCTTCTCGGTATATGCCGAAGGCGGAGGACTGGTAAGCCGCGACTGGACACCGGTATGGCTTATCTTTGCAGGATATGCTTTAGTCATTGGTCTGCTATTTGGAATGGTGTTCCGCTATAAACATAATCCGGAAAAAATAGAGAAAAACTGATTGAGAGTCAGGTTGATTTAATAGGTATGAATAAGAAAAAGATAGAACTACAAGTACTAAACATTTCCAACAGCCAGGCGCAAGCGGGTGCCTATGCCCTGGTACTGGGTGAAGTGGGTGGCAAACGCCAGCTTCCGATTATTATAGGTGCCACCGAAGCACAAGCTATGGTCATCGAGATGAAAGGTATTGTACCGCCCCGTCCGCTGACCCATAACCTATTTGCTTCCGTTCTTGAGGTGCTGGGTGTAAAACTGATGCGTATTCTTATCTATAAAGTAGACAACGGAGTATTCTACTCCTACCTTTACATGAAAGCCGAAGAGACTATTCTCCGGATTGATGCCCGTACCAGCGATGCCGTCGCCCTGGCATTGCGCATGAATCTCCTATCTTTGTCTACGAAGAGATTCTCGAAACAGAATGTCTGAAAACCGGCGAAAGCACCACCGACCCTATGGGAGGCAGCGAGCCGGACAAAGACGAACTGTTGCAGGAAGACACAATAGGCATATTGAAAACAGCCCTGCAGAAAGCAATCGAAGAAGAGGATTACGAACGAGCCGCACAGATAAGAGACCAAATCAACCAACTCAAAAACAATTTGTAACATGCACGTATTCTATACTCCCGACATACAGACCCACGCAGAACTGCCCGAAGAGGAAGCAGCACATGCCGTACGGGTCTTACGCCTGCAAGCAGGCGACGAGGTTATGCTGACAGACGGAAAGGGCTGCTTCTATCGCGCCGAAATCAGTACGGCTACCAACAAACGCTGCCTGGTGAATATTCTGGAAACCCTTCCGCAAGCCCCCTTGTGGAAAGGTCATCTGCACATTGCCATGGCACCTACCAAGAACATGGACCGTACAGAGTGGTTTGCCGAGAAAGCGACGGAAATAGGGTTTGATGAACTGACATTCCTGAACTGCCGTTTCTCGGAACGGAAAGTCATCAAGACGGAGCGCATTTCCAAAATACTGGTTTCCGCCATCAAACAGTCGCTCAAAGCACGCCTGCCCCAACTGAATGAGATGACAGACTTCAACAAGTTCATCACACAGCCTTTTCCGGGCCAGAAATTCATTGCTCACTGTTATGAAGGCGAAAAACCGCTTTTGAAGGATATGGTACATCCCGGAGAGGATGCCCTCGTACTAATCGGTCCTGAAGGAGACTTCAGCGAAGAGGAAGTCCGGAAGGCGGCGGAAAACGGGTTTATCCCCATCAGCCTGGGAAAATCAAGGCTGCGCACAGAGACGGCGGCACTGGTTGCCTGCCACATCCTCAACTTACAGAATCAATGATACTCACTAAAACAAAAACTATATGAAAAAGAACCTATTCTTCCACTTCTCAGTACTGGCAATGCTCATCGTGCTGATAAGCGCTTGTTCGTCCAAAAAGTCGGAATATACCAATGTGATTCCCTCCGATGCCTCGCAAGTCATCGCTGTCAATTTAAAATCATTGGCAGACAAGGCCGGTACCAAAGATAAAGAGACTAAAGAAGCACTGCAAAAGCTGACAGATGCCTTGAAAAGCGATATGAATGCAGCCACTTTCCAACAAATGGAGGCTGTACTGAAAGACCCTGCCAAATCGGGAGTGGACGTTCATGCGCCCATCTATATCTTCAATGCTCCCTCGTTCCCCTACACAACAATGGTAGCCAAGGTTCAGAACGAGGATGACTTGCTGAAACTACTGGAAGTTACGGAGAAAGAACAGATAAGCAGCCACGTGGCAGAAGCGGACGGTTACAGCTTTGTACAAATCAACAAGCAGGCACTGCTCGCTTTCACTCCTACCACGCTTATGGTGGTGAACTACACCGGCACATCGCAACTGGAAAAAGTCAAGGAGGGAATTCCCGCCCTACTGAAACAGACGGAAGAAAACAGTATCAACAGCAATACTGCTTTCAAGAAGATGCAAAAGCAGAACGGAGACATTAACATGCTCATTACTCCCTCCAGTCTGCTGAGTGCCTATGCCAATCCGCTGAATTACGGAATATCCAAGAGTATTGATTTGAAAGACTTGAAGATGCTGGGAAGCCTCTCTTTCGAAAAAGGAAAAATTGAGCTGAAGATAGATAACTATACAGAGAATGCAGAACTGAAAGCCCTCTTCGAAAAGCAGGCCAAAAGCACTTGCCCCATCGAAAACACATTCCTGAAATATTTCCCCAAATCTACGCTGGCGCTGTTCAGCATAGGTATCAATGGAGAAGAGTTCTACAATGTGCTGCAAGAGAATGAGCAGTTCCGCAACGATTTCTCCATTACCAAAGCTGCCGAAGTGAAGGACTTGTTCAGTGCTTTCCAAAATGACCTGACCGTAGGACTTATCAATGTAACCATGAACAGCAACCCCTCTTTCCTGGCCTATGCCAGCGTAAAGAATGATGCTCCAATGAAAGCCCTTTATGAGAAAAAGTCCGAACTGGGACTGAAACGCGGCGAAGACATCGTGAAACTGAATGAGAATGAATATGTCTATAAATCACGCGCTATCAACATATTCTTCGGTATACGAGACAAACAGATGTACGCCACCAATGACGAACTGCTGTATAAAAACGTCTGCAAGGCTGTTGACCCGTCTGTTAAAGAAACGAACTTCGCTTCCGGTCTGAAAGGCAAGCGCACAGCCTTTGTCATCAATGCGGAAGCCGTACTCGACCTGCCCGTCGTAAAAATGCTGGCCGAATTTGGCGGACAAGAATATAGTACCTATTACTCACTGCTCGGCAATATCTCATATCTGGAAGCCGTTGGCAACGAGGATAAGGCAACCGTCACCCTGCAACTGAAGAACAAGGATGTAAATGCGTTGAAACAGATTGTGGACTTCATCAAACAGTTTGCGGGAATGTAATTTAAGGATTAGAGATTAAGGATTAATACCACTCATGAATAGGATTCACCTACGGCAAACACTACCTCAAGTGTTTGCCGACCGTGATGCCATTACCTCAGACGTATGGCATCGGGACATTACGTTCCACAAAGGGAAACGTTATCTCATAGAAGCCGCTTCGGGCACCGGAAAATCATCGCTTTGCAGCTATGTTTACGGCTACCGCAACGATTATCAGGGAATCATCAACTTTGATGAGCGCAATATCCGTTCACTCTCCGTCAATGACTGGACAGATATACGCAAACACTCCCTCAGCATTCTTTTTCAGGAGTTGCGTATCTTTCCCGAACTTACCGCCATCGAAAACATACAACTGAAGAACCGGCTTACCAATTTCAAAAAAAGGAAAGAAGTCCTTACCCTCTTCGAAGCCATCGGCATTGCCGACAAGGTAAACGAAAAAGCCGGAAAGCTATCTTTCGGCCAGCAACAAAGAGTCGCCTTTATCCGCAGCCTCTGCCAGCCTTTCGACTTCATCTTCCTGGACGAACCCATCAGCCATCTGGATGACGAGAACGGAACAATCATGGGCAGACTGCTGACAGAAGAAGCCAGCCGCCAAGAAGCGGGAATCATAGTGACTTCCATCGGCAAACATCTGGAATTGGATTATGATGAAATTTATCAATTATAAATGTGGCTAATATGAACCGACTTGTTTGGAAACTTCTCCGCCAGCACATCAGTGTCGGACAGTTGGCAGGCTTTTTCCTCGCCAATCTCTTCGGCATGATGATTGTATTGCTGAGCGTACAATTCTATCGTGACGTCCTTCCCGTTTTTACGGAAGGGGACAGTTTCATGAAGAAGGATTATATCATTGCTACCAAGAAAATCAGTACTTTGGGCAGCTTTGCCGGGAAAAGCAATACCTTCTCCAAAGATGAGATAAAGGACCTGAAAGCCCAACCTTTTACTAAGGGGGTAGGCGCGTTCACTCCTTCCCTGTTCAAGGTTTCTGCCGGACTCGGTATGCAGGAAGCCGGTATCCGCTTGTCAACGGAGATGTTTTTCGAGTCTGTACCCGACGAATATGTGGATGTCAGTCTGGAGAAATGGCATTTTGACGAAGATGCCCGGGTAATCCCCATCATCATTCCGCGCAATTATCTGAACCTCTATAACTTTGGCTTTGCACAAAGCCGGAGTCTGCCGAAACTCTCCGAAGGTTTGATGAGTCTGGTACAGATGGATATCATGATGCGGGGCAACGGACGTGTGGAACAATATAAAGGCAACATTGTAGGATTCTCCAACCGGCTGAATACCATTCTCGTCCCCCAATCCTTCATGGACTGGGCCAACAAGAATTTTGCACCGGAAAAAGAAGCTGAACCGTCCCGACTTATTGTGGAAGTGAAGAATCCTACCGACACAGCCATCACCGACTATTTCCAGCAAAAGAATTACGAAACCGAAGGCACAATCTGGATGCCGGAAAGACAACTTATTTCCTGCGCCTCATTACAGCTATTGTCATGGGAGTAGGACTGTTCATCAGCATTCTGTCATTCTACATCCTGATGCTGAGCATCTTCCTGCTTCTCCAAAAGAATACGGTAAAACTGGAAAACCTGCTGCTGATAGGATATAGCCCGACGCGGGTAGCCACGCCTTATTATATACTGACAGTAGGGCTGAATGTACTGGTACTGCTACTCGCCATCGGTAGCGTGGCATGGGTACGCAGTTACTATATAGAAGTAGTCCAAAACCTCTTCCCGCAATTGGAGAGCGGTTCACTGCTTCCATGCATATTGACCAGCGGTCTGCTGTTTCTGGCAGTATCACTGCTGAACGTACTGGCAATACAACGGAAAGTCAGTAACCTCATCAGGTTAAGAAGATAAAGCCAGGCTCATCGGAAAACAGATAGATAAGTCCCGAAAATCAGGGTATTGCTCCTATCCCAACACTCGAAACAAACTTTATCCGTTTTCCTTTTCATCCAGCTTTTTCAGCCTCAACAATGCCTCCATATAGTAGTAATCAGCATAGATGATAGAGGCATCAATCTCCGACTTGGCAGGCCAGTGTCCGGTAGAGTGCAACAAGAAAGAAGGTTTGCTCTTTCTACTCTGATATTTATCCGAACTAAGACTTTTCAACATCTTTATGGCAGCACCCTTGTACTCCCTCCCCTTTTCACCAGGCAGATAAGTAGAAAGCTCCAATAATGCGGAAGCTACTACTGCGGCAGCCGATGCATCACGTGGAGCATCCGGAATGGCAGGGTCATTAAAATCCCAGTACGGCACATAATCTTCCGGCAAATTCTTGAGATATACATCCGTCACCTTTTGCACAAAATCCAGATAACGGACATCTTTTGTTTCACGATAGACCGTAGTATATCCATAAATTCCCCAAGCCTGCCCACGGGCCCACATTGAATTGTCCGCATACCCCTGATGGGTACATCCCCGGATAAAATCTCCCGTCAACGTATCGTAAACTGCTACATGGCAGGAAGTATAATCCGGACGGAACTGGTACTTCATGGTCTTATCGGCATGAGAGACGGCTATATCTGCCAAATATGGATTACCACCATTCTTGGCTGCCCAGAACAGCATCTCCAGATTAATCAGGTTATCCATAATCGTATTATGCCCACCGAACATCTCCACATTGCGCGGCCACGAAAGGATAGTGCCTACACGGGGATTGAACAAGGTAGCCAATGAATCTGCCGTATTCAGAATCACCTGCTTGTATTCGGGATTATGGGTCAACCGGTACCCGTTTCCATAACTGCAAAAGACCAAAAAGCCCAAATCATGGTCGAAAGCCGGGATTTCGGAAAGGAATTTCAGAGAAGCTGAAAATTTCTCCGCTTCCTCTTTAATCTTTTCATCACCGGTGTACTCGTAATCATACCACAAAATACCCGGCCAGAAGCCGCTGCACCATTCATCTTTCGTAGCCTTGCGATAATTCCAGTCGTACTGGCCATCCAAGATATTACGAGGCATCATCGTATAGTCAATCTTACCTCCCTTTCCACGCATGATGTCCAAAGTACGATGCACCTGACGATTACAATAATCCAGTTCCTTATCAACAATCAACTCCTCTTTTGAAATTGAACAAGCAGCAAGCAAACATAGTCCCAAGCCTGCCAATAGTGTTTTTGTTTTCATTTATCTTATCTTTTTATTTTTCTATGCGAAACCAGTCAGCATCAACCCAACCTCTATCTTTACCGAACGGAGCCGTACTGAACAAACCGACTTTAGCGCCAATCCACTTGCCTTGACGTGCAGTAAACGGTTCACCGGCCGGTTGATATTTCTTTCCATCCAAACTATAATGGAAATGGCAGACCCCATTCTTACCTACCTTTACCCGCAAATAGATGTCCCGTTCATAATTGGGGAACAGTCCGGCTTCAAGCTTCCGGCTTACCGGCAATTCCATCAAACGGGTAGAAGTTTCCTTATTTTGTTGCTCGGCATCTTTGCAGACCACCTGCTTCAGCACGAATCTGTCGCCTTGCTTCTCCACTCCAATGTAACAATAGTCCCATCCCATCACAATCAATCCGGATTGCTGTCCGTCAGCTTTAGCCACCACCTTCAACTTGGTCGTGGCAGCAAACTCTTCTGCCGGAAACTTTTGCAACAACAGATTCGGCACTTCCCAGAAATTCACGAAGTCCTCGGACAGCACATGCCCATAGATACGCATATACCCCAAATCGGAAGTAAAACCAAAAGCATCCTGATAATTGGCATGCCATTCCCATTGCAGCCCCAACCGGCGGGAATTGAACTCATCACTCTCTGCCGGAGTCTCTACCGGATATGTCTTCCCGACATTCGGTTTCCGATACCGTCTTACCGGTTCTCCGCAACCGTCACCGTCCTTATCTTCACCAATGACAGGCCAACCCTCCGTCCACTTCACCGGATTAAGATGAATGACCCGCCCATACATTGCTTTATCCTGAAAATGTACAAACCAGGATTCACCGGAATTCGTCTCTACCCAAGCGCCCTGATGCGGGCCGTTGATGTCCGTACTTCCTTGCGCCATCACCCTCTTCACTTCGTAAGGGCCATAAACATTCTTTGAACGGAGTGCCAGTTGCCAACCGGTAACCACCCCACCGGCAGGGGCCAATATATAATAATACCCATTGCGTTTGTAGAATTTGGGGCCTTCCACCGTATGGTTCACCCCGTCATTGCCATCAAATACCAACACCGGTTCGCTGATGACTTTGGTTCCTTCCGGATTCATTTCGCATACCGTGACGACACTGTTGAAAGCTGCACGGCTTCCGGCCCACGCATGAACCAGATAGACCTTCCCGTCTTCATCCCACAAAGGCGTAGGGTCTATCATGCCTTTTCCGGCCTTTACCAATACCGGTTTATCCCATTCACCTTGCGGGTCTTTAGCCTTCACCATAAAAATGCCGAAATCCGGATCTCCCCAATAAATATAGAACTCACCGTTATGGTAACGTATGGAAGGAGCCCACACGCCCTTTCCATGCTGAGGCTTGTTATAGAATTCTTCCGGTTCGATAGTTTTCAACGCGTAGTTTACCAGTTTCCAATTCACCAAATCCTTGGAATGGAGAATGGGCAACCCCGGAGTACAATTAAAGCTGGAAGCGGTCATATAAAAATCATCTCCCACCGCACACACATCCGGATCGGAATAGTCGGCATGCAGAACAGGATTCATATACGTCCCATCCTTCCGGTCGGCAACCCAAACTTTGGAAACGGACTGTCCACATACAGCCTGACAAAATGCAAGTACTCCAAACAGTATAAAAAACATCTTTACCATAACAATACCTTCTTTGAATAATCCATCATCTATTACGTTCAAAGGGAGAATTACACCTAAACCTTTATAATATTTTTCCTTTATATTTTTTCAATCCCTTCGCCTCTTTCGCCTCCACCGGTACAAAACGACCGCAGCACCGCCACTGGGCTTCAGGTCAAACTTCATCGTCATGGAAGCATCCACCAATAAATAACTGCATTCCACCTGCGTGCGTGTCTTCACCTTTTCGCCGCCATCGGTATAGACAGAAGCAAGATAGACTTTATTCTTATCCAAGAAATCCAAAGGAATTTCTTCTTCGGAACCTTCATTATTGGTCATCGCCCCCAAGAACCATTCCTGCCCTTTACGACGGGCCATCGTTATGTTTTTGCCGGGAGCGCCATCCAATACTTTCGTATCGTCGAATACAGTTTGCAAGTTCTCAAACCATTCCATTTCCGGTTCTCCGTGATAGAACGACGGTTTGTCATACCAGAAGATAGTTTGCAGCGGACTGTAGAACACGAGCGATGCTGCCAGTTGGTGGGCATGAGTCGTTTTCAGCCGTTTGTCGAAATAACAGATCGTATAGTCGGCTGCACCGTTTATCATGCGAGTGAAGGGAAGCGTGACATTATGAGTTGCATCGGGAAACTCTTCGTTTCCGCAAATACCTTCCTGAGTCAATAAATTCGGATAAGTACGACTGAAGCCTGAAGGGCGATACTCATCATGGATATTCATCAGCAGATGGTTCTCTGCTGCCAAGCGGACCATGTCGTGCAACCAGGTAGCCCAGCGATGGCTGGCGTATTGTACGAAACCGGATTTCACTCCGACAATTCCCCATTGGCGTAGCAATGGGAAGAGTTCACGCATTTGTTTCATGAGTGCATGCTGGTTGACGTACACCCAGATGCCAACTCCTTTCTCCTTACCGTATGCTACTACGCGGGGCATATCCAGTTTGTCAACCACTTTTGTAGCATCCCCGTCATGTGAAGTACAGGGCATATACCATTGCCAGTCGAAAAGCATATACGGAATATGATGTGCTGCACAGAAGTCGATGGTAGCAATAGCCCCTTCGGTGGTGATAGTCGTTTCGCGCATAATCTTGCCCGGTTTCACCCATGCGGCAGCATCGGCAATTTCGCACGGCGGATTCAGATTCTGGATGATATCATTGTGTTCCAGCAATTCACCCGGTTTGTCGGCTGCCATGACTATCTTCCAAGGAGTGGCATAATAGGTCACCACATCTACGGGGCTATACATTACAGAAGTCAACGTGTTCTTCTTATCGGTGGAGACGAGGTATTTGGTCAGGCACCAGTCGTCTACATCCGCATCTGCCAGTGCGGCCCATTTGCCATTCGGGAGTTCAAACGTAAGGGCACGTTCCACCGGATGTTTGATATCATCGATATTCAGGCGTTCGAAGAAAGCCTGTGCCCATTGTTCAGTCCATGCTTTTGTGCCTGCCGGTAAGGCGTATTCTGTGAGATCACCTACTACTTTATGAAAGATAGCCTTCGGAAGTTCCGGGAAGAAATAGCGGAAAGCCACTCCTTCATTATAGGCACGTACCTCTATATTGAGCCGATAACCGGAGTTGTCTTTCTTGGAGAGACAAAGGGTGCCGGCCCGGTAATGATCGCGTACACTGCTACGCTCACCGTAAAGCGGCTGCCAGGTGAGGTTTGTTTCGGGCTGGTAAGTCACGGAGTCCACTTCCAGATTGTCCATCCAGCAGGCAGGCTGTTTCAGATTTCGAACTCCCAAAGCCATTTCCCATATCCGGTTGTCCAGTTCCAACCCGGCACGCGACTCATTGACTACGGGTTGTGATTTGTAATCTACCCGATAACAAAGTTCGTTTACCGCAGGTGAAACCTGCTTTTGGTAAAATACTATTTCATGTGTTCCGTCAGGAGATGCCAGCTTCAGTTCCTTGCCATTGTCCGCAAAAAGGGAAGAAGCGAGAGCTAACATAATAATTGTTGAGCCGATAGTCTTCATATCCTCGTATTTATTGTTTTTATATAAATACGATTTAAGATATGGGGATACTCAATGTATTCTATCTTTTTAGGGAAATAATGTTCGAGACAGTTTGTGAAATGACGGGACTTCCATAAAATGACGAGAAACCATCTTCCTTTTGTGAACTTCCCTGTACATGGGCTATGAAGAATCCATATACCCGGCCCTGTTTATTGATCCATGGATAGGCGCCGGCCCAACCCGGTGAACTGATCTGATAGGCTTCTCCTGTTGCTTCATCAATGAGTTCCCTCCATTCTCCCAAACCGTATATACCGGTATGATATTTTTTCAGTGCACGTTCTACGTATTCACCCGGGTGAACTTCCGCATTTCCCACCTGGTCTGCCTGCATTTCATGTATGGTTTCGGGTTTCAGTATTTGCTTTTCTTCAAATACGCCATTGTGGTAGATCATATCAAGAAAACGCATGTAGTCGTGCAAAGTGGTACAGAGACCTCCACCCAGCATGGGAGCGTGTCCGCCATCCGTATTCACGGGCGTGAAGTGAGAGCTTTTCATTCCTAAAGGTCGGGCAATTAATTTCTGGAATAATTCCTCAAATTCTTTATTCATCGCTTTTTCTGCCATCCGGCCGGCTATCTGCATGGCAAGTCCGCCATATTCAAAACGAGTGCCGGGAGTGAAAACCGTGTCAAGTGGAAGAATCTCCATGACTGCCGAATCCAGCTGATTGTAATTGTCTACGCGTGGTTCCGGCAGGTAAGGGCGAACGCCTGATGTGTGCGAAAGCAACTGACGTAAAGTAATCATTCCTTTTACGTCGTTTTTAAATTCAGGAATCCATTTCTTTACATTATCATTCCAATCCAAATCGGTACGGTCTACTACCGCTCCGATGACTGCAGCTGCCACCCATTTTCCGGCAGAGGCTACATAGACTTTGGTATCGGGAGTGAATTCTTTATAGTTTTTCCAAAAGATAATGCTGTCATCTCTAACTACGCAAATGGCTGCACCGGGATAATACTCTTTGTCTATCCAACCGGTAATAATGGAATCGAGTGGTGCAAAATTATAAACCGCCTGCCTATTACTGGCAGGGCGGCATGACAGGAATAAAAGATAAATTCCCCAAAGAGAAACTGTAAGAAGATTCTTTTTCATCTACTTTGTTTTTAAATCCCAATATATAACATAACGTTGATGGTGCACATCGTACAGAGGTTTCAATATAGTACCTTCCGCATTTTTGAATTCCAGTCCTTTACCTGTACGTTGCAGGTTGCGTTCCGGATGTTTTAAGTCTACTTGCAATGTCGTATTCAATCCTGCCGGGATATGATAATCGTAAGTATAATAATCATTGTATAATGCCGGATCAGAGAATGGTGCCGGAGATTGCATACCTTCTGTTCCCGATTCACCGGCCAATACCAGCGGTCCGTATAGCAGAGCTCCCTTTTGAGGATTATCAGAAGTGGTTTCCAGCTGCAGGCTCATCGGATAATTGGCTTCAATGCGATCACCGTCTTTCCACTGGCGGGTTACAGCAATGTATGATCCCGGTTTCTGCTTTACCGATACTTTTTTCCCGTTGACGTTTACTTTCACGCCTTCACTCCATGAGGGATAGCGCAGATAAATCGTAGTGGTGACAGGTTTGTCTGTTTGGATGGTCAATGTAGTGTTTTCTTCTGCTGGGAAACCTGTTTCCTGACGCAGAGTTATTCCTTTTGCTTTCCAGTTTACTTCTGACGGAATAAAGAGATTCACGTAAATTCCTTTTTCATTGTGACAATAGATAGCTTCTCCGTATTTGGCATGACTTTCAAAACCACTGCCTACACAACACCAAAAGGAATTCTCCCGGGTACTATAAACTTTGTGAGAGCCGGAGAGTAAGGGCAAGAAATAGGATACCATTCCCGTTTCAGGATCTTGTTGTCCAAGAATATGATTATAGAGTGCACGTTCGTAGTAATCGGCAACTTTGGCATCTCCCGTCCAGCAGAACAGGTGACGGCTTAGTTTCAGCATATTGTACGTACAACAAGTCTCACCGGTATATCCGGTCAGATGTTTGGATAATTGTTGTGGATCGAAATAATGCTCTTTATCACTACTGCATCCCGGTGCAAAGGTATGGTGGTCTATCATGGTATGCCAAAAGAAATCTGTCAGTTTCCGACTGTCGTTATCCTGCGTCAGCTCGTAGTTGCGTGCTTCGGCAAGAACTTTTGGAATAAAGGTATTCGTGTGCTTGGTACCTAAATCATCGCGTTGTTCTTTCAGCGGATCTATCACATCATTGTGATAGAAGAATTCGGCAAGCCATTGATAACGCTCGTCGCCGGTGATGGCATAAAGATTATAAAAAGATTCGTTCACACCGCCGAACTCATTCCGTATCATCCTTTTCCGGGTGGCTTCATCCAGTGGTTTAAGTTTATTATAAGCCCAGTCGCCCATGCGGGTCACAACTTCCAATGCCGGTTTGTTATCTGCATAGAGGTATTGGTCAATCAATCCGGAGAAGAGTTTGTGCAGTGTATACCAGGGTGCCCATACACTTGTCCCACGTATGTTCCGATTAATCAATTCTTCCGGATATGCACTGAGATATCCGTTTCCCAAAGCCGCCTGTACCTCTGCCAGACCTGTAACAAGGCTGTCGCCCTTCAACTTGAATATTTCACTTCCGGTAGATGCGTACATGAGCGCATAGGCTGATAGTAAATGCCCTGTTGTGTGTCCGCGCAGTTCACAGTCCAGCGATTCCCAACCACCCAGTTTCTTTACGGTCATATATCCGCCTTCACGCCCGGCAAATACTCCGGCATTGTTGCGGAAACCGTGCAGCAAACGATTGGTTGCTATGGAAGTCATCCAAGCGGAATCACGCATCATATTGTCGCGAAAGCGGCTTGGCAATAAACGCACGTCCTTTAAGTCGAAACTTTCTACCTGCATCGGTGCGGTCGTCACTTTTTTCATTTTTCCGGCATGCTGTCCGGGATAAACGGATTGGGCGGAAAGACCGGTTGATAGAGCCGCACAAATTGTCATTAGGATTAAACTCTTATTTCTCATAACCTTTTTATTAATTCTTTCTTTATATAAAAACTACGTTCCACCGGCTCGGCCGTCTGCACCTTACCTGCAACGCCGTATTGCCAGGCAACTACCGTCACTTTTACCGGAAATTTGCTGCGAGGAGGAATAGGAGTGAATACAATTTGGTCTCCTTCTATCTCGGCCGGACCTTCTTTGATGTAGTAAGAGACCGGCAGTCCGCAATCACTTGTGGCTTTTAAAGATAGAGACCCGCTTCCTGTTTCCACATCGGGCAGTCCCGGAAACAGTATATGCTGCCTTTCTCCTGCCGTATTCCGGTAGGGGATGCGGATACTGACTTCCTGAACGGCACTTTTATACCTCCGGTCTCCTGTCTGGCTTGCCAGCAGGCATATATCACCGGTGCGGCGTGGGTTATCCATACCCATCCGATAGAAAGATACCTTAAATGTCGTGTCATTTACCTTTTCTACCGGTCCGCAGATGCGACTGATTGTCGGCGTTGCATCTGCGTGTTCGTCAGACAGTTTCGTTCTCAGGGAATCCGTACATACGGCTTTCAGATGGAAAGTAATTCCATCGGCTTTCGGATTGAAGCGAGGCTGTACACGTACATGCTGTTTCTTGTCGTATGCCAGCAGACTGCCGCTTTGTTCAAATCCCAGATACTGTTCTTCCTTACCGCGACTTTGCACATACCGTGCTTCAGTCGCTTCTGCCATTTCACGGTCAAAATACCAGAAGGCGTCATGCACATCGCCTTTATATTGTGAGTAGAAAGCAGCTTTGGCTCGTTTCTTCTGATTGGGATGCCAGCGTTCTGCCAGCCAGCCTTTGGTCGGGTTTATCGGATTCAGTTTTACTTTACCGTCTTTCGTCACTTCATCCGTCAATCGCAGGCTGACAGCCTTTTCCAGAAACAGAGCGATGTATGCGGCTGTTTCATCTGCCACATCAAAATGTCCCCGTCCTGCATCACACAGAAACGAAATGCAACTTTCAGGATACATCATGCGGAAAGCCTGTGCCGGATTTACCCGGGCTTCCCACCATTCATATTCTCCTTCAATCATCAGTCCGGGTATCCCGTTGATATTACGGGTACGTCCCCATTCCAGATTCTCACGCCCGTAGCCGGTCAAGTTCGTACGCGGAGCATCGCCGTGCAGGGAAATGACGGCCAAGGTGCGTTCCGCATTCCATGCGGCAAAGTTCCAGGGATAAGTAGCCATGGCCGAATGGCCTATGGGCACGATAGGGACATTTTTCAGTTCGCTATATCCGCTGACGTCTGCCAGGTCGGCCATCATTTTCTCGAATATCCGTTGTGTGCCTTTCGATACATCCCATTGCTGGTCGATGCCGGGTGTTATCCATACAAAACCGATTCCCAGCTTCTGCATCTTCTCGCGGAAAAGGGGATTGTCAAAAAGAGTTTCTTCGCTCATATTGTGTTGTCCTACAAGAATTGTTTTCACCCGCATACAGTCGGCGGGTATCCACAAGAAAGCCGTAGGATTCCGATTCGTTTCGTTGGAGACGAATCCGTCAAGAGTCACAGACCATTGCCACTCTCCTGCCCGCAGGCAGGGAGAGAAGCAAAGCAAGAGGATTATTGAAAAAAGCAGTCTATATCTATTCATGGTTCTTATGGTTCACTTTATTTTAATTCCTTTTATAAACTCATTGGTTACTACTCCTTTCAAGTCCTTCATCCGTTCTCCATTGATTACTACATTTTCAAACGTCACGTTTTGCACGGTTCGTTCTTTGTCCAGTCCTTGTATCAACGATGGATTCTCTCCTACGCCTGTGTACGTAATGTTCCTGAAAGTAATGCCGTCAATGCCGCTTCCCGGCTGTTTATCATATTTCTCGTTGAAGCGTACTTTTACATAGAACAGCCGTCCTTCCTGAATATTCTCTACCCGGATGTCTTCGAAAAGGACATTACGGACCTGATTCTTGTCACCGCAATCCACTGTCATGCAACCTTGATAAATCGGATCATCCTCGTCATGTTCCAGAATGTCGATGTGGCGGAAAGTCAGATTTTCTATTACTTCTCCCGTAGGTGAATCGGGGTCGCCATGGCCGCCTACATTGATGGGATGCGCCACATCTGCCCAAAGAATGGAGTTCTGCACGGTGATGTCGGACGAACCTCCCCACCAGTTCCAGCGGTGATTGTACAGAGCGATGCAGTCGTCCGAATTGCGCATGAAGACATTGTCAACAAGCACTTGGCAGCAACACATCATGTCTATGCCGTCACTCCAACCTTTGCAACTGAATGATTTCAGATTTTTGATGGTGATTCCCGTTGAACCGCCTCCGAATATGGTATAATGTTCTGGGTTCACTACGGTAATTCCATCTATCAGCACATTCTTTGAGTCAGTCACTTCAATGCCCCGTATCGGATGGTCCAAGATGCCTCGTCCGATAATCCGGACATTTTCTGCTTTATCTACCAGAAGTTTCGCTTTGACTACCGCTCCCGGTGCCAGATATACGATGGTATTACCGGGGATACGGATTTGATTATTAGGTAAGTCTTTAGGGCGGTGGACTCCCGGACTGAAATACATGATGCCTTTTGCCTCTTTATCATATTTTTCTGTTTCCAAAGGGTTGGCAAAGAGATGCAGATTGTGCAACCGGTCGCCATCAAACTCAAAAGAGAGATACTGTGGCTTTTCCAGAGTGAAAAGAATGGCGTTTTGTACCTGCTTGTATTCAATACCTTTACTCAAAGGGCGTATGGTCACTTCGCGCACGCTGCCATTGTTCTTCTTCACCATTACCTCTACAACACTTCCCATATCAAATTGCACCATGGAAGCCTTCTGCACGTTGTCCATATCTACCTGTACGTTGTATTCAAACAAGTCTTTCCACTCACCGCCGGGGATACGTACACGTACCGTGTAGTCGTCATTATGGGGTATGCCCGGATTTAAACTTTCAGGATAGGTCACCAATTGTGCCTGTACTCCTGCGGTAAAGGTCAACAATAACATCACTACTAATTTGCAAATCTGTTTCATAAGTTCCATCGTTTTCTACACAAATATACGATTGAAAGCCGAAAAGCACTTAATTTGCACAAATATCATTAGCCCTACTAAGTGAATATCCCGTACAAAACGTATTTCTACTTAAAGCAACATAATTCTATTACCAATGAAACTAAGAAAACTAATCTTTATCTCCGGCTTATTGCTCGGATTCGTTCAGACTATCGACGCACAAAACCTGTTAATCACCTATCCCGCTCCTCAGGGGACGGATTGAAGAACGACTTCACCGTCAAAGTGCGCCAACCGGGTGGAGAGTGGCAAGCAATAGCCACCTATCCCGTCAAAGTGGACGAAGTAAAAGAGGCCCGGCACCATGTAGAGCTGGCCTCCATGAGCTATTTCGACTTCAACGGTGAAGTGGAAGTATCGGTCACCGCCCATAAGGAAGAGATAGAGACAGCCCGCATACGTCCCCTATCCTACGGCATCACTCCGCAGGTCAGCCGCAACACGCTCACTTTCAAGCTAAACTCTCCCCGCAACTTATCGATAGAAGTGAACGGCGACATCTTCCACAACCTGCACCTCTTCGCCAATCCGATAGACCGGAACAATCCTCTGAAACCGGGTATGAACCCGAAGAAATTAAAAAAGAACCGCAACTTGATTTATTTCGGTCCGGGCATACACCAATTACCGGGCGACACGCTGGATGTACCTTCAGGCAAAACCGTATACATTTCCGGAGAGCCATCGTCAGAGGGTGCATACGAGCAAAGAATGCTGAAAATGTAACTATCTTCGGCCGGGGAGAAGTACATCCCGAAGGACGTGGAGCAGGAGTCAGCATCATCAACTCCAAAAACATCCGGGTAGAAGGCTTGATTACCACCCAATGCCCCACCGGTGGCTCAGACAGCGTGACGATACGCAACGTAAAGGCCATCAGCTCCTATGGATGGGGCGACGGGATGAACGTGTTTGCCAGCAACAATGTACTGTTCGATGGCGTATTTTGCAGAAACTCGGACGACTGTACCACTGTTTATGCCACCCGTATGGGCTTCAAAGGCGGATGCAAGAACATCACCATGCAGAATTCCACCCTCTGGGCGGACGTGGCCCATCCCATCTTCATCGGACTGCACGGCGATGCCGAAGGTCAAGAAGTAATGGAGAACCTGAACTATATCAATATCGACATCCTCGACCATAAAGAAAAGCAGATAGACTATCAAGGCTGTATGGCCATCAACATAGGAGACAACAACCTGGTCCGCAACGTGCGTTTCGAGAATATCCGCATAGAAGATTTCCGTCAAGGCCAACTTGTCAACCTACGCATCTTCTTTAACAAGAAATATTGTGCGGCTCCGGGCAGAGGGATTGAGAACGTGCTCTTCAAGGACATCACCTACAACGGAGAGAACGCCGAACTGTCCATCATTGCCGGCTACAACGAAGAACGGAAAGTGAAGA
>ERZ860023.687-NODE-687-length-18102-cov-1.646202_pt1 | contig 18102 bp, 21 predicted proteins | sample MGYA00509983_ERZ860023 | MGnify/ENA primary metagenome ERZ860023 (study PRJEB30046, sample SAMN00715180) | human gut metagenome | study: EMG produced TPA metagenomics assembly of the A metagenome-wide association study of gut microbiota in type 2...
AGTCTCATTGTCAGCACCTCCGTTCTTGATTTCATTATATAGAAAAACGGTCAGGGTACTCAAATGTGTAATAGAAGTATAAAAATAAGCGTACCACTATTTCTAATGATACGCTTATCTGCCCTTATACAAATGAATGTCGCCTACATTTTTGTAGCAAGGTGGACACTACATAGATAAATATATTTCAAAAAACCTTTATTTTTCGTTTGTGTTCCCATACCCGATATCTATTACCACTGAAACATCAAAATAGTTTTTTAGGTGTTTATTGCGTGAATTTTTGCCCTCTGAAGTAAAGGTAAAATGTTTCGCAAAGTGCCTAAAATAAAGGATTTCTACGAGTTTTTCTTTTGTATCAACACAATAGTCTCAACTGTTGTTTCGTTGTCCCAACTAAGTTCCTGAATTTCTTCACCGTCAAAAAATACCGGAAACTTAAATTTTATATGCTTCAAAAATCTTCCGTTCGGCTGTTCATCCTCGTAAATATCAACTCTTTCAACAAAACTGTTCATAAATTCTTTTTTCTCCATATCGGTGAATTTATCATACAGTTTGTCAAAGTACAAAAGATATTGATACACTCCATCCTCAGAAATTTTCTGCTGACGGATATACTCTTTTCTGGATACTATATCATCGATCAGACTTTCCAGTCGTTCAATCTCATCATACAAACCATTTAACCGATCCTGCATATCCTGATACTTCCTGTCATACATTTTATCAGAAATATCCAGATTGTCCATCTGTTGTCCTAACCTATTTTTAGCTCCCAATACTTGCCGCAGCTGTTTTTCAAGTTCTCATGCTCTGTTTCCAATTCTCCGGTATCTATCTTAGAATTGATTTTTGCACGTATAGCGGCTTCAAATTTCGGATTATTCACCAGCTTTTTAATAACTTCTGCTACCGCATCATTTACTTTTTCTTCGTTCCACTGCTTCCGGTAATCACATTTATGACCATTCACATAATACCTATGCTTGCAGGCATAATAAAAATAATCCTTATAAAATGTTCCGTCTTTTTTCTTCTTACGGTTTACATTTCCATACATTCCCTTTCCACAAATTGGACATTTAAGAATTCCGGACAAAATATGTTCATGCTCCAAACTATGGATTTTCTCATGCTTTACTCCATTTATATTTCGTTTCTGTTTTGCCAAGTTCCAATCATCTTCGGAAATAATGGCTTCGTGAATACCATCACTTAATATATAAGAATCCTGCTTTACAATACGGAATTCATTTCTCTTGCCTGGCACTCTTTCAGTTTTCCTTCTTCCAAATGCCAATTTACCACAATAAATAGGATTATCAAGGACACCCTTTATAAAAGAAGTAGCAAACGCATCCAACGTATTATTCTGTCTCTTTTTCTTCTTGTAGCCATGCTCATTCAGATAGGCTGCAATGCCATTTACTCCCATATTGGTATGAATATATTTATCAAAAATAATACGAATGATTTCTGCCTCATCTTCTGCAATTTCCAGTTCTCCATTTAACAGCTTATATCCGTACGGAGCAAATCCGCCGTTCCATTTGCCATCTCTCGCCTTTTGTCTGCGCCCCTCCATTGTCTGTACCAGAATATTTTCACGTTCAATTTCTGCTACCGCAGACAGAACAGAAATCATCAGCTTACCGCTGTCTTTAGAACTGTCTATACCATCTTCAACACAGATCAAATTTACTCCAAAATCCTGCATTCTCTGCAAAGAATTAAGTACATCTGCAGCATTTCTTCCAAAACGGGATAACTTATATACCAAGACAAACTCTACACGATCTTTACCTTCTTCAATATCCCGAAGCATTTGCATAAATTCCTGCCGTCCTTCAATACTTTTTCCTGACTTTCCCTCATCCGAATACTCTCCGACAATCACCATTTCCTGAAAATCTGCATATTTTCTCAATCTTTCTTTTTGTGCTTCCAAGCTGTATCCTTCTACCTGCATAGACGTAGATACCCTTGTGTATATATAACATCTTCGCTTTTTCATTTATATTCTCCATACCAAATTACAGTTTACTTTTTATTTGTCCCAACTATATTTTACCGTAGCTGCACATACTCGTCAATATAGGTAAAATGCACAAATATCACGCAAGAAAAAAGAGAGCCAACATCTATGCTCTCCCTAATCATTTCCCAATGTATTCTGTTGCTGCTCTTGCTGGCAGTTATCTTCTGCTTTGTCCTCCTTCGGTAATCCATTCAGTTCCTGAAGGAGCTCACTGCCATATTTTTCTATCATTCTGGCAAGAAAATCAACACATCGTTCAAATTCAACTGTGTGTGCCATAGCTCCTCCTTCCAAACCGATATTTCTTGTCACCACGCATTTTTCGGCGGTACTCTTTAGCTGATCTGGAATTTGTGCTATAATTTCTATTAGACCAACTCCGTTCAGCCTGATGTCAGTTTAATGGAATTTCATAAGAAACTCATTGAGCATAGATTGAGCGGAAATTGAGTATTTTACAGAACAGGAGGGGATTCTATTTGGAAAGATGTGATTTTGGTTCGATTATGACGATCATTCGCCGTTATATCAGCGAAGATAAAGGAATGAATCAAATAGATTTTACCTATCTGTTATTTGACACGTTTATGTGCAGCGATGAAGCCATAGACTTTGATTTTGACAATGGACAGGTCTGCCGTTGGATGACAGGACAGGCAAAAGTAAGTCCCCGGATCGTAACCTACTTTTTAGATAAAGAACATCAATTAGAATTGGCAGGAAACATTCAGCGACATATTATTCCTCTGATGTATGATTCTGCTATGGCAGCAAAAGAATTATATGAGTTAGTATTACAGGATACATCTATTTCAGAGCCAAAAAAACAGGAACTAATCTGTTCTTATTCTCCCGCTGATATAGACACCATACATATTTTCATAACAAGGGTTCTGTGTTTCGGAATGGAACGGAATTTTGTGAAACGTGACACACGAACCAAGAAATTATTAGCCGCCGGAAATCTTTCTCCTGTCTTAACAATTTTGTAATGGGAAATGACGTTCCCCGTCCATGCAGGCATTTTTGTGGACGTTCTGAAGAAATCGAAGTGCTGCATTCTCTGTTGGAAAAAGAGCGTAAAGTATTTTTATCTGGAATTGCCGGAATCGGGAAAAGTGAACTGGCAAAGGCTTATGCCCTGCAGTATAAGAAAGAATATACCAATATCCTGTATCTCACCTACAGCGGTGATTTAAAACAGGATATTACAGACATGGATTTTGCGGATGATCTTCCGCAGGATTCTGATGAAGAACGCTTCCGAAAACACAACCGTTTTCTGCGTTCTCTCAAAGAAGATACTTTGATGATTGTAGATAATTTCAACGCCACTTCCATACAGGACAGTTTTCTTTCGGTCATACTCAAATACCGCTGTCAGATATTATTTACTACCAGAAGCCGTCTGGACGGACATTCCTGTATGCTGTTGGAAGAAATTTCCGATAAAACAACGCTTCTGCAACTTGCAGGAAAATTTTTCTCCGACACAGAAGAAAAATCTGATGTCATAGAACAGATCATAGAAGCTGTCCATGCCCATACGCTCGCTGTAGAACTGGCATCACGCTTACTGGAAACCGGAATATTGGAACCAGAAATGCTCTTAAAAAAATTGTTGGAAGAAAATGTCGCTCTTGATGCAACTGATAAAATCAATATTATAAAAGACGGGCAAAGCAGCAAAGAAACCTACTATGGACACATACATACTTTATTCTCTCTATATCAGCTTTCTGAAACTCAACAAGATGTAATGAGATGTCTGTGCCTGATTCCTTTAACCGGTATTCCGGCACGAAGATTTGCTGCATGGCTGAATTTACCGGATTTGAATGCCGTAAATGATTTAATTGAAATGGGATTTATTCAGCCAAAAACCGGAAGAACCATTGTACTGCATCCCATGATACAGGAAATCGCTGTTGCAGATATGCAGCCGTCTGTAAAAACCTGTTTCCCTTTACTGGAAAGTCTGCAAAACATCTGCCTTTTACACGGCAATGATATTTCCTACTACAGACTTGTTTTCCAAACCGTTGAAAACATTATTACAAAAACAACTAAAGATGATATTTCTGGTTATTTATTATTCTTAGAAGATGTTTTCCCATATATGGAAAAATACCACGAAGAAAATGGTATGCAAAGAATCCTGCGTGAACTATCTTCTTTGCTGGAAGACACTTCTATCGGAACCGTGTCTGACCGGGCATTATTACTGGACTATAAAGCTACCCTTGAAAAAATATTGGAAAAGCCGTAAAGCTGGAAAAAGAAGCGATGTCTTTGCTTTCTCCTGTTACACCTGAAAACGCCCACCTCGTCGCAAATCTATATGGAAATCTGGGTGGACTATATCACCAGCAGGGAAATACCGAACTGGCAAAACAGGCTATGGAGCAGGGAATCAGCTTATTAGAACAATACCAGCTTCTCTATATGAATGACAGTATTGTTCAAATCTGCAACTATGCAGCTCTCCTACAGATACCGGTGAAGCGTCTCGTGGATTATCCTCCTTACGCAAATGTGCCCGGCTGGTAAAAGAATACAATTCCGATCAGTGTCTGGACTATGCCATTATTCAGGAAGCTATGGGAACTGCCTATCTGGTACAGGCTGATATAGAACAGGCTACCTCCCATCTCAAAAAAGCTATGGCAATCTATGAAATAGTATGGGAATCTGAACCGGAAGCTATCGATAATAAATACCAACAAATACAAGAATTGTATATCAATGCTGGAATACAAATTGGACAACAATTATTGAGCTCTACTAAAAATGTCTGAATAGTCTACAAATCAAACTATTCAGACATTAAAACTTATAACAATATGAATATTTTATATTAATTAGTCGGCAATAAATTTCCCATACTCTTCAAACTGATAGCTAAAGTAGAAGTATTATGTAGTAACGCAGAGGTCGTTGGTTGAATAATTCCTGCCACTCCTAGTGCAATCAGCATTGCATTAATACCGACAATCCCCCTGTAATTCCCCTGAATACGGTGCATCATCGCATTAGACAAACGTTTCAGTACTACGATTTCCCGCAGATCCTCAGCAGCAATCGTAATGTCTGCGATCTCTCGCGCAAGTTCTGCTCCATCACTGATTGCAATTCCCGCATCTGCTGCTGAAAGCGCTGGCGAATCATTGATTCCGTCACCGATCATCACTACTTTTCTTCCTGCCGCTTTCTCTCTTTCAATGAATCCTGCCTTATCTTCCGGAAGTACTTCGGAATAATATTCATCCACTCCCACTCGTTTCGCAATAGATGCTGCAGTACGTTCACTGTCTCCCGTCATCATGACGATCTTGGAAACACCTTCTTCTTTCAAAAATCTTACCATCTCCCCGGCTTCTTCCCTGAGAGGATCTTCAATACAGATTACAGCAACTAATTCTCCGTCAATGGCAAGGAACAAATGAGAGTATTCTTCAGGAAGCGTATCAAATCGTTCCTGATATTCCGGACGTATCCGGCACTTTTCATCCTCAAACACAAAATGACTGCTCCCTATTATGGTCTTCTTTCCTTCTATATAGGAGGAAATACCATGGGCTACAATATACTCCACTTTTGAATGCATTTCTTCATGATACAGACTTCTTCTCTTTGCAGCATCCACGACAGCTTTTGCCATGGAATGTGGAAAGTGTTCTTCCAGACAGGCAGCAATCCGCAGACTTCCGGTTCAGGATAATCGCCAAACACAATGACTTCTTTTACAGTTGGTTTCGCCTTTGTCAGCGTACCGGTCTTATCAAATACGATGGTATCTGCCTCTGCCACAGCCTCCAGATACTTCCCACCCTTTACGGTAATTCCATTCTGTCCGGCTTCCCGTATTGCAGAAAGGACAGAAATCGGCATAGCCAGCTTCAATGCGCAGGAAAAATCCACCATAAGAACAGAAAGAGCTTTTGTCATATTGCGTGTGACAGCCCAGACAAGCCCTGTCCCCAGAAGCGTATATGGTACCAGACGGTCCGCCAGATGCTCTGCCTTGCTTTCCAGATTGGATTTCAACTTTTCTGAGTCTTCAATCATAGTCACAATCTTTTCAAACCGGGTAGCACCTGATACGGCCCTGACTATGATTTCCAACTCTCCTTCCTCCAAAACGGTTCCTGCATATACGGACTGACCCTCAGTTCTTCGTACCGGAAGAGATTCTCCGGTCAAAGATGCCTGGTTCACCATTCCTTCTCCGCAAGACACCTCTCCATCAAATGGGATTACATTGCCCATGTGTACGATCACTCTGTCACCCGGCAAAATATCGTAAGCCGTCCACTTGCTCCTCTCTTTTCAGCCATACTTTCTTTATGTTTAAAGACATGCTGCGTGCCAGATCTCCTACAGACTTTTTATGTGTCCATTCCTCCAGCAATTCTCCAATTCCCAGCAGAAACATGACAGAACCGGCAGTATTAAAGTCTCCTCGCAGCACGGACACGCCAATCGCTGTAGCATCTAATACCGGCACCTCTATCTTCCGTCTGGCCAGACATCGAATCCCTTTTCCGATATATTGGACCACTTTAAAAGTAAGCCATATTTTTCTCACCGAATTTGGCAAGAGCAATTTCCCTCCATAATGGAGCAATGTTTTTGCTATCAGCTTTTCCCTGTATGCGGAATTTAAAGCACGCCCTGAACTTGATAATACATTATCCGGAACATCTGCTTTCTCAAAATGAAACTTTTTTAATTTATGGATCAGTTCTTCTCTGTGCCCTGTATAATAGATCACAGCATCTGCGGTGCGCTCATATACTTTGACCTTTATAACACTTTTCTGTTTTTCAAGAGCCCAGCAAAGAACATCCGCCTCCGTACATGTCATTCGGTTTCGGATAACGTGGATACGGAGACGGCCCTGTACTTCATGCTTGATAAGAAATCTCATCTTTTACCTATTCGTTTTCTTCCTGTTCAGACGCACCATCCTCCTGAACATCATCTTCCTGCACCTGCATTGCCTCTTCCTGTGCACGCTTTTCATTGATCTGTTGTGCTTCTGCAAGGATATCCTCTGCGTTCTCCTGCACTGTTGTAGCAGTCTTCATAACACAGTCTTTTGCCCGCAGTACAGCCGCAGTGCAGTTTGTATATACTTTTTTTGCGTCCTTACTGGAAAGGAGCTTTACACCCGCAGTCCCAAATACGACTCCTCCTACAAAACATCCGATTTTTTTCAAAGTAGAATCACTAAACATCCTATGTACCTCCTGATTATTTGTGTTTATAGCCTGTATAGAATACCATCAAAAAGCAAAAGACGGACGCCCACGCCCAAAACCTATGTTGTTTCACAACCACATCACTTCCTTTTCTATAAGACTCTGTTTATTTTTTCATAGTAACAACTTTCATTTAAGATAGTCAATTCTAACAGTCCTTATTGATAAATTTTGTCATTTGCAGGCTACTTATATACGATTTCTCTGCTAAGCACCCCGATATTCTCCAATTCCTTTACCAGACGGTAAACGGTTGCCATCCCAATGCTCTGGTCAAGTTTCACCACCCGGGCATAAATTTCCTTGCAGCTGGAACACCTGTCTTCCAGGATAATATCTAAAATCATTTTACGCTGCTTTGTAATTCTGCAGCCATTTTCTTTCAGTTTTATAATAATACTTTCTTTTTCACCGTTCATACCCGCTTTCTCCCATATGAAATACCACGGTCTAGCTTTGAATAGACTCAACTAAAAACCCTGCTTTTTCTACTGCGCAGATCAGGATATCTTCCCCTATTTCACGATCAAGGGATATCTCAGCACAACTTTTATTAAGATCTACTCTGGCGGAGACTCCATCAATCCGATTCAAGCTATCTGTCACACTTTGTACACAATGTTCACAATGCATTCCTGTAATAAACATGGTTTTCTTTGCGATGACCGGACCCGTCAATTTCTTTTTTTTCTTTTTATTTTTGCTGCTGCAATTTCCTCCCGCTGGACATCCAACACATTTCACTCCGCTTCTTTTTGCCTTAATAAGATATGCAGCTGCACTCCCTACTAAGATTACAATAACAAGAACTGCTATCATATTTTCCATAGAGCATTTCACATCCTTTTCTAATAAAAATGGTGGACAAAGTACTTCTTCTCTGTCCACCGTCTGCTATAACTTTTATCCTTTATGATTTTACAGAATGCAGGCTGTATTCTGAAGCAAACTCTTTATCTGACTTACGGATTCTCCAGAGAATAATCAAAGCAAATACAATAACCGCGATAAGTCCCGGAATAAATGCGGTGCCAAAAGATCCTGTTGTGATCAATGTACCAATCTGATATACACCAAAAGCTACGGTATACCCCGTTGCAAGTTGGAGACAGATTCCTCCAAGCAGCCATTTTCCACTCTTCATTTCTGAATTCATCGCTCCAAGAGCTGCAAAACAAGGTGGTGTGTAAAGGTTAAACATCAAATAAGCAAGAGCTGCTACCTTTGTCAGTCCCATAACAGTTGCTACTTCATTCCCACTTCCAACCAACGCCAGTTCATCTGTATCTATTAAGTTTGTGATACCGTAAACTACTGCAAGCGTCCCAACTACGTTTTCTTTTGCGATAAAACCTGTCACTGCCGCTGCTGCAAGCTGCCACACTCCAAATCCAAGCGGTATGAACAAAATCGCAAACGGATGGGCAATGGATGCCAAAATAGATGTCCCTTCTGCACCTTCTTCTACAAGCTGGAACTGCCAGTTAAAGCTCTGCATGATCTGTACCACCGTATTGCATACCAGAATGATCGTTCCTGCTTTTACGATATATGCTTTTCCTCGCTCCAGCATAGAGCCGCATGCCCTTTTCAAGCTTGGAAACTTATATTCCGGAAGTTCAATAATAAAGAAAGATTTTCTGTATTTTTGTCCTGTAATCTTTTTCACAAGTAAAGCTCCAAGCAAAACTAAGAGAATACCCACCAGATACATAGTTGCTGAAACCCACCATGCGTCCGCAAAGAATGCACCTGCAAAAAGAGCAATCACTGGGATTTTAGCTCCACATGGCATAAATGGTGTAAGCATCGCTGTGGTACGACGTTCTCTTTCGTTACGGATTGTACGGCAAGCCATAACGCCCGGAATCGCACATCCTGTACCAATGACCATAGGAATGACAGATTTACCGGAAAGCCCTACTCTCTTAAAAATCGGATCCAGAACTACTGTAGCTCTTGCCATGTATCCACAATCTTCCAATAATGCAATTAAGAAGTACATGACCATAACAAGCGGAAGGAAACCGACAACTGCACCAACGCCACCGATGATACCATCTACAAGGAGTGCATACAGAAGCGGGTTTGCATTTTCCATCAGTCCGCCGACCCATCCCTGGAAAGTCTCGATCCATGCCACCAGCCAGTCTGCGATCCAGGTACCGAGCGTTGTCTGGGATATGTAGAACACAAGGAAGATAACTGCTGCGAAAATCGGTATACCGATAATCTTATGTGTGATGATACCGTCAATCTTATCCTGTACGTTTCTATCCTTTGTAAAAACTTTTCTCTTCTCTACCTGCTTTACAATTCCATTCACAAACTCAAAACGCTTTCTGTCAGCCGCTTCTACTGCCGTTTTATCTTTGAAATCAATATCCCCCTGCACATAAGGTGCTTTCTGACCTTTTCCTCTTAATGCAGCCGCAGCATTTACAGTCTCTTTGAGTCCTTCATGTCCGGAAGAAGTGGAAATCGTCTTGATTACCGGACAGCCCAGCTTTTCAGACAGAATCTTCTCGTCAATTTTTGTCTGTTTCTTATTAACGATATCGCTCTTATTCAGTGCGACAACTACTGGAATCCCAAGTTCCAGAAGCTGTGTGGTAAAAAACAGGCTTCTGCTCAGATTCGTAGCATCCACGATATTGATGATCACATCCGGATTCTCATTCTTGACGTATCCGCTGGTAATGCTTTCTTCCGATGTAAAAGGAGACATAGAATAAGCGCCCGGCAAATCTACCGCAACTAACTCCTCCGTCCCGTCATAATAACCTTTCTTGATCGGACTTTCTTTTCTTTCGACCGTAACGCCTGCCCAGTTCCCGACACGTTCATTCCTGCCGGTAAGTGCATTGTACATGGTCGTCTTTCCACTGTTGGGATTTCCTGCAAAAGCAATCCTCATAATTCTCCTCCTTTTCGACGTCTTTAATTATACGCATCTTATCTTTATTAGTATGCACTAACCTTTGTGCAAAAAAAATAGTGGAAACTACTATTTTTTTATTATATTGAAATGGCTTTCGCCAGATCAGTATCAATATTATAACGCCCATCCTTAATGGAAACTACACAGCCACCCTTCAGATGAGAAACCACTGTAATTGGTTCACCACTGTAACAGCCAAGAGAAAACAGAAAAGAGGTCAGTTCTTCATCATCTGTCAAAATTTCCTTAATGATATATTCTTCCCCTTCTTTGGCTTCTGTTAAATTCATATCCACTCGCTCCTTATAGTCATTTTTACAATTATACTTAAAATTTACTCACAGCTATTCGATGTTTTTTCTCATTTGACGTTGTTAGTATATTCTAATCCCGGTGAGTTGTCAATAATTATTTAATACTTTTTTATTTTTCTTTTATAAATATATCTGGCTGAATACCATGAATCATGATACAATAACTATACAATTTTTATAAAAGAATCCGAATGATATAGGAGGTGACAAGCTATGCACATAAATTCGTCTGGTGAAAACTATCTGGAAACTATTTTAATATTAAGCAAAAACGTCCTGTTGTTCGTTCTGTGGACATCGCTACAGAATTAGACTTTAAAAAACCCAGCGTAAGTGTGGCTATGAAGAAACTGCGTACAAGCGGACATATAACGGTATCTCCGGAAGGATATATTAATTTAACTGAATCTGGAAAAGAAATAGCTACACAGATTTATGAACGCCATGTTCTTCTTTCTTCCTGGCTAGAACGTCTTGGTGTTGATCCGGATATTGCCGCACAAGATGCATGCAGGATAGAACATGTCATTAGTTCTGAAAGTTTTGAAGCCCTCAAAAAGCATATCAAATAACTCTCTTCTCACTATAAATTGAATGGCATTTTAAAACCGGGAATTTCATACTTTCCCGGTTTCTAAAATCTTTTCATTTTCCATATTTAGTATTGCATTATTGATTTTTATCGTGCTTCTTATATCGAATATGCCCAACAATACCTGCAGCAAAGAAGAGTATTGCGGCTAAAAGTTGCATGCTTACCACAAAATCAACCCCATCTTTTCTGAAACTGTCAAAAAAGTTAGTCAGCCATATTACTGCGCCTACAAACCACAATAAATACCATCGTTTTCTTTTGCTTTTCATAACTTTTTTACCACCACACAAATCCAACCTTTTTTTGTTTTATCTACTTTTACTCCTCTAAAACCGGCATCCTCCAAAGATTTTTCTATTTGCTCAGAATTGTAAATCTTCATCCCCTGTATTATCTTCGTCCACTTTTCATCCTTTGGATTTTCACCGTTTGATTCATTGCAGATCATAAACGTTCCGCCGATTTTCAAAATTTTATATACCTTCTTAAAAGCCTCACTAATATCCGGCCAGAAATATATTGTTTCAAATGCAGTAATTACATCGAAAGTTTCACCTCTGAAAGGGAGTTTCATGACATCCCCCTGCAGGATTTCACAACGCTTACTTTCTATCCCTGCTTTATTGATTTTTTTGCTTTTTTCTACACTGATTTCTGAATGATCAATGCCAACCACTCTGCCATACGGACTTTTTTCTAATAACTTTCTGACATTTGCCCCACCGCCACATCCAATATCCAGACATCTGTAATCATTTCTAATCTCTATATGTGTAAATCCCCATTCAGCCATAGATGAATGTCCGGCATTCATCATATTAACCATAATTTTTCCGCCAATCCCTTCAGGTTTACAAGTATTTTGAAAAAAAGACATGCACAATGCTCCTTTCTAAGTTAGTTTTAACTAACTCGATTATATCACACTTTCGGCAAACTGTCCAATCTGTCCGGAGAAGCACCGCAGAAAGCCTCCGAACAAATTGCTGATTCTGTATGAATTCCATAGATTTTCATTTTCTATATCATCATGAACATGATAAAAAAAGGGGCTGTGAAATAACAGTCTCTACGGAAAAAGAGGACTTTTCGTTCAAAATGAACGAAAGGTCCTCTTTTATATTAAAATTAACTTGCGATGAAAATTTCAACTGTAAATTATAATAACCCAAAACAAGGATATTTACCACTGTTTCTTTCAGATTGTTTGGATCTGCTGGATCCTGTTTTAACATTTGACAGATTGATGGGAGGAATCGATTTAAACAAGTATCTGACGGATATTCCGGAGTACACAACCGGACGACTCAGATATAATCCAGTCAACATGTTAAAAACAGTACTTTTCGGATTTATGACTAGCGGCTACTGCTCTCTGAGAGAACTGGAAGACAACTGCAAAGTTAATATCAGGTTCATGTATCTCATGGATCATCAGACTCCGTCATACAGAACCTTTGGATATTTCATCAATGAAATACTTCAAGATAAGATTGAAAACATTTTTAACGACATCAATCATGCTATCTTTAACGATGAGCATGTAGATCTGCAACATCTCTACATCGACGGCTCCAAGTTTGAAGCGAACGCAAACAAGTATACCTGGGTATGGAAGAAGGCTACCGAAAAGTTCCGTTACAAGCTTTACGAAAAAATCACTGTGGAGATTGAGGAGATTAATGCAGAAATCGCATGGAGCGGGGTGCAGATCACAACAAATCCGGAGTATGTACCGGATTATCTGAATGAAATCGTTGAGTAGCTAGTACTTTTATGGGAACTGGATACAAGTACATTTGTTTACGGAAGTGGAAAGCGAAAATCCAAAGAACAGCGTCATTATGAACACTTGACTACTTTCTGTCAGAAACTTCAAGAATACATACAAAAAATTGAAATCTGTGGTCCTAATCGAAACAGTTACTCTAAAACAGATAACTCAGCTACCTTTATGCGTATCAAAACGGATTACATGGGCAATGATCAGCTTCTGCCAGCATATAATGTACAGATTGGTGTAGCAGATGAATATATTGCAGTTGTTGACGTGAACCATTATCGTTCGGATATGGATTGTTTCGTTCCTTTGATGGAGCACTTCAAACAAACTTATGGATTCTATCCCAAATATCCTGTGGCAGATGCTGGATATGGCTCATACAACAATTATATTTTCTTGAACAGAACGGAATTGAAAAGTATATGAAATTTCCAATGTTTAAAAAGGAAACTAAGGATCAGAAATATCATGAAGATCCATTTCGTGCAGTTAACTTCAGAATTGATGAGCAAGGTGTCATGAGATGTCCTAACGATAAAGCATTCCATTTTTTATACAGAAAAAATGTGAGGGGAAATCAATACGGACGTAAGGAAGAATTGTATGAATGCGAAGACTGTAGTGGATGTCCATATGCAGAGAAATGTAAGAAGACAGATAAGAATCGAACCGTTCGGATCAATCAGGAATTAACTTCCATGCATCAGGAAGTAATCGAAAACCTAGAAAGTATCCACGGTGCGTTATTACGAATGAACCGTTCGATACAAGCAGAAGGCACTTTCGGAATTATGAAAAACGACCGTTGGTACAAGAGAATTGTCCGAAGAGGTATTCATTCAGTCAAACTGGAAGTTTTACTCGTGGCGATAGGCCACAATCTACATAAATATCAGAAAAAAAAGATGAGAAACAGAACTGCCGCATAGATTCAAAAAAAGAATTTCTATGGGGTAGGGGAAGTGCACTTTCTTTGCGCATGATTTCAGTCATTTATACACAACAGGTACAAAAAGGGAGATGTAAAAAAACTCAATCGAGTTTTTTCACATCCCCTTTTTTGTTTTCAAATATTCAATTAACCGAAAAAATAAAAAATTTCATCAGGGGGCTGTAAAAATGTCTCTCAGCGTTTCGTTTTATGTAAGGGTATTTTGGACAGGAAAAAATATAAAAATTTTTATCAAGAACCTGTATTTATGCCTTTCATCTTTTGAATATATGTAAGGACATTTTTTAGCCGGCATAAAATGATTTTTACAACAGTTAGAAACAGAAATGAGGCGAGAAAAGAATGAAATATGAATACATGAAGGAGTCTGAGCAGATGCTTCAGTACTTCCAGTTTCCGAAGTTTTTGCTAAAACTGCGAATTTCTCAAACTGCAAAATTTCTTTATATGATTTTGTATGACCGGGCACGGATATCGAGAAAGAATAGCTGGATAGATAAGTATGGAAATGTTTATCTGATATTTCCGATAGATGAATTGTCTGTTCAAATCGACAAATGCAAATCTTCTGTAAAAACAGCATTGAAGGAATTGGATGATGTGGGACTATTGGTTCGCAGATCCGGTGGATTTTCAAAACCCAATCATTTATATGTAAAAATTCCATCTGATGAGATAGGTTTACAGCCGGTTGACGATAAGGCGGTTGAAAAGATGGTTACAACAGAGTCGGAAAAGCAACCTTTATCTGGTCGTAAAAATGGCTGTACAGGAGTCGGAAATGTGGCACCTAGTAAAGTAACTGAGAAATATAAAAGAAATAAATATCATGAAGTAAATTATTGCTATGGGGAAGGAGAGAGTTTGTGATGAGAGAAGAAGATACCGTATGTGTAGGAAGTGATGGTTTGGACACTGCAAAGTCTGTGGAGAAGCGAAAGAAGCATTTTTTCCTGAGGGTGGATTTATGGGGATGAAGAAACATTCCAGGCAATGTGCCTGTGACAGAAAAGCATATGAAGAAGAACAAAAATATTTTAAAGACAAAGAACACCGGGAATTAGTCAGCAGAAATACGAGCATCTGTTTTGACGAGAGCAGAATGGAAGAGTGGACATTTGAAAATGCAGATATGTCAGATGCGGTAATGCATAAGGCAAAAAAATATGTTGATAACTGGGAGAAAATGAAAAGAAACCATATAGGTTGTTTGTTCTGGGGACCGGTTGGGACTGGGAAAAGTTATGTTGCCGGGTGTATTGCCAATGATCTTCTTAAACGAGAAGTAACGGTAAAGATGACAAATTTCAATACCATTATTGATGATATATTTCCGCTGGCAGACAAAACGGAATATATCAATGCATTGGCTTCGTATCAGCTTTTGATTATTGATGATCTTGGAGTGGAACGAAATTCAGAATATGTGTTAGGATTATTTTTAGCGTCATAGACCGCAGAATCCGTTCAGGACGACCTTTGATTATAACGACCAATCTTCCGCTGAATGAAATAAAAAGCGAGACTGTGTTGGATAAAAGGCGTATCTATGACCGTATTTTAGAAATGTGTACGCCTATGTATGTTGGAGGCACAAGCAAACGAGAAGTGATTGCAAGTGTGAAAATGGAGAAAGCGAAAACGCTGTTGAATATAAAGAATGATCGTGTGTATTGCGGATAGAAGTGTATGCAACGCACGTTAAACAATAAGGAAAGGATTTATGAGCAAACAATATGTTGCGATATGTGAAAAAGTGGCTCTTACAATTGAAGAGGCAGCAGAATACAGTAATATCGGACAAAACAGAATAAGTAGTCTTTTGAAAGAACCGAGATGTCCGTTTGTGCTTTACGTAGGTACGAAAAAACTTGTAAAGAGAAAAGAATTTGAAAAATTCATTTCGGAAAGTGTGGAAATATAAATGAATGACAGGAGATGAAAATGAATATTCACAAAAATAAGATGCTATGGTATAATACAAGGTACTGTATTAGGGCTTCTTATGAGAGGAGCTGAAATATGGGAAAAGATTTAAAAGGCAAAGAACTTGGCAAGGGAATATCTCAGGAAAGTACGGGATTATACTCAGCCAGATTTGTAGATCGGTTTGGAAAGAGAAAACATAAACGATTCAAAAAGCTGCAAGAATGCAGAGCATGGATTGCTGATGCAACTTATGTGGATGAACATAGTGATATTTCAATGCCATCTGATATGTTGGTCGATCAATGGTTTGATTATTGGATTGGGATAAAAAAGAAAACAGTCCGTTCCAATACTGTTCGCAATTATACGGAGAGATATATTAAAAATATTAAACCGGTAATTGGAAAGATGACACTTTCAGACGTGAAACCACTTCACTGTCAGAAAATATTTTATGATATGGCAGATCAGGAGTATCGTACATCTACAATTTATCAGGCAAGAATTGCATTATATAACATGTTTGAGTATGCAAAAGAAAATGAAGTCTTGTGTAGCAATCCCTGTAAAAAATCTGTGAAAAGTGATATGGGAAAGCCATCTGAGAAGAGGGTTGCTTTAACAAGAGACATACAAAAAACATTTTTACAATATGCAGAAGATCAAAGCTATGAAAATCAGTATCGTTTTATACTACAAACCGGATTGCGAACAGGGCAATTGGTAGGATTGAAATGGAAAGATATCGATTTAAAATCCAAAACAATTCAGATTCGCAGAAGTATGGAATATCGTTACAGTGCAAAGGAGTGGCGTATCGGAGAACCAAAGAGTAAATCAGGTTACCGCACGATACCCTTAACAGAAGAAGCGGTTGCTATACTAAAAAAACAAAAAGAAAAGAATAAGAGGATTTCAGAAATTTCAACAGAATGGGAAGAATTTGTGTTTCTGTGTCGAAAAGGAACGCCTGTCAAGAACAGTACATATGATACAGCGTTGTTTAAAATCTGTGATAAAGCAAAAATTCCAAGATTTTCGATGCATATCTTGAGACATACGTTTGCTACCAGATGTATTGAAGCAGGAATGAAACCGAAAACACTTCAGATGTTACTGGGCCATTCTAATATCGGAATTACGATGAACTTATATGTTCATACTACTGAGGAAGAAAAGAAAAAAGAAATGGACTTGGTGGCAGAAGCGCTTATGGCAATATAATGGCCCACTAAATGGCCCACTTGCAAAAATAAGTATGCTGAAATCCCTTGAAATCAAAGGACTTATAGGAGGAAATATAAAAAATGAAATTAGGAATCGTCGGTTTGCCGAACGTAGGGAAAAGTACATTGTTTAATTCATTGACAAAAGCAGGGGCGGAATCCGCCAATTATCCGTTCTGTACGATCGATCCGAACGTAGGAGTCGTAACAGTTCCGGACAAGCGTCTCGATGTACTCGGAGAGATGTATCATACGAAAAAAATTATTCCTGCGGCGATCGAGTTCGTTGATATTGCGGGGTTGGTAAAGGGCGCGTCAAAAGGCGAAGGTCTCGGCAACCAGTTTCTTGCAAATATAAGGGAAGTGGACGCGATCGTTCATGTTGTCCGCTGTTTTGAAAATACAAATATCGTTCATGTGGACGGAAGCATCGATCCGATCAGAGACATTGAGACGATCAATCTTGAGCTGATCTTTTCGGATCTGGAGATTCTGGAGCGGCGTATTGCGAAAACGGTTAAGCTTTCCCGCAATGACAAGGCGGCTGCAAAAGAGCTGGATCTTTTAAATCGTGTGAAAGCGCATCTGGAAGACAATAAAATGGCGAAAAGCTTTGTGACAGATGACGAGGACGAGCAGGAGTGGCTTGCAAGTTATAATCTTCTGACTGCAAAGCCTGTTATTTTTGCGGCAAATGTATCTGAAGACGACCTTGCGGACGATGGTGCGAACAATGAAGGAGTAAAGGCGGTTCGTGAGTATGCGGCAAGCGAGGACTGTGAAGTGTTCGTTGTATGTGCGGAGATAGAAGAAGAGATTTCCCAGCTTGATGATGACGAAAAGGCGATGTTCCTTGAGGAACTGGGATTGAAAGAGTCGGGTCTTGAAAAATTGATCCGCGCAAGTTATCATCTTCTCGGTCTGATCAGTTACCTGACGGCGGGAGAACCGGAAGTCCGTGCATGGACGATCAAGAGAGGAACGAAAGCGCCGCAGGCGGCAGGAAAGATCCATACGGATTTTGAACGCGGATTTATCCGTGCGGAAGTTGTCAGCT
>ERZ860023.689-NODE-689-length-18075-cov-1.861265_pt1 | contig 18075 bp, 18 predicted proteins | sample MGYA00509983_ERZ860023 | MGnify/ENA primary metagenome ERZ860023 (study PRJEB30046, sample SAMN00715180) | human gut metagenome | study: EMG produced TPA metagenomics assembly of the A metagenome-wide association study of gut microbiota in type 2...
CTGATTGGCGATGTGGATGTTACAGGCAAGACAGTGACGCAGTTCCGTGAGGAGCTGGTGAGCCGCTTCGGTTATTACCTGGTGAAGCCGCAGATCAGTGTGAATGTGGTGAAGCTGGGCACTACACGTGTGTATGTGCTGGGCGAGGTTAAACGCCCAGGCCTGTTTGAGCTGGAAAAGAGCCACCGCGTGCTGGATGCACTGGCTAAGGCGGAGGGCTTTACCGAAAAATCCGCCAAGAGGAATATCTTTTTGGTGCGTGCCGGTTCTACCGAGGTGCAGCAGCTGAACATCAACAATTATCTGAGGAAGGCTGACCAGAGCGCAAACCTGGAGCTGCATGAGGGCGACTGCCTGTATCTGACCAGCAACCATAGGTTATCTTCAGCAAGGATATTATGCCGTTCCTGACCGGTGCATATTACATCAACGAAATTAAAAACAATGACTGAGGAGAATAGATGTGAATAAGGATTTACATAATGACGAAGAAATTACTATAGACCTGCTGGAAATAGCCAATATTTTGAAGCGCAATGCAGGCAATATCGCCCGCGTTACCGGTGTTTTTGTGGTGGCAGCAGGCGTGTACCTGGCTGTTGCAACGCCGGTGTATGAATCGCAGGCTTTGCTGCGCGTTAAGCAGCCTAAGGGCATTGGCACCAGCCTTTTGGATCCATGCCGATGGGCAATGCCTGGCCAACACACAGCTGATGAACACTTATGCGGAGATTTTGAAGAGCCGCAGTGTTGTGGTGCCCGTGATTCAAAAGACGGAGCAGCCTAATAAAGAAGGCAAGTATCCTGCTTATGATGCTTATGTGAAGGGACGCATTACTACCGCGCCCTTTAAGGATACCGAAATAATGCAGCTGACGGTGCGTGCCAATACGCCGGAAAAGGCACAGCAGGCTAATAAGCTGCTTGTGGACGGCTTTTTGAAGCGTTTGACGGATTTATCCCGTGACCAGCAGAAGGCTACCCGCGGCTTTTTGGAGGACGTGCTGTAGCTGCCAAAAATGAGCTGGAGACTGCTGAAGATAAGCTGACGGATTATAAGAAGAAAAATAATATTATTGCTCCCGATGATGCTGTGAAGCTGGCGAGCGAAAAGATGAGCATGGTGGATAAGCTGAGCGCGGAAAACAAGGTGGCGCTGGCTACTGCCAATGCACGCTTGGCAGCGGCTAACGACCAGCTGCAGGGCGAGGCTGTTTCCATTGCGGATAATAAGACGATTCAATCCTATAATGCGAAGCTGGCGGAGCTGGAGGGCGAGCGCATCAGCTATATGGATAAATATACTGAAAACCACCCGAAGGTACAGCAGGTTAACCAGGAGATTGCCGGCCTGAAGGCTAAAATCAAGAATGAGATTGATAAGGTTGCTGCTTTGCAGGCTCCCAGTGATAACCCGGTGCACCAGCGCAGCAGCTGCTGGCCAGCAAGTTCAGCAGCGAGGCTGAGGCGAGCGTGGCACAAAGCAACCTGGCCAAGTTGGCGCAGATTGACGGCGAAAACAAGAACGGCTTAAAGGAGCTTTCCGATAAGGAGCAGCAGTTTGTCGCCCTGCTGCGTGATGTGACGGTGGCTAACGAGATTTACGTTATGCTGGCCAAACGCCTGGAGGAGGCCAAGGTTGCGGAAGCAAGCGTTGCTACCGAGGTGCAGGTGGTGGACAGCGGCACGCTGCCGGAATCCCCTGTGAAGCCGCGTAAGGCGATGACACTGCTTTTGGCAGCACTGCTGGGAATTTTGGCAAGCAGTGGCTTTGTAGTGGGCGTGAGCTGCTCAACAGAACGATTAAGACTGCCGATGATGTGGCACAATACCTGGACTTGCCAGTTTTGGGCAGTGTCCCTGATTTGGAGGACCTGCAGAAGAATATGCAGGAGAAGGATAAACAACCTGGACTGGCTGTGAGAATGTGGAGGAAAATATGGAAGGCTTAAACCTGATTGCTCATAATGATTTGAAGAACCCGGCGACGGAGGCATATCGTGTCATCCGCACCAGCATCCAGTTTGCGCAGGTCGGTAAGGAGCTGAAGACGCTGGCTTTTACCAGCTGCACGCCTAATGAGGGCAAGAGCATGACTGTTGCCAATTTGGCTGTGGTGCTGACGCAGGCAGGCAAGAGCGTGCTGCTTTTGGATTGCGATATGCGTAACCCGACTGTGCACAAGAATTTTGGCCTTTCCAATAAGCTGGGGCTTTCCAGCTGCATCAGCATGGGCACACCGCTGAACGCTGCAGTGCAGGCTACGAAGGTGGATAACCTGTATGCATTGACAGGCGGCGTGATTCCGCCCAACCCGAGCGAGCTGCTGGGCAGCGAGCGTATGCGGGAGCTGCTGCAGGAGGCCAGAGAGATTTATGATTATGTACTGATCGACCTGCCGCCGGTGCTGCCGGTTGCGGATGCACTGGTTTTGGGTGCTGTGGTTGACGGCGTGGTGTTTGTTATCGACAGCGGTGAGGTGAAGGTTGACTTGGCGCGCGATGTGAAGAACCAGCTGCAGCATGCCGGTGCCAATATTCTGGGCGTTGTGCTGAACAAGGTGCGCATGAGCACCATGGCTATGGTTATGGCTATTACTATTACTACGGAAGCAAGGAAGCTTCCAACGGGGAGGGGAAGTAAGCTAAACGGCTGAGCTGACTGATTTAAGTTGTTATGTTAATTGATGTGTTTTAAAGAAAGTGTTTGTGATGGTTTTGTATGAGGATTAATGAAGTTAGCAAAAAATTAAAGATAAGATGGCTGCTGATGGCTTATGACATCGCAATTTTCCTGCTGGTTGTGTTTTTTATGGTCAGTGCTTACGGAAGTAATTCAGAAGATATAACGGAGTTTGTGCAGACTGTTATTGCCACGCTTGCTTGTCTGCTGTTTTGCCGCATTATGGGTAATGTTTACCATATGGTAATCCGTTATGGCGGCGTAGGCGTGTATATGCGTATTTTTGCGACGGATTTGATAGCGCTGCTGTTTTACTTCCCGCTGAAGTATGTTGTTGGCTTGTGGAATATGGAAAGCAAGACATGGCTGATTATCATCATGCTCAACCTGCTGGGTGCTGTGGGAATTCGCCTGATGTACCGTTATTGCTACCGCTACGGCGTGCGCAAGGACAAGAAGGGTGAGTTCCTGCGCTGGCTTTTGGTGCTGTGTGCCGGTGAAACTGTTATCAAGGAGCGCCGCAATGAAAATAAGCGTATCCGTGTGGCGGTGCTGGGTGCAGGGCGTTTGGGCGCTGTGCTGGCGGATGAGCTGTTGAGCAATGACAGTGCTGCCTATGTGCCGGTTTGCTTTATCGACCAGGATGAGGAAAAGGTGGGACGCGAGATTATGGGCTTGCCAATTTACGCGGAAGGCGAAGATACTCTGGATGACCTTAAGGACATGGGCGTGCAGGAGATTGTTTTTGCTATTACCAATATCGTGAATACGAAGAAGGAGATGCTGTTCAACTTTTATCGTAAGGCAGGCTACAAGGTTAAGGTTTATGATTTTTCCGTGGCTGACATTGCCAAGAGCGGCAAGCGTATGCTGCGTGAGTTTGATATTGACGAATTGCTGTTCCGCCAGCCTATTGTAGTAACAATGAGTTTGTTGCCGATTATTACAAGGACAAGGTAATCTTGGTAACCGGCGGCGGTGGCAGTATCGGCAGCGAGCTGTGCCGACAGCTGGCGAAGATGCAGCCCAAGCAGATTGTAGCGCTGGATATTTACGAAAACGGCGTTTATGACCTGCAGCAGGAGCTGCGCTTGCTTTATGGCGATGAACTGGACTTTAAGGCAGAAATTGCCAATATCTGCTGCGAGCGTTCCATGCGCAGTATTATGGAGGAATACCATCCGCAGATTGTGGTGCATGCTGCAGCACATAAGCATGTGCCTTTGATGGAAAAGAACTGCATTGAGGCGGTGGAAAACAACGTCTTTGGTACGCTGAATGTAATAAAGCTGTGCGAGGAATATGGTGCGCAGCGCTTTATGATGGTTTCTACAGATAAGGCGGTCAACCCCACGAACATTATGGGCGCGACAAAGCGTATGTGTGAGATTATCGCAAGGGCGCACAGTGCATCCGGAAGCAGTGTTGTGTTCAGTGATACGCGCTTTGGCAATGTGCTGGGCAGCGCAGGCAGTGTTATACCGCTGTTTAAGCGCCAAATTGCCAATGGCGGGCCGATTACGCTGACAGATAAGCGCATAATTCGTTATTTTATGACGATTCCGGAGGCCAGCCAGCTGGTACTGCACAGTGGTGCCATCGCCAAGAACGGCGAGCTGTTTGTGCTGGATATGGGCCAGCCGATTAAGATTTATGATCTGGCGGTGAATATGATTAAGCTTAGCGGGCTGGAGCCTTTCCGCGATATCGATATTATCGAGACGGGCCTGCGCCCCGGTGAAAAGCTTTATGAGGAGCTGCTGATGAAAAGCGAAACGCTGCGCAAGACGGATAATGATTTAATCTTTATCGAGAAGGACGAGCCGATCAGCATGGAGGATTTACAGGAGCGCTTAGAAATCCTGCGTGAGGCTATCCGCTCCAATGATGATGAAACAGTGCGTGCTGCGATGCGCAAGGTTGTGCCGACGTACAAAACGCCGGAGGAGGTTAACTGCAAGGCTGCGGAGGCAGCGGAGATGCAGAATGCGAAGGTTATAGTTAAATAAAATTTAGATATATTTTTGAAAGAAGGCAATGTAAAAATGAAGGCTATGAATATTTCTTTTTCTCCCCCTGATATGAGCGACATGGAAATCCAAGAGGTAGCGGATACTATTAAAAGCGGTTGGATTACTACCGGTCCGAAAACAAAAGAGCTGGAAAGACAGATTGCAAAATATGTTGGCGTTAATCGCTGCGTTTGCCTGAACAGCCAGACAGCCTGCGGTGAAATGGCACTGCGCGTGCTGGGAATCGGTGCAGGTGATGAGGTTATTGTTCCTGCTTATACCTATTCTGCATCTGCTTCTATTGTCGACCATGTGGGCGCAAAGATTGTGTTTGTAGATGTGCAGGAAGGCTGCCTGGAAATGGATTACGACAAGATGGAAGCAGCTATTACGGAAAAGACAAAGGCTATTATTCCTGTAGACCTTGGCGGCGTTCCCTGTGATTATGACAAGATTTTTGCAATTGTGGAAAAGAAAAAGGCTTTATTCCAGCCTAATAATGAAATTCAAAAGGCTATCGGCAGAGTAGCTGTTTGTGCAGATACTGCGCATGCCTTTGGTGCAAGCTGGCATGGCAAGATGTGCGGTTCTATTGCCGATTTCAGCTCCTTTAGCTTCCATGCAGTAAAGAACTTTACTACTGCTGAAGGCGGTGCATTGACTTGGAGAACTATTCCTGGTATTGATGACGAGGATATTTACCATAAGCTGCAATTACTTTCCCTGCACGGCCAATCTAAGGATGCTTTGGCAAAGACTAAGCTGGGCGCATGGGAATATGATATTGTAGGCCCTTGGTTCAAATGTAACATGACGGATATTATGGCGGGGGTATTGGTTTGGCGCAGATGAAACGCTATCCTGGTATGCTGGCAAGACGTAAAGAGATTATTGCAAGATATGATGCAGCATTCAAGCCGCTGGGTATTGATGTGCTTGACCATTATAATGACAACCATCAATCTTCCGGCCATCTGTACATTACCCGTATTCCGGGCGCAGGCTTGGAGGAACGTCAGGAGATTATTGTGAAGATGGCAGAAGCAGGCATTGCTACTAATGTGCATTACAAACCGCTGCCGATGATGACTGCTTATAAGAACTTAGGCTTTGATATTAAGGATTACCCTAATGCTTACAAGCGTTTTGTTAATGAAATTACTTTGCCGCTGCATACCTGCTTAACGGATGAAGAGGTTGAGTATATTATTGAAAACTACTGCAAGATTGTGAAGGAGTATATTTGATGCTCTGTAAATGGGAAGAGTTACCGCAGAATATGCAAAATGATGCTGTGCGTCCATATTATGACAGCTTGCAGGATAAAAAGTTCAGTCTGTTTTTAAAGGCTGTTTTTGACAGGGTGGTATCCTTACTGATGCTTATAGGACTGTCACCAATCTTTTTGATTTTGGCTGTTATGATTAAAATGGATAGTCCGGGCGAAGTGTTTTTCAGACAGGAACGCGTTACGCAATACGGTAAAAAGTTCCGTATCCATAAGTTTCGCACGATGGTGAAAAATGCCGAGGCATTGGGCACGCAGGTGACAACTAAAAGTGATATGCGTGTTACTAAGGTTGGCAAAAAGCTGCGCGGCTGCCGTTTAGACGAGCTGCCGCAGCTGATTGATATTCTGAAGGGTAATATGAGCTTTGTTGGTACTCGTCCTGAGGTTACTAAATATGTAGAACAGTATACGCCGGAAATGCTGGCAACACTTTTGTTGCCGGCAGGTGTTACCAGTGAGGCAAGTATTGAGTATAAGGATGAGGAAAGACTGCTGGCAGATGCACAAAATGCGGACAAGACTTATGTTGAGGTTGTGTTGCCGCAAAAGATGCAGTGGAATCTGCAAAGCATTAAAGAGTTTAGTTTTGTGAAGGAACTGCTGATAATGATAGAAACTGTTTTGGCGGTTGTGAGGTAGAAGAGTTTATGGTTGATGGGTTAGTTTCGATTATTATGCCGTCATGGAATACAGGCAGATTTATTGCAGAATCTATTCAGTCGGTATTAAATCAGACATATCAAGATTGGGAGCTGCTCATTGTAGATGATTGCTCTACTGATAATACGGATGAGATTGTTGCAGGCTTTAATGACAAGCGCATAAGGTATTTTAAGAATGAGAAAAATAGCGGTGCAGCGATTACCAGAAATAGGGCAATACGTGAAGCTAGGGGTGAATGGATTGCTTTTCTTGATTCAGATGACCTTTGGAGCCCGGAAAAGCTTGCTAAGCAGCTAAACTTTATGAATGAGCACGGTTATGTTTTTTCTTATCATGATTTTGTGAAGATTGATGAGGAGTCTAAGCCGTTGAATGTATATGTAACTGGTCCTGATGTAGTTACTAAAAGCAAAATGTATAACTATGGATATCCTGGTTGCCTGACGTTTATGTATAGTGCAAAAGCTTGTGGACTCATTCAAATTAAGGATATCAAGAAGAATAATGATTATGCTATTTTACTGAAGCTTTGTAAAATAGCGGATTGTTATTTATTGAAGGAAAACTTAGCACAGTATCGCATTCGTAAGAAGTCTATTTCTCATGACAAGATTACTAAGAAGCTTAAAAGCCATTATGATTTATTCCATTTTTGTGATGAGCAGAGCGCGCCAGTAGCGTTTTGGTATGCTTGCTGGAATATGTGGTATGGGTTGATGAAGAAGAAAAATTACGAGAAGAGGATGTAAGTTGCATTGAAGTGAGGAGGGATAGCAATGAGAGAAGATATTAAAAGCTTAAAAATTTGTGGCGGAAAATTTGTAGCAGAAGCAAGTTTAGCATTTTGGTGTAATACAACTCAAGCAAATAAAAAAACTCCTTGCGCTCTTTTATACGGCAGAAATGGCTCTGGTAAAAGTACGATTGCTAGAGCTTTTCGTAAAATAGCTGGAGGAGAAGAAGAAACTATTAATAGTGCTGAGCTTTGCGATGAAAATGGTAATAAGATTCAGCTTAGTGGTGAAGAAAAAAAGAATATCTATGTTTTTGACCAAAAATTTATTGATGAGAATATCAGGTTTGAAGATAATGGACTTGATACTATAGTCATGCTTGGTAGTCAGGTTGACTTGGATGAAAGGATAAAAGAATTAGAAGAAAATATAAGTGTTAAACGAAAAGAATTGGATGATAATAAAGCTATTTTAGATGAATATAATGACTTTAGAAATCCTAAGGCGCCAGATTACTACAAAAATAAAATAGATAATACTTTAAAGGGCAATAGAAGTTGGGCTGAACGTGATACCAAAATCAGTTTAACAGTAAAAAAACATAATACACCAGTCAGACCTGACACGTACAAGCAGTTTATTGATTTAAAACCTATTTTGAGCAGAGATGAATTAGTACGTTTATTCCAAGATAAATATACTGATTTTGAAAGAGCTAGGAATGGTAAACAAAAAATTGAATGCAAAGTAGATACATTTATTGAGAATGTAGATATAAAAGGCATTACGGAATTATTATTAGAAAAAATCGAACAACCAGAATTAAGTTGTAGAGATAAATTTTTATTGGAGATTTCTCAATTTCGTGATACAGAGTCACTTCGAAATATAAGCAAGACATTTTCTGACAAAAATACAGAGCGTTGTCCATATTGCGCTAGACCAATTACTGAAGAAGAAAAGAATGATATAGTTAATGGAGTAGAAAATATACTTAATGAAATAGTAAAGGAACATCAGAAGAAATTAGATAGTATAGTTTTGAAAAAAGTCGTATTTGATTTCTTCCCTTTATTGAAATTAGGCAATAATGTCGAAGTATGCATGAAAAAAGTTGAGTTCTATAATGCATTAATAGATAAGCTTAATGGATTAATTACTAGAAAAAAGAGTAATCCTTATGAGCCAATAAGTAACCCAATTTCTGAGTCAGAGTATTCTAGCATAAAAAAAGATTTAAGTATCCGTTTGCAAAAGCTAGAGGAAGAACGCATAGCGTATAACGAAAAAATTAGTGATATTAATGCGATTTTTAGTGAATTAAAGAAATATAATGATGAAATTGCCTATTATGATATTATCGAAGATTATAAGCTATACCAGAAACAAAAAAGTGAGCAAGAAAAGATCCAGCAACAATATAATAGCTTAAATGCTGAGCGTGCCAATATGTATAAAGAACTTGAGAAGTTAAATGCTCAAAAGAAAAGTGTTAATATTGCTGTTAGTTTTATCAATCAGGGATTGAGTTATATCTTTTTCTCAAACGATAGATTAAAGTTACATTATGCTGATGGAAGTTATCAACTGTTGGTTAATGGTAATACAGTAAAGCCTAATCAGATTTCTACTGGTGAAACTAATGCTATTGCCTTGTGTTATTTTTTCAGCAAAATTGGTGAGGGTAAGCCATTGGAAGAAGTGTATAGAGGTAACTACTTAATAGTCATTGATGATCCAATTACGAGTTTTGATGCTGAAAATAAAGTTGGAATGTTGTCGTATTTAAAGAGTCAGATGCAAGAATTTGTGTTGGGAAATGCAAATACAAAGTTTTTGGTTATGACACATGATATGATGACGTTTTCACATATTGGAAAATTAATAAAAGAAATTAATGGAAAAGTCGAAGCTGTTTATAAAAACAAAACAGAATGTAGAGAGTTAAAGTTATATAAAAACAATATTTTTAAATTTAGTTTTGAAACTACTGGCTACACTAATCTTTTTGAAGAAGTATATGATTATGCAAAGCTTGAACAAGAGAATGCTGATATTGCTATTGGTAATATAATGAGACAACTATTAGAAGCTTTTGGTACATTTCAGTATAAGGTTAGCATGGAGCAATTAACGACAGAAGATGAAGTTTTATCGTTGTTATCCATAGAATATAGAAGGTATTTTGAGCATCTAATGTATAGAGTTGTGTTAAATTGTGAAAGTCATAGTCGTTATCAAGTTGAAGCTAATCCGGTGATTCTTTTTCAAAACTTGTATAGCTTTAAAGAAAAGCAACGAATAGCAAAGGATGTTTTATGTTTAATTTATTTGCTTAACAGAGAGCATGTTTTGGCGCATATGCGGAAGAAAGGAAATGAAGCTTTTAATAGGCAAGTAGAAGCGGATTTAAATGTGTGGTGTGAAGAAATAAAAAACAAAAAATTGTAGACGATATTTAGTTTTCAAAGAGCTAGATTTACTTTATGACGCGGTAACTTTGGCTATTATATGAGGAGATTTATCAATGAGCAACATAGCACTTGAACCAACATATGAGAATTTAATGAAGCATTATTTACATGACACAATTGGCAGAAATGATGATTTATTTTATTTTGTACGCATACTTTCCGGATTACACTCTGGCAGTGCAGTAGCATTAAATGCTGCTTGGGGAAGTGGCAAAACATTTTTTGTTAAACAAGCAAAAATGCTCATTGATATTCATAATCCTAATAGTGATATTGATATAGAATGCCTGAATGAAGAAGAAATTGCTTCAATAAAAGATGCTTATAATAAGCATAATTTAGGTGCAGAAAAGTATGAAATGCCCAAAATGGCAACTGTTTATTATGATGCATGGAAGTATGATAATACAGAAGATCCTTTGCTATCGCTGCTTTATTGCATAATAACTCGTTATGGGGAAAATATAAATCCTGATAAAGTTTCTTGGATGAAGGGTGCTTTATTAAAATCACTACCACTCTTCAATGAAGTGGCAAAATCAGTAACTGGCTTAGATATAAAGGAAATTCTTGAAGGTTTAAAAAATATCCTTGAGACTCAAGAAGATTGGTTTAAGCAGATTAAAAAGGAAAACGATATTGAGAAACAAGTAAGAAAATTCTTGTCAAATATTATACGAGATGATGAAGAAAAGCTTATCATCTTTATTGATGAGTTAGACAGATGCAATCCGCAATACGCAGTAAAGCTTTTGGAAAGAATAAAACATTACTTTAATCATCCTAAGGTTGTCTTTGTGATTAGTTATAACAAGGCAGAACTGCAGCATTCTATTAAGACTTTATATGGTTCTGAATTCAGCGCGGATAAGTATCTTGAAAGATTTTTTGATTATGAGTTTGGCTTGAGTACTATTGATGTCGAAAAGTATATGGATATCTTAGGAAACAGCAATATTATACATCTTAATATGTGTGCTGTCGCGAAACTTTACAGCTTCCAAATGCGCGAAGTATTGAAATATAATGATTGTGTAAACAAGGAAATAGCCATGTTTAAAAAAATAATAAGCAATAATATATATTCTTCAGAAAAAAGCTTAGAGTTTTGTATTATATGGTTTTTACCAGTTATTATTGGCTTACGCTTTCATAATGAATCAAGTTATAGAGAGTTTATTGATGGTAAAGGGTTCAAGCATTATAAAGATTTTTATGATTTGCAAATAAAAGGTTATGAGCCTCATTTTGGTGATTTATTAAGTGATGGCGAGAGATTTGAGAAAATACATAATGGAACTATTCTAGATGGAGTATCATTACAAGACAGATTTGAGCAGTTATATACAGCACTGCTTGGAGATTCAACTGATAGTAAATCAATTAGGGTTGGGCGTATTTTGGTAAATCGTGAGATAAGAGAAGAGTTTAGAAAAATTTACAATGGTATTTCGTATTTAGCTGATTATAAGTAAGAGTATAGCTAAAAGTGACTTTCAGTAATATTATAAGAATTGTTGAGAAGAGGATGTAGCGATGGATAGAGATTCTATATTTTACAAGATTAGAAGAAAAGGACAAGTAATAGCGCATCATTTATTGCCTGATGAATTTATGTGCAAATTGTACTCCAAAGTTGTATTACATAAAGATATTGATCTTAAGAATCCTAAAACATTTAATGAGAAGATTCAATGGATGAAAATCCATTATTATCCTAATAATAAGCTAGTTGTTCAAGGTGCAGATAAATATGCTGTTCGTTCTTATGTAGAGAGCAAGGGATTAGGAGATATACTTGTTCCTCTATTAGGACATTGGGATAGCGCTGATAAGATAGATTGGGAAAAGCTTCCTGAAAAATTTGTACTCAAATGTAATCATGGCTGTGCATATAATATTTTATGTAATGACAAAGCGAATTTTGATAAAGAAGCAGCAGTAAAACAATTGAAAAAATGGATGCAGGAAGATTTTGGCGCATTCAATATTGAATTACATTATTCAAAGATAAAGCCTCATATCACTTGTGAGGAATTTCTTGGTGACTGCATTATGGACTATAAGTTCTTTTGTTTCAATGGAGAACCAAAGTATATCTATGTTTCTAATGACTTAATTCATGACAGACAAGCACAGATAGGTTTTTTCTACTTAGATGGTAACAAAATGCCTATGACCAGAGATGATTATACTGACATTCCATCCGTAACTTTACCGCCGTTTTTTGAGGAAATGAAAGAAGCTGCAATAAAATTATCAAAGGATTTTCCTTTTGTACGTGTTGATTTCTTCTTGGCTAATGGCAGATATTATTTTGCAGAATTAACGTTTACTCCTGGTGCTGGAATGATGCCGTTTAATCCGGAGAAGTTCGATTTAGAGTGGGGTAAAATGTTGGATATTGAGGAATTGAGGAAGCATGCATGAGCCAAATAAAAGAAATCGCCATTATTGGGCATTTTGGTGGTAATGAAGAGATTTTAGATGGTCAAACAGTAAAAACGAAGATTTTGTACAATGAATTACAAAATGCAACTGATTGGAAGATCAAGAAGGTTGATACCTATTATAAGAGTAAGAAGCCTTTAAAGCTTTTATGGGATACTATTAAATGCGCTCTTACTACTAAGCATATAATTATTCTTTTGTCTAGAAATGGTATGCGCTTTTATTTTCCATTACTGTCGTTGTGTTCTAAGTTATTTGGCACTAGAGTATATCACGATTTGATTGGTGGCAGTTTGGATAAGCTAGTGTTGAAATATCCTGATTTTAGAAAATACCTTAATAACTTCAAAGTAAATTGGGTAGAATCTGCTGGTTTGAAACAGAGATTGCAAAAAGTAGGCGTAACAAATTGTGAGGTAATGCCTAATTTTAAGCGTTTAAATGTTTTAAAACAGTATTGTGAAGAATATGCAGAGCCTTTTAGATTTTGCATTTTTTCCAGGGTTATGAGGGAAAAAGGTGTAGAAACAGCTATCGAAGCTGTTGAAGCAATAAATAAATCGGTTGGCAGAGATGTATGTAAACTGGATATCTATGGAAAAGTAGATGACAGTTATAAAACTCGTTTTGAAGAGCTGATGCAAACTGTTAGTAACACAGTCAATTATAAAGGCATGGTTCCCTATGACAAAAGTGTTGAAGCGATAAAGGATTATTATGCTTTGTTGTTTCCGACATATTGGGATGGTGAAGGCTTCCCCGGAACTATTGTAGATGCGTTTTCAGCTGGTTTACCTGTAATAGCGACCGATTGGAATTGCAATGCTGAAATTGTAGATGATATGGTTAATGGCATTATCTATCCTAATGAAGATATTAAGGATCTTAGAAGTGCAATTGAATGGTGTATTTCTCATAAAAAAGAAGTCATTAGCTGGAAAAAAAGCTGTTTAGAAAAGGCTATGGAATATCAGCCTGATAATTATATTAAGCAAATTATAAGAACTATAGAAGAGTAAAAGGGATCATCACATATGAAGCGTTTATTATGTATTTTAAGCTCGCTGGATGCTGGCGGAGCAGAAACTTTTATGATGAAAATTTTTCGTAGCTTGCCAGAAGATTACAAGATAGATTTTATCGTGTCTGCCAAATCTGGCTTTTACGAAAAGGAAGTAATTGATCTTGGCGGACGTATATTTAGAGTGCCCCTAAGAACAAAGCACCCAATAAAAACATTTAAAGCAATATATAATGTAGTGAAGCAGAATCACTATACGCATATCTTGAAGTTATGTGATACACCGATAGGATTATACGATTTATTAGCTGCTAAATTAGGCGGTGCTAAGGTTTTGTGCGTGCGTTCTTGTAATGCCGGTTCCTCTAATAGCAAATTAGGGAGATTAGTCAATGATCTTCTCAGACCATTATTAAACTTTATTACTGATGTCAAGATTGCTCCATCACGTTTAGCTGCTGAGTTTACCTTTGGCAAAGCAGAGGTAGAAGCAAGTAAAGTGAAGTTTATTCATAATGGCGTAGGTTTAGATGTTTATAAATATGATGAAGATAACAGAAGAAAAATCAGAAGAGAGTTTGGTATAGCTGATGAGCAGATTGTTATTGGTCATATTGGAAGATTTAACCAACAAAAGAATCATAAGTTTTTAATTGAAGTTTTTTCTGAGGTATTAAAGCAAAAGCCAAATGCTTTGTTGATGCTTGTTGGTGATGGTGAAAAAAAGAACGAGATTAAAGAGCAAATTAAGTCTTTAGGTATTGAAGAATCAGTAATTTTTACAGGCATTCGTTCTGATGTTCCAGCGCTGCTTTCAGCAATGGACGTGTTCGTATTTCCGTCTTTTTATGAGGGAATGCCTAATACTGTAATCGAAGCACAGGCTACAGGGTTACCATGTGTGATTGCGGATACGATCACGGAAGAAGCAGGTTTTACAGGTTTGGTAAAATATATATCTTTGCAGGTTTCTTCGCATGAATGGGCAAATAGCGTAATAGCTTCTTGTAAAAAGAGTAGAATTGATACTCAAAATGAATTTATTAAATATGCTTATGATATAGATAGTGTAAAAAATAACTTTAAAGAGGTTGTTTTTTATGAAAAGGAGTAATATGTTGTGATTATCAATGACAAAATTGAGAAGCTTATGTGGATATTAACAGTTGTTTTGCTTTCTTCAATTACAATTTTTTCAAATGACACTTGGGGAAGATATGTTCTGATGTTTGCAACAACTGCCTTTTTTTGTTTAGATTTATTTCTGCAAAGGGGTAAGTATAGGTTATATTTCCATGTATTTCATGTATTCATGTTAACTTTAATTTCATATACAGCTTTAAGTATTTTGTGGGCAATTGATATTGACGATCCTATTACTAAGTTACTGACTTTTACTCAAATATTTATTTGCATGTGTGTGTTGTATAACTATTATGTAAGAAAAAATAGTATTGATGACTTGTTATCTGTATTAAAGTGGACTGGATATATCATATCAGTTTATTCATTATATTTTTATGGATACTCTAATGTTTTCAGTATGATGAATTCTGGCATAAGGCTTGATAATGATTATGCTAATGTTAATACTATAGGCATGTGTGCAGCGTACAGTATTATTATTCAAATAGACGAATTTTTAAGGACAAAAAAATTTCAGTTGGAAAGCTTATTTTGTATACCAGCATTTACTATGGTTATAGCTACTCAAAGTAGGAAGGCGTTATTAATTCTTATAATAAGCATTTTAATGTTGCTGATTTTAAGAAATTATAATCCGAGAAAAATTCTTATAAATATTATAAGAATAGTAGTATCCTTAACTGTTTTTGTTGTTATGTTAAGATATGTGAGTGATTTTGAGATTTTTGCAGGTATTAGCCATAGAATGGAGTATCTGGCTGCAATGTTTACTGGACAAGGTCAGATTGGCGCATCTGCTATGTTAAGGCAAAAATTGATTGAACTTGGAATAGAGCAATTTTTCCAATCACCTATATTTGGAATTGGTATAGGATGTCCGCATGTAATAGCTAATCAATATTTGCGCTTTGACGCGTATTTGCATAATGGTTTCGTAGAGATGCTTGCAGCTGGTGGAATAATTGGTTTTTGTATATATTACGGAGCTTTTGTATATTTATTTTTTAAAATGTATAAGATGAAAGCGGTAGATAATAAGAATAAGATTTTATGCTTTGTACTTTTAACTACTTTGTTTTTTAGAGAATATGCAATGGTATCTGTATATGATAAATCAACATATTTTTATTTTATTATGTTCTTTATTTTTGTGAAGATTATACAAAGAGAGAAATTTGCAAATTTGCTTATATTAGGAGGTCAAGATGAAGATAAAAAGATATCTTAATGCTTTATATAAGGCTATTACAAATAAAGATTATCGCTTTCTGATATTAGCTGGCCAAGGGTTCTACGATAATATGGATGATGAAGCATATTTAAAGCGCAAGTACAGAGCATGCATGGGAAAAGAATTAAACTTAGGTTCTCCACAAACCTTTAACGAAAAGCTTCAGTGGCTTAAGCTACATGACCGTAAGCCTGAGTACACAACTATGGTTGACAAGTATGCAGTAAAAAGGTACGTCGCCGACATAATTGGTGAGGAATATATAATTCCTACTCTTGGAGTTTGGAATCATTTTGATGAGATTGATTTTGATAAGCTGCCGAATCAATTTGTACTTAAGTGTACCCATGATAGCGGAGGAATTGTTATATGTAAAGATAAAAATAAACTGGATTGGAAGTCAGCTAAGAAAAAAATAGAAAAATGTTTGAAACGTAATTATTATTGGTCTAGCCGTGAATGGCCGTATAAAGATGTTAAACCTAGAATAATTGCTGAACAATACATTGAAGACAATAATAAAGAAGGATTTTTGACGGATTATAAATTTTTTTGTTTTAATGGAAAAATGAAGTGTATGTATGTTTCCGTCAATTCGCATACTGCTAAGCAAAAAATACAATTTTTTGATAGAAATTATAATCTTTTGCCGATTAGAAGAGATGATTACTTAGATTTTGATGAAATTCCCCAAAAACCTAATCATTTAGATGACATGATTAAAATAGCGGAACAGTTATCTAGAAATATTCCTCATACAAGAATTGACTTTTATTATATACAAAACAGGATATATTTTGGTGAAATAACCTTCTTTACTGGCTCTGGCTTTATTCCGTTTTCTGAAAAAAAATGGGATTATAAATTAGGTAGTTGGATAAAATTACCTATAGAATAGTTTATTGAATCAATAAATAAAGGCAGGTTAAAACTAAGTGGCAACACTCAATGATAAGGTAGCATCATCAACAAAATGGACTTTCATTACAGAAGTGATGGCTAAGCTTGTAAATCCTATTAGTAATATGATTTTAGCCAGGCTGCTGGCGCCGGAAGCTTTTGGCGTTTTAGCGACAGTTTTAATGATACTATCATTTGCTGATATGTTGGCTGATGCAGGCTTTCAGAAATACATAATTCAAAAGGAATTTAAAGATGATCTTGAAAGAGAACAGAGTACTTTAGTTGCAATATGGAGCAATATAGCTTTAGGCTTTGTATTATGGATAGGTGTTTTTGTTTTTCAGGATAAGCTGGCAAGTTTGGTTGGCAATCCTGGCTTAGGTAACGTATTGGCAATGGCTGGTATTGCTATTCCTCTGACAAGTATTTCCAGCGTACAGCTTGCATTGCTTAGAAGGGATTTTAATTTTAAGGCATTATTCGTTTTTAGACTGTGCGTAATAATTGTTCCGTTGTTAATTACTGTACCGTTAGCTTATTTGGGGTATGGCTATTGGTCATTAATCATAGGACATATAGCAGCACAAGCATTATTGGCAATTACTGTAACCAAGTATTCTGAATTTCACCTTCGTTTATACTATAATGCAAGTCAATTGTTGGATATGCTGTCATTCTCAATCTGGACATTGATAGAGTCGATTGCCATTTGGTTAACAAGTTGGGTTGATATTTTCATAGTATCTTCGTTTTTTACCGCGCATTACTTGGGATTATATAGAATGTCAATTGTTGCAGTAAACGGACTATTGGCAGTTGTTTCAGGTGCAATTGTGCCGGTTTTATACTGTGCTCTTTCAAGGTTACAGACAGATAATGATAAGTTTGTTGGAATGTTCTATTTTATCTTGAAAAGAACAGCAATTCTTGTAATACCTTTGGGAATTGGCTTGTATATCTACAAAGATTTGGCCAGAAGTATTTTGTTTGGCGCTAAATGGTATGAAGCAGACATGATGATAGGCTTGTGGGGATTGACTAGCTGCTTGACTATTCTCTATTGTCATTTTTGTAGTGAATTGTATCGCGCAAAGGGAGCACCTAAGGTTTCCTTCTTAGCGCAGGTATTGCATATGGCTTTTTTGATACCAGTTATGTACTATTTTTCCAGAAGCTTCGAAGATTTGGTATATGTAAGAAACTTGCTAGATTACAATTTATAGTTGTGCATTTTATGTTGGTGCATTTCTTCTTTAAAGTTAACCCTGTTAGAATGTTTGCCATTACATTGCCTTATATAGGTTCTGGTGCAATAATGGGGTGTTTTGCGTATTATAGCAGAAGCATGATTAGTAACGTTTTTTATGATTATGCTTCCATACCATTATGCGTGCTGCTATATTTTGGGTGTTTGTATTTGATTCAGCCGGAACGAAAAATGTTGGGCGAAGTCATAAAAAAAAGAAG
>ERZ860023.690-NODE-690-length-18068-cov-1.563815_pt1 | contig 18068 bp, 22 predicted proteins | sample MGYA00509983_ERZ860023 | MGnify/ENA primary metagenome ERZ860023 (study PRJEB30046, sample SAMN00715180) | human gut metagenome | study: EMG produced TPA metagenomics assembly of the A metagenome-wide association study of gut microbiota in type 2...
CGCGGACAGCTGAAGCGTGTAGCCTTAGCCAACGCCCTGATCACCGAACCGGATTTGCTGATTCTCGATGAGCCTACCAACCATCTGGACCTGGACATGACCGAATGGTTGGAAGACTACCTGCGTCGCACCAACCTGAGCCTGCTGTGGTGACGCACGACCGTTATTTCCTCGATCGTGTCTGCTCGGAGATTATCGAAATTGACAATCAGCAATTTATCAATATAAAGGTAACTACAGCTATTATCTGGAGAAACGTCAGGAACGCATCGAGGCTAAAACGTGGAAATAGAACGTGCCAACAATCTCTATCGTACGGAACTCGACTGGATGCGCCGGATGCCGCAGGCACGCGGACACAAAGCCCGATACCGTGAAGATGCCTTCTATGAACTGGAGAAGGTTGCCAAGCAACGTTTCAACATGACAACGTAAAACTGGAAGTAAAGGCCTCTTATATCGGAAGCAAGATATTCGAAGCCGATCATCTGTTCAAGAGCTACGGCGACCTGAAGATTTTGGATGATTTTTCCTATATCTTTGCCCGTTACGAGAAGATGGGAATTGTAGGAAACAACGGAACGGGTAAATCTACTTTTATCAAAATATTGATGGGACAGGTCAAACCCGACAGCGGAATGGTGGATGTGGGCGAAACTGTCCGTTTCGGCTATTACTCGCAGGACGGCCTTCAGTTCGACGAACAAATGAAGGTGATTGATGTCGTGCAGGATATAGCTGAAGTGATCGAACTGGGGAATGGAAAGAAACTGACGGCTTCGCAATTCCTGCAGCATTTCCTGTTTACTCCCGAGACACAGCACAGCTATGTCTACAAGCTGAGTGGGGGAGAACGCCGCCGCCTCTATCTGTGTACGGTCCTGATGCGCAATCCCAACTTCCTGGTGCTGGATGAGCCGACCAATGACCTCGATATTGTGACGCTGAATGTGCTGGAAGAGTATTTGCAGAATTTCAAAGGATGCGTGATTGTGGTGAGCCACGACCGTTATTTCATGGACAAAGTGGTAGACCATCTGTTAGTGTTCAACGGACAAGGGGACATCCGCGACTTTCCCGGCAACTATACACAATATCGCGACTGGAAAGATGCGAAAGTCCATCAGGAAAAGGAGAAAGAGAAAGAAGCCGCCAAGGCTCAGGAGGACAAGACGGCGAAGGTGCGTCTGAACGAAAAGCGGCGCATGTCTTTTAAGGAAAAACGCGAGTTTGAACAATTGGAGCAGGAGATAGCTGACCTGGAAACCGAAAAGAATGCAATTGAAGAGGCTTTGTGCAGCGGTACTTTGTCTGTGGACGAACTGACGGAGAAGTCGAAACGTTTGCCGGAATTGTCGGACTTGATTGACGAAAAAACATTGCGCTGGCTGGAGCTGAGTGAGATAAAATCGAACTGAAGTTCGAAATTGAAAATTAAGAATTAAAAATTAGAACTGAGAAAGTGGGAAATCTGACGAATTATCATAGCCATAGCCTTTATTGTGACGGGCGTGCCGGCATGGAGGACTTTGTGCGTTTTGCATTGAGTGAAGGTTTTACATCTTATGGCTTTTCATCGCATGCTCCATTGCCTTTTTCTACGGCATGGACTATGGAGTGGGATATCATGGACGGCTATCTATCTGAATTCCATCGTCTGAAGGAGAAGTATGCCGGACGTATCGAACTGTATATCGGTCTGGAGATTGATTATCTGAATGAAGCGAGTAATCCGTCCATCGCCCGTTTCAGGGAGTTGCCGTTGGACTACCGTATTGGTTCTGTACATCTTCTCTACAATGACAAAGGGGAAGTGGTGGATGTAGATGTACCTGCGGATACCTTTAAGACCATTGTAGACGGACATTTCTGCGGTGACTTGGAGCATGTGGTCCGTCTCTATTATGGTAGGTTGACGAGGATGCTCGAGCTGGGTGGTTTTGATATTGTGGGCCATGCCGATAAGATGCACTACAATGCAGCATGCTATCGCCCGGGATTGCTGGACGAGCCTTGGTATGATGAGCTGGTTAGGGCGTATTTCGCAGATATTGCCCGTCGCGGCTATCAGGTAGAGGTCAATACCAAAGCCTATCATGACCTGGGTACTTTTTACCCCAATGAGCGGTATTTCTCCTACCTGCATGATTTGGGTGTACGTGTGCAGGTGAACAGTGATTCACACTATCCGGAACGGATAAGCAACGGACGTCCCGAAGCTTTGTGTGCCTTGAGGAAAGCTGGATATGAATCGGTGATGGAACTACACGGAGGAGAATGGAAAGAGATGCCTATCGTGTTTTGAGTGAATAGGATACAAAAACTCCTGACTTGCCTTTTTGTAAAGGTAGTCAGGAGTTTTTTCTTTCTATTATGAACTATTCTGTTTTCAGTAAAAAGTCGTCAATCGCCTTTTTGTAGGTAGCCTTATCGGCTGCTCCGCGGAAGAGCTGAGGCTCTCCATTCATAGGGATGAATACAAAAAGAGGGATGCTTGTTGCATTGAACAACGCTGCCAGTTCCTTTTCCTTATCCACATTGACTTTGTAGACAACGATTTTATCGGCATACTCTTTGGCCAGTTCCTTCATAATGGGAGCCACCATGCGGCAAGGTCCGCACCAGTCGGCATATAAGTCTATGATGGCAGGCTTGTTTCCCTTGTATTTCCAGTCCTGGGATTTCTCATAGTCGAACACATCCTTGATGAACATGGCTTTGTTCATGACGATAACTTCTCCGTTTGTTTGAGCATAGGCCAGCATGCAGGAAAACACGAGGGCAACCATTGCTATAATCTTCTTCATTTCTTCTTGTTAAGAGTTTTGTTCTATAACGGCTTTCAAATCCTTACCGCTGATGACACCCGAATGGCGCCATACGGCTTCACCTTTCTTAAATACGATAAATGTCGGTACTGCTTGTATGCGGTAGAGGGCAGCAAGCTCTTCGTGCTGGTCTACATCTATTTTGGCGATACGGGCAGCATCTCCTATTTCGTTTTTGAGTTCCTCCAGTACCGGATGCATGGCCTTGCACGGGCCACACCAGGTTGCAAAGAAATCAACTAAAACGGGCTTTTCTGATTGTATCAATTCTTCAAACTTTTCCATAATTTTTTCCTTTCTGTTTTTATTTATTTGTAATGATAACAAAATAGGAGGAGGATTTGTTCGCTAAATCATTATTTAATCGTCATCTCTTCAATGAGATGCGAAGCTCCCGCGTATTTGTCGATGATGAACAAGGTGTAGCGGATGTCTACACATGCTGCTCGTTGGGAGGACGGACGGAAGGCAATGTCGCCAGTCAGACCTTCGTAATTGCGGTCAAAGCCGGTACCTATCAGTTCTCCTTTGGCATTGAACACTGGGCTGCCGGAGTTTCCACCGGTATTGTCTGTGTTGACAATGAAGCAGATGGGCATTTCGTCGTTCGGCATGGCATAACGTCCGAAATCCTTTGCCTGATACAGCTGTTTCAGTTTGGCGGGGACTACAAACTCCCAATTGTCGGGATCTTCCTTCTCCATAGCTCCTTTCAGAGTGGTGTAGTAATCATATTTCACACCGTCTGCCGGAGCGTAGGGGAGCACTTGACCGTAGGTCAGGCGCAAGGTGGAGTTGGCATCCGGATAGATGGGCTGGCCGTTGGCAAGCTTCATGTCCATCATTCCCTTTACCCATACCTTGTGGGCGGCATTGTAGTTTTTATTGGCATCCATCATGGCAATGGAGGTCTGAAGCAGGCCGTCTGTGATGGAATATTTCAGCAAGACCATCCAGTCTGTATTAATCTTGTAGAGGCTGGGCTTGCGGATGAACTTGGCAAAGTTCTCTTTGTTGCCGAAGATGGAATGTTCAAAGCAGGCGTCGATGAAAGCGTCGCTGTTGCCCTTGAAACGCTTGTCTATGATTTGGAAAATACCGATGCGTTGTTCGGCAGGGATATACTTCATGTAGATTTTCAGCATTTCCTTGCCAACGATACGTTCCACTTCGGGGAAGGGGACAGAGGCGAAGTAGCGGTCGGCTGCCTTCTGAAGGCTGTCTTTAGCTGCTGCAATCTGTTTCTTGTCCTTGTTCTTCAAGGCAGACACCAGTCTTGCGGTACTGGGGATACGCATGAAATCGAGTCCCGTCACCAGTGCTTCCTGAATGGCTTGCTGGTGGTAGAGGGCTGGACGGCGTTGCTTTACGATGGCGCGTATCTGGTCGAATGCCTGCTGATAGCTATTGTCGTTCAGCGAGCGTCCGCGTGCCAGGAGTGCCTCTTGCTGTGCACGTTTGGTGTCCAATACTTTCAGACGGACGAGACCTTCGTTCATACCAATGGCATTTTTCCAGTAGTTGGCAGAAGATGCATACTTGCTGGGCTGGCATAGTGGATGCGTGCGGCATCGTCTTGCAACATTTGTTTCATCAGAGCTTTCTGGCGGACATCCGCACGTGGTGGCGCATGAAGTTGGTGGTTTGCATACGCTCTTCCACCTCGTCGGAAATCATGTAGCGCCAGTTGCGTCCGGGGAATCCCATGACGAAGGTAAAGTCGCCCTCGCGATAGCCGTCAAGGCTATGGTGAGATGTTTCTTCACTTTTAGGGGAACGTTGTCTTTGCTGTAAGCGGCGGGTTTCCCGTCTTTGTCGGCATAGATGCGGAAGATGGAGAAATCTCCCGTGTGGCGGGGCCACATCCAGTTGTCGGTGTCTGCGCCGAACTTGCCGATGGAGGAGGGGGGAGCGCCTACCATGCGGATGTCGCTATAGGTGGTCTTTACGAACAGATAGTATCTGTTTCCACCGTAGAAGGCTTTCAGTTCCAGCTTGCGGCCGGGTGTCAGGGCGATGCCTTCGGACTTGGCGAAGCGGTCGGCTACTGTCTTCAGGTATTTGGGAGACAGATAATTGGTGCCGTTCGGGTCGTCGTCGGTTTTCAGTTGTTCGTTTACGTAGTCTGTCACGTCCAGTATCCGGTCGATGTAGGTGACGGTGAGTCCCTTGCAGGGAAGCTCCTCTTCGCGGGACATAGCCCAGAAACCGTCGGTCAGGTAGTCGTGTTCCACCGAGCTGTGTTGCTGTATGGCGCATAGCCGCAGTGGTGGTTGGTCAGTACCAGGCCTTCGGCAGAGATGACTTCGCCGGTACAGCCACCGCCGAAATGCACCACGGCATCCTTCAGGGCAATGCCGTCGGGATTGTAGATTTGGTTGGTGGGGATGAGCAGTCCGAGTTCCGTCATGGCTACTTCGTTCTGCTTTTGCAGGTCGGTGAGCATCCACATACCTTCGTCGGCGTGTGCGGCAAGGACAGAAGATGTAATGAATAATGATAATAGGATTCTTTTCATGGTGATGTGCGTTAGAAGAGCATCTGAGAGGGGGCTATTCAGTATACGACTGAATAGGGTTAAGTATACGACTGAATGGCATTCACTATACGACTGAATGCCATTCAGTATGGGAGGTAATCTCTCAGAGGCTTTAATTTATTCTATAATGTTCATTTCTTTTATCAGATGACTGCAATTGCCCAGTTTGTCGAGGATGAAGAGCACGTAGCGTATATCCAGTGCAATGCAACGCTGCAGGTCATTGTTGAAGTTGATGTCACCGCTCAGAGATTCCCAGTTGCCGTCGAAAGCAGTACCGATGAGCTGTCCTTCGCCATTGATGACGGGGCTGCCGGAGTTACGCCGGTGATGTCGTTCGTCGTGAGGAAGCAAACCGGCATGGTGCCGTCTGCCATGGCGTAGCGTCCGAAGTCTTTCTTTTGAATCAGTTCTTTCAGCTTGGCGGGTACCACGAATTCACGGTCTTCGGGATTCTCTTTTTCAAGGATACCGTCGGTAGTGGTATAGTAGTCGTAGTGTACGGCATCGCGTGGGCTGTATGATTTTACATTACCATAGGTCAGACGCATGGTGAAGTTGGCATCCGGATAGGAGGGGACGGGCTGTTTCATTTCACCCAAGCCACGGATGTAGGCCTTGTGGAGCAGTTCCATTCCGCTTTCCAGTTCCATGTATTGCTTTCCGAGTTCCTGCAGCTTTTCGTTCTTGGAGCGCGAGTAAGCCGTAGCAGGGTCTTTCTCGATGGCTTTCACGGTGGGCTTTGCCAGGAATTTATCCAGGTTCTTGCGGTTGGAGAGGATGGAGTTGTCGTAAATGTTGTCTACGTATGTGTTGTAGTCGCCCTTGAACTCTCCGTTGATGGTTTGGTAGAAGGAGGGCAGCTCGTCGGCGTTCAGTGCCTTGGCAAGGGCGGGCAGGATGGCTTTGGCTACGGCGCGGTCCACTTCGTGGTCGTAGTCTTTATTGTGGATACCATCGTATGCATTTTCCAACTGCTTCTCCGAAGCTTGCAGCAATGAGTCGTTCTTCTCTTCGAGCGCTTTCTTTATGTTATCCATAATAAGGTAGGTACTGCCGAATTCGATAGCACCGCGCAATGCTTCGTTGGTATAGTAGAGCTGGCGCAGCGTGGGGGTGCTTTTCTCGATGATGGCATCAATTTTCTCTACCACACCCTCGTATTCGGGTTTTCCTTGGGCAAAGGCGGCATACTTTTTCTCGATTTCGGCTTTGGCGCCCAACACGTCATTGTCGATGATTGCCTTGTTCATACCGATGGAGTTCTTCCAGTAGTTACTGCTTCCGGCAAACTTGCTGGCATACTGGATGCGGGTCTTGTCACTGGCATCCATATACTTGCGCAGCACTTCGAGGCGTACGCCGCGCATATCAATCATTGCCTGATTCACGGCGTTCATGCGTTGCTTCACTTCGCTCTGGGTGAGGTAACGTTCTGTGCTGCCGGGGAAGCCCATAATCATGGCGTAGTCACCTTCGTTCAGACCTTTGATGGAGATGGGCAGGAACTTCGGGGTTTTCAGGGGTACGTTGCTTTCACTGTATTCAGCCGGCTCTCCGTTGGCATCGGCATAGATACGGAACATGGAGAAGTCGCCCGTGTGGCGCGGCCACATCCAGTTGTCGGTCTCACCGCCAAACTTACCTACCGAGGAGGGAGGAGCGGCAACCATACGCACGTCGCTGTATACCTTATAATAGAACATATAGAATTTGTTTCCTGCATAGAAGGGGAGTGCGCGCACTTCAATGCCCGGTTTACCCTTCAAATCGCTCTTCTCCAGTTCCTCTTTTGCCAGTTTGTTGAGGAACGGGGAAGTCAGTGCATCGATTTCCGTCACTTCGCCTGCCTTTATTTTAGCGTTGACAAGGTCGGTGATGTCTACAATGCGGTGCACGAAACGGAATTTCAATCCCGGGGTGGGCAGTTCTTCACTGCGGTTCATGGCCCAGAAACCATCTGTCAGATAATCGTGTTCCACGCTGCTGTGCTGCTGTATGGCACCGTATCCGCAATGGTGATTGGTCAAATCAGTCCTTCCGGAGAGATGATTTCGCCGGTACAGCCACCGCCAAGATACCTACAGCATCTTTCAGTGACACGCCGTTGGGATTATAAAGGTCGTCAGCCTCCAGCTTCAGTCCTTGCTTTTTCATCATGTCGATGGAGTTCTGCTGCTTCATCAGTTGCAACAACCACATTCCTTCGTCTGCACGCGCAGAGCAGACTGTCAGTGCGGCAATGGCCGCAAGCAAACCTTTCTTAAATGTAATCTTCATATAATCAATTATTAAGTAATGTCTTTGAATTTCATTGTCATCGCTTGTGGGCTTATGGCTTTATGGCATTGTTTCTTATTGCTTCCATAATGTTTGCAGGCGGACGCCGGTTCATCAGTTCGTTCTTCATAAAGTCCATGTATGGGGCTGCGTGACTGAAGAACTTATGATATCCTGCACAAAGGTAATTCAGTCCCGGCTCTCCGTCGGCTGTACGTGCAAAACGGTTCTTTGGACATTCGCCGTTGCAGGCAAACAGCCATTCGCACTCCCTGCATTGGGTGGGGAGAGATTGTTGCTTCATCAGTCCGAAGGCTTGTTGCCGTTCTCCGTACATCATCTCCACCAGTGTATTCTGATGGATGTTGCCCAGTTTATATTCGGGGAAAACAAAATGGTCGCACGCATATACGTCTCCGTTGAACTCCATGACGCCTGCATGGCCGCAAGTCTTTGCCATGGAACATACACCCGGTTGTTCGCCTATCCAGTTGGCAAGGGTAGAGTCGAATAACTGTATGTAGTAAGTACCCACGTCCTGCTTTACCCATTCGTCGAACAAGGCGCATAGGAAGTCTCCCCATTGTTCCGGCGTGACGGAAAAGTCTGCCAGCTGCGTGCTCTTTTCCTTGTCTGCCAGGGAGGCAAGATGGCGTCCGTCCCCATGAGGGGCAATGCGCTCCACGATGGGGGCAAACTGGATGTAATGGCATCCTATCTCCTTGAAGAAATTATAGAAGTCCAGCGGATAGTCGGCGTTGTAGTCATTGACCACTGCCATTCCGTTCCATTCCACACCGTGCTTTTTCAGCAGGTGATGCCCTGCATCACCTTGACGAAAGAGGGCTTGCCCTGCTTGTTCTTCCGGTATTCGTCATGGAACTCCTGAGGCCCGTCTATGGAGACACCCACCAGCCAGTTGTTTTCTTTGAAAAACCGGCACCATTCATCGGTCAGCAACGTGCCGTTGGTCTGTATGCAGTTGTCTATGGTGCGTCCGTTGGCATATTTCTTTTGCAGCTCCATGGCACGTTTGTAGAAAGAGAGCGGACGCATCAGCGTCTCTCCGCCATGCCAGGTGAACAGAACCTGGGGCATGGTCTGCGAGTTGATGTACTCCTCGATGAACTTTTCCAGCAGTTCCTCGCTCATCACATGCTTGGGGTTGTCTCTATATAGTTTGGATTTCTCCAGATAATAGCAATAATCGCATGCCAGATTGCATACCGCACCTACCGGTTTCAGCATTACATAGAGCGGTTTGGCAAAAGGTGCATAGGTTGACATGTATATTTTCTCTATTTTTATGATTTATAATTGTGCAAAAATACGTAAACCGAATGAAAAATCCTTTCTTTCTATTCGGTTTATAAGGAATATTAATACCTTTGCTGGGTGTAATTCAAAAATCGTTTCTTGCATGATTAGAATGAGTGTGAACCGCATTTTACCCTTTTTGCTCCTGCTTGTGCTCTTTACTTCTTGCAACCGCAAGTATAAGATAGAGGGCAGTTCCTCGGTAACCAGCCTTGACGGAAAGATGTTGTTCCTCAAGACGCTTCGGGACGGGCAATGGGTGAACGTCGACTCGGCAGAGGTTATCCATGGGCATTTCAAGATGAAAGGCCGGGCCGATTCCGTGATGATGGTGACTCTTTATATGGACCACGAGGGCATTATGCCTTTGGTGCTGGAAGACGGCAAAATCGTGGTTTCCATCTCCAATACTCAGTTGATTGCCAAAGGGACTCCTTTGAATGACAAACTGTACGAGTTCATAGACAAGCGCAATTCCCTGGAAGTGAAGATAGAGGAGCTGGAACGGAAAGAGGCGCGTATGGTGCTGGACGGTGCCAATCTGGATGACGTGCATGGGCAGTTGGCAAAGGAAGGCGAAGCACTTGTGAAGGAGATGAACGACTACGTCCGGCAGTTCATTGTAGATAACTTTGAGAATGTGCTGGGCCCCAGTGTATTCATGATGATGTGCAGCACACTGCCCTATCCGGTGATGACTCCGCAGATTGAGGACATCATGAGAACTGCTCCCTTGTCTTTTAAAGAGAATACTTTGGTGAAGGATTTCCTTACAAAGGCGAAGGAGAACATGCAGCTGATTGAAGAGCAGAAACGCATGAAGCAAAATGCTTCTGTAGGAGGACAGAAATAAACAGGAATGAGTTGATAATGACAAACGGGAATGCCTGAATATCCTATCAAGATATTCAGGCATTCCCGTTTGTCATTATGTCTTTATCTGTCCTGGTCTTCGTTCTTCACCATCCCTTTATACTTTTCCGGCAATGCACTCTCCACCGCCGCATAAGCCTCGTTCATGCTTGCCTTGATGTTTTCTGCCCCTTTCCCTTTGGGAGGAATAGGTTCATGGATGGTCAGTATCATCCGGTGGCGGTGTATCCACTTTCCGGTGCGTGGAAGAATCTCGAACGAGCCGTCTATAGTGACGGGCACCACTTCCAGTTGCAGTTCATCTGCCAACTGGAAAGCACCTCTCTTGAAGTACCCCATGTGTCCCGTGAAGGTACGTGCCCCTTCGGGAAATACTACCAGTGACACGCCGTCTTTCAAAGATGATTCTGCCTGCCGCATGGTGGCAAGCACCTTCTTGGGGCTGGAACGGTCGACGAAGATATGTCCTGCGCTCTCGCATGCTTTGCCGACAAACGGGATTTTGCGCAGGCTCTTCTTCATCATCCATTTGAAGTTCCGTCCCAGGAATCCGTATATCAGGAATATGTCGAAGGCACCTTGGTGATTGGGCACAAACACGTAGGAAGTACGTTTATGTATTTTCTCCCTTCCATGTACCTCCACCGGAATAAGCAGTATATAGCAGATGAGCTGTGACCAGATTTTACCGGGATAGTAACCCCAGATATGCGCTCCTCCTATCAGCGAACCGATGATGGTGACCAATGCTGTAAGGATAGTCAGTACCAATAAAATGGGCAACGCAAAGCAAACCTGATAAATAATATAAAGTATCTTCATAGGTGTCGGATTTTTTATTGCTACAAAGATATACCTTTTTCTTATTTCGTCACTCTTTCTCTCTTACTAATTTTAGTACTGTAATTTCCGGCCATGCCCCGAACCGGAACGGCAGTCCTACATAGCCGATGCCAATATTTACGTACAAAGCCCTCTTGCCTTCGTAGTACATTCCTCTCCATTCCGGATAGATAAGTTCGGCAAGGGAGTGCCCGAACAAGATGCCTTGCATGGCGTGGGTGTGTCCTGCAAGCATCAGTGAAATATCCGATCGGGGCAGTACCTCGCGCCTCCAGTGGGTAGGGTTATGGCTGAGCAATATTTGGAACATTCCCTCCGTGCCCTGCATGGCTTGTGGCAAGTCTGCAAATTCGGAGAAAGGAGGCTCCCCGTCGTTTTCCACACCGATGAGGGCTATGCTGTCACCTTTGTGATGAAGGATGTCATGCTCATTGTTCAGCAGTTTCCATCCCATTGCTTTCTGCTGCCGGATTAAATAGTCCAGATTGGCGATTTCTGCTTTCGGGCTTTGCCAGTGATAGTATGAGCCATAGTCATGGTTGCCGAGGATGGAGTATACTCCGTCCGGTGCGTATAGTTGGGAGAGTATTTCTTGGAAACCATCCAGTTCATGGCTCTGCTGGTTCACGAGGTCACCGGTGAAGACAATCAGGTCCGGCTTCTGTCCGTTGACTAAATCGACCAGCTGTTTGATGGGGTCCGGATTGCCTTGCCAACTGCCGATGTGTATGTCCGATATTTGCACGATGCGGTAGCCGTCGAAACCTTCCGGAATATTTGCAGAACGGTATTCCACTTCTTTTGTATCGAAACGGGTGATGCCTGCCAGGGTACCGTAAAGGATATTGAAGAAGCTGACGACAGCCAAAACCAGTCCTATAGCGGTGAACGGGCTGCGGGGACAACGACGGATGATGAAGTGTGCCAGTACTCCCACCAGCGAGCAAAGCATGAATATGGTTTTTGGAAAGACAAATAGCATGATGGTAATTGCCAGTCTGCCTATGGCCTGCGTATGGTTTGACATCGCATTGTCGCCCGTGAGGAACATGAAGTAAACATAGCCTGCCGCTAATAGCAAGGTGGGAAGCCAATAAAGGCAGTGAAGGACTGCCTTTCTGGTTTTTCTTACTACATAAACCAAGTAAATGTAAAGGTCGGGGATGAGAAGGAAAAGGATGAAAACAAGAGTTACTCGGTGCATATATCTTTCAATTCTTCAATGTTCTTTTTAATATTGTCCAGATGTTTGTAAATCACTTTTTTGTAGAGAATATAGATAATCAACGCATCAAATACTACAAAGAGGGTAATCAGTATGGCTTGCACGCCAACGGACATCAGATGATATTCCATCACCCAATAATTGAGGATATTGAAAAGGATAATCCAGATGGAGATGCCCATCACCTCATATTTGGTCCATTGGCGGAAAGTGGTCATACGGCGGCTGACTTCGGCAACACTCATTTCTTCAATATGTGTATTCTTATTCCAACGGTATGTTTTCCAGTCCCACCACATGCCTGCGAGAATGCTGATGGCAATGAATCCTAAAAAGGGAACAATCTTTTCTTGTAGTTGTTCGTTGAAACCGAAGGTGGGCAGTAGCAGCCATATAAGAAGAAGGGTAGCCAGACATATCGTTCCTATTCCGATAGAGAAGCGTTGTATGACTACGAGGCGTCCCAGACTTTTGCGGGTATTTGCCTTGTAGCCGGCAATCAGTTCTGTAATCTGCTGTTCATCAGCAATCGGTTCTTTCTGCAACTGTTCATTCAGTGCGTTCCATGATTTCTTCAGTTCATCCAGTTCCATATATCTATTCCTCCTTATTCATTCTTTTCAATTTGTCTTTGATGCGGCTGAGCTTGGTGGCAACGTTTGTCAAAGTCAGCCCGGTGATTTCGGCAATTTCTTCGTAGCTTTTCTCTTCCAGATAGAGCAGGATGATGGATTTTTCCAATTGTCCCAGCCGGTTTATCATCCGGTAGAGTTGCCGTAGCATGGCTTGTGTCTCGTCGGTTTCTTCAGTCCGGTCGGCTTCTTGGTTGAGGGTAACGATTTCGGGGATGTTCTTTTCTTTGCGGATAAAGCTGATGCACGTGTTCAGTGCGATGCGGTAAATCCATGTTGAAATCTTGCACTCCCGCCGGAACTTGGGAAATGCTTTCCATAAGTTGAGTACCACTTCCTGATACAAGTCGTTGAGGGTAGCGTTGGGCGTGGTGTACAGATAGCACACCTTATATATCACGCGCTCATACTCTCGTACCACGGATACAAACTCTTGTTCTGCATTTTCCATCTTTTTGCTTCTTTCGAGTTGCTTTGCACTGTTAGTCGGGAAAGGGGCGATAAATCACAGTTCAAAAGGATTATTTTTTATGGCACATAGGTGACACAGATTAAACAGATGACCACAGATGAGAAATTCATGATGAACAAAATTATCAGTGAAAATCTGTTTAATCTGTGTCGTCTGTGTAACTCCTTTTTCAATGTACCGAATTATCAGCATTATGATACGCTTTCTAAATTTCCTGCCAGAAACTTCCGCATATTCCCTTTGGCATTCCTCGGCGGCGGGCGTAATCTTCCAGCTGGTCCTCTCCAATCTTGCCCACTGCAAAGTATCGGGATGCGGGATGTGCCAGCATCATGCCGCAGACGGAGGAGTGAGGATGCATGGCTCCATGTTCAGTCAGCGTGATGCCTATCTGTTTCATGCCGAGCAGTTCGTCCAGCAGGAAATTCACGGATTGGTCGGGTAGGGAGGGGTATCCCACAGCGGGCGGATGCCTTGGTACTTCTCGACCAGCAAATCCGGAATGGACAAGGATTCGTCGGGGGCATAGCCCCAAGCCTCCTTGCGGACATATTCGTGCATCTTTTCTGTGGCGGCTTCGGCGAGGCGGTCGTTCAAGGTTTGTACAAGGAGATGTTTGTAAGGGTCGTTCTTGTAAGTCTCTTCGGCCTCTTCACTGATGGTAGAGGCGAAAAGCCCTACGATGTCGGGCGTGCCTGAAGAGAGGGGACGTACAAAATCACTCAGACAGAGAAATGGACCGCCATCGGGTTGTGGTGTCTGCTGTCGGAGCAGAGGGAAGGTTGTTCCTTCTATCAAGAGGTTATCTCCGTCTGCATTTGCCTGGCAAAGCCTGAAGATGCAATGGATGGAGATTGTTTCGTCCAGTCGGTCGAGCATTCTATTGGCTTCCTTGAAGAGCTGCATGGCTTCGGAAGCTTTGGTACGTTCCTCCTCGGGAAAGGTCGTCAGCCAAAGTGCACGGCAGGAATCGCAGCCATGGATGTTGGCAATAGCCGCAAAGCGAGGCTGGAAGTCCCAGGCATGGAAGAAATAAATCCAGTTGATGTAAGGGGTTACTTCATGAATCCGATACGAAAGCAATTCATGCCCCGGTGCCAGTATTGTCCTTTTCATCCCATTTAATCCTTAATCCCTAATCCTTAATTCCTAGCCTTCACTCCCCAAATCTCAGTTCCTCGCCACGATAAGCATCGTCCACCATGCCGTCGCTATAAACGGGATGTCCGTTGGCAAAAGTCCTTTCCACTTTCCAGTTGAAGGTATGTCCTTCCAATGGGCTCCAGCCGCATTTGCTCAAAACTTTGTCGGCTGTCACTTCCCACGGGGTATCGGGGCGTACCAGCACAAGGTCTGCCCGGTAACCTTCACGGATATAGCCGCGCTCGTTGATGCGGTAAATTTGTGCGGGAGCATGGCACATTTTTTCAACGATGGTTTCGAGTGTGAATACTCCCTCATCCACCAGTTGCAGCATGCTGACAAGTGAGAACTGTATCATCGGCATGCCGGACATGGCCTTCAAGGCACCTCCTTCTTTTTCGGAGAGCAGATGGGGCGCATGGTCGGTGGCTATAACGTCTATCAGGCCGGAGTTGACGGCTGCACGCAGGGCATCGCGGTCGGCTTGCTTCTTAATGGCAGGATTGCACTTGATACGTGTGCCCAACGTGCGATAGTCACTGAGCGTGAAGAGGAGATGGGCAACGCATGCTTCGGCGGTGATATGCTTCTCGGAAAGTGAATAGTCATTGAACAGTTGCAGTTCCTTGGCTGTGGACACATGCAGAATATGCAGCCGTGCACCGGCAATCCTTGCCAGCCGTACTGCCAGCTCAGAAGATGCATAGCATGCTGCCGAGGAGCGGATGTAGGGATGCTTGCCTATGGGAATATCATTCTCTCCGGCAAACATTTCCTTATACTTGGCAATATTGTTCTTGATGGTTTCCTGGTCTTCGCAGTGGGCGGCAATCAGCATGTCTGTACCGTTGAAGATGTTCAGCAGGCTGTTCATCTTGTCTACCAGCATGTTTCCGGTACTGGAGCCCATGAATAGCTTGATACCGCAGACGCGGTGCTTGTCCAGCTTGCCGAATTCGCTGTAATTGTCGTTTGTTGCGCCGAAGTAGCAGGAATGGTTTACGATACACTTCTCGTTCAGCAAATCAAGTTTGGCGTTCAAGGCATCCAGCGTAGTGGTCACCGGATTTGTATTGGGCATATCCATGATGGAGGTCACACCACCTGCGGCAGCCGCACGGCTTTCGGTGAGGATGTCCGCTTTGTGGGTCAGCCCGGGATCGCGAAAATGTACATGGTCGTCGATGATGCCAGGCAACAGATAGCATCCGGTGGCATCTATGGTCTCGTCACAAGGGGCGGAGAGAGGTTTCCAGTTGGTCAGTACCTCTGCAATGCGCCCGTCTTCTATCACTACGGAACCTTTCACGGATTGTCCTTCGTTGACAATCGTAGCGTTATGTATCAATGTTCTTTTCATATCTTCCTAATATTTATAGTAAACCCCTATCACTCTATCACCTATCACTTCATCTCCTTATCTACGGTAGGATATTTATGGAACCAACTGTTCCATTTCAACCGAATCACTCCGAATACGGCTTCACCAAAAATACTGCTGTTCATTTTGGAGGTGCCCAGTTCGCGATTGATGAAGATGACAGGCACTTCCTTTACCTTGAAGCCGCATTTGTAGGCGGTGAATTTCATTTCTATCTGGAAGGCGTATCCTTTGAAGCGGATGCCGTCCAGATTGATAGTCTCCAATACCCGGCGGCGGTAACATACAAATCCGGCTGTAGTGTCGTGGATGGGCAGCCCGGTGATGAAGCGCACATACTTGGAGGCAAAATAAGACATCAGTACACGTCCCATGGGCCAGTTCACTACGTTCACACCACTCACATAACGTGAACCGATGGCTACATCGGCACCCTCTTCGGAGCAGGCGCGGTAGAGTCGCGGCAAGTCTTGGGGATTGTGGCTGAAGTCGGCATCCATTTCGAATACATACTCATAACCTCGTTGCAATGCCCACTTAAAGCCGGCTATGTAGGCTGTACCCAGTCCTAACTTTCCTTTGCGCTCCACCATGAAGAGGCGTTCGGGAAACTCCTGCTGCAAGGTCTTTACAATGGCAGCTGTTCCGTCGGGCGAACCGTCTTCAATGACAAGGATGTGAAAACCATGTTTCAGAGCAAAAACGGCACGGATGATATTTTCTATATTCTCCCGTTCATTGTAGGTGGGGATGATGACAATGCTGTCTGATGTTTGCATACTTATAGGTAATGGGGGTTATAACTGGGAACAAATGTAATACATTTCTTTTTTATCTGGCAGCATTTTCACACAAATCTTGATTTTGCAAAGTTCTGGCGCCACGACTCTTTCATTTATGTAGTTCCTTCTAACTCCTGACTATGAGGAATGCAGGTTAAATCAAAGAACCGTATGCTTGACTTTGAACTTTAGCCTCAATCTTTAGCTATTCCCGTTTCAATCATTAACAGAAAACATTCAAACTATTAAAGAAAAACTTTCGAAGTATAAAGGATAAAGTGGGTAGATATAGGGAGAAAAAGTGCTCTTCAGTCTTGGTCTGTCTATCCCAAGCCTTGGGATAGACAGACCAAACCTGGGATACATGTCCGCAGGCTGGGGATAAACTTTGTGTAACATAACTCCTGAATAGGGATTGTGCAGGCTGTGTTATTCATAATTGGAGGAAAAGAAGTTTCATTGCCTTCCCCGATAAATAGGGCGATACAGAAAAAAGGTGAAGGATGTGCAGGCTGACAGCAGAAAGATTATTTCAGAGAACATAGTTGCCGACAGGTCAAAGCTAAAGATTATTTGTGTATTTTTGCACCGAATTTATTTCGGTAGGATACCTTATGAGAGGTAATACCGGGGGAAAAAGCGCAAAGCAATGAATATAACTGAACTGCAACAATCTTATGCTTCCCATCCCAATGTAGAGGGGGTGTGCAGGCTTCTGAAAGATAACTCTGTCCGTCACCTATATTGCGGAGGTTTATATGCCTCTGCCGCTTCTTTGTTTTCGTCTGTATTGGTTCAGCGGGCTACTTGTCCGCTCGTTTTCATTCTGGGCGATATGGAGGAAGCCGGTTATTTCTATCATGATTTGACGCAGATATTGGGGACAGAGCAGGTATTGTTTTTTCCTTCTTCGTTCCGCCGCGCCATCAAGTACGGGCAGAAGGATGCGGCAAACGAAATACTCCGTACAGAAGTGCTGAGTCGCCTGCAAAAAGGAGAAGAGGGGCTTTGCGTGGTGACCTATCCGGATGCGCTGGCCGAAAAGGTTGTCTCACGTAAGGAACTTGGAGACAATACACTGAAACTGCATGCAGGCGAGAGGGTGGATATGAACTTCGTGACGGACGTATTGCGCAGCTACGGTTTCGAATATGTGGACTACGTCTACGAGCCGGGGCAGTATGCCGTTCGTGGCAGTATTATCGACGTCTTTTCCTTCTCTTCCGAATATCCCTTCCGTATAGACTTTTTCGGCGACGAGGTGGAGACCATCCGTACGTTCGACGTGGAGACGCAACTCAGCAAGGAGAAACTGGACAGCATCTATATCGTACCGGAGATGAGCAAGAACGCCATGGATAGTACTTCCTTGCTAGGCTCCCTTCCCCGGAACACCTGCATAGCGGCGAGAGATCTCGCATGGTGAAGGAGCGCATCGGAAGCGTATGGAACGACGATCCGGTGGTAGCCGACGAGGAATCCTTCGCCGATATCGACCAGATGCGGAAGAAATTAGTCCGGGGCGAGGACTTCCTACGGGAGGTCTTGGATTTCCGTCGCATTCATTTCGGGGCACGGCCGATGGGAACGGCGGACGCTACCATCCATTTCTCTACGCAAACGCAGCCGATCTATCATAAGAATTTCGACCGGGTGAGCGAGTCGTTCCATAAATACCTCGACGAGGGCTATACATTATATATATGAGCGATCAAGAGAAACAAGCCAACCGTATCCGGATGATTTTCGAGGA
>ERZ860023.696-NODE-696-length-17999-cov-1.942153_pt1 | contig 17999 bp, 16 predicted proteins | sample MGYA00509983_ERZ860023 | MGnify/ENA primary metagenome ERZ860023 (study PRJEB30046, sample SAMN00715180) | human gut metagenome | study: EMG produced TPA metagenomics assembly of the A metagenome-wide association study of gut microbiota in type 2...
TTATGTGCATACTATACATAACGTTCCGGTTACTATTAAAAACGCTCCGCCTACTATCTGCCAGAATCCCTGAATTTCTCTCTGCCTTGCAAGTTCTCGGAGCTCTTCTTCATTATCCCATGCCGCTTCAAGCTGCCGCTCATTCTGACTATGAAAAGTATAGCACACATACACATTATTTGCAAGGTCAATAGTATGCTCTTCCGTGAAAAAGCTGCCCGCTGTATATTCGGTAACAGACTCCGAGGTCTGAGCGCTGCATTTTGACAAACTTGTTTTTAAAGCCCCCAGCAGCTTTTCGAGATTGGTCAGCGATTGAGTTTTGGTTTCGCTTTCATAATCCTTTATTGATTCTATTAATTTATTCAGCTTGTCGTTCAGCTCATTGTGTTCATTCTCTATTGAAAATGTGCTCGGAGCTTCAATTGCATAAATTCCGCTTATATTGCTAAGAGCGTTTTTCAATCTCTGGCTTTCATAAATTACATCGCCAAGCTTATTGTTGTACAGCGTTATAGCCTGATTTAAAACTTCTTCAGGCAGCGCATAGCAGCAGCTGTTATCTATCTCATAGTATCCCGTCTTATAGATCAAAAACCTGTCGTTAAACTCATTGGCAGCCGTTTTTATGCTGCTTATAATTGATCTGTGAACATCGAGCATATACGCTTTTATAGCTTCTGCCGCCTCGCCCCTGAAGCTTGATAGTTGTGAAAACCCATTTATGTAATCTTCATACTTTTCGCACGATTTTATAAGGCTGTCCATTTCATCCTTGCATTCCCACATCATATCGTCGATTTCGGTATACCGTATATCAAATCTGCTCATTTTATTTCCATGCTCCTAAATAATTTTTCCAGGATACTGTCCTCCTCGGCTATATCCTGCACTGATTCATTAATCGCGTTCAAATCCTTTTCAAGCAACTCACGATATGTTGTTAATATACTTCTGAAGCTTTCATACAGCTCCTCGAATTTGTTTAACGCTTCTGAACTGCCGTTTATTTCAGTTGAAAGCGTACTCAGCTTTACTTTTGATTTATTCAGAGTCAAGGGAATGAAAACACCTGAAAAATCTTCTTTGTTGTATTTAATCTCAGACATTATTACCAAGCCCTCCTATAATTATTAGTTAAAGAAATTGCGTATTTCATTCCAGACGCTGTTCAGAGCGGATTTAATATCTCCCCAGATTCCGTCCTTTTCCCATATCTCATTTTGAACACTGGTTATCTCATCGTTCAGACTGTCCTGTATATCGTCAATATTATCGATATAAAACTCATAGTAGTTTTTAAAATACCCTTCCTCCGAACTGTCTTTGAGTTCGTTGAAATTATACCCCTGCCATTCGCTGAGTTCTTTATCTGGAAACTTTTTTATTTCTTTTTTTATATCCTTAATATTTTCCTTTACGTCTGCTACTATATCGCGGGTTTAACTGCTCAAGATTACTTTCAAGCTCGGAAATGCGCTGCTCATAATAATAGCTTTCTCTTCAAGACGTGCTTGTTCTCCACAAAGTCTGTTATATTCGTCATAGTTATATTCTTCAGCCATTTTTATCAGCCAACTCCTCCTGAAGCTTTTTAACGTCAGCCTTTTCCATGTCTGTTTTAGACAAGGCTTCGTTTATATTGTCAACCATGAGGCGGTCATCCTCATCTGAAAAGCCCTCAAAAACTGTTTTTGTAATATCCTCATGCTGAAAATACATCATTTTATCATCCATCATACCTTCAGGATACATACATGCGCCGTAATCGAAGTATGAGCTTTTTTCGCCGACATTCACACCCAGCCCTCGTGCAACGATCATAAACTTCTTTACTCCTCCCTTAATTACTACAATACTTCCCAACGGCAGAAACTTTACCTTTTCCATTTTAGAAACCTCCTGATTATTTAATATTTTTAATTCAGCTTCAACTTTAAGAATTTAAAACTCAAGCTGAACTAAAATCAGAATACGGCAGGGGAGAAGTCCCCTGCGGTAATCCGATCATGCGTCATTATGAATTGAATTGACCTGCTATGTCAGAATCAGTCTGTTCTACTATATCAGCTGTTTTAATAAGCGCTTCGCTGATTTCCTGAATAAGCTCTCTCATCTTTACAAAGCTCGGCTTAAGATCCTGATATTTTGCTTCATAAGCTTCGCTTGCCGCACCTTCCCATTCATTCAGAAGCTCATTTAGAAGATTATCCATTGTAGTTATAACTTCCTCAACATTGTCGCCCTGCTGACTGTATGAAGCTGCCCTTTCTCTCATTTTTTCCGGTGTCATTCTGATCTGATTTGCCATTTTCAGTTTCCTCCTAATGTAAATTAATATTTATTTGATACTGCAAAATTGCAGTTATCAGGCTTATTTTAAAACTGTTTTAAGTTTATTGATTCCGTTGTCCTTTATATAATAAGCGTCGCCTGTTTCAATAGGCTTTTTAAACTGCCTTGCAAGCTGCATAGGAATATCCGTTATTTTTATATTCTGAATATCGTCAAATACAAGATAATGCTTTGAATCCTTTATCATCTTTAACGTATCCGGAGAACTGAATGGAATCTGAGCATTTTCAGTATTTGAATAGATAACACAGAAATTCATAGCCTTGTATTTGGTTGTCATTTCTTTGAATTTCGCCAGGATTTCCTTATCCTTGCTTATCACATTATGTATGTCGTTATTTTGTATAATCATTAAGAGAAGCGGTTCCTTTTCAAAGTTCCGGTTTCCGCCGATCAGCATTTCATAACGTTTCTTAAGCCTCTCATTCCAGTCGGAGATTATCTCCTTTATCTCCTCAGTGTCCAGTATGTAGCGGCTGACTGTTTGATTTAAATTGCTGAATTTTCTTGACACGTCGTCAACAATTACTGTTTCTGAATTTTCATTAAGCTGTGACAGCACATAACGGATAAAGTTACCCTTTCCTGATTTTTCGCGTCCGCATACCGTCAAAGTTCCTATAGTAGTAAAATCCAATATCCTCGGAGATACGCTGCTGTAGTCAAGACCGCATATGACAGAATACGGCTTTAGTTTCATATCGAAATTCCGTCTTATAAATTTAACGTCAAGAAGCTTGGGTATAACAGGTATAAGCCTTGCACTCATTCCGCTGTATTTTTCGTTCTGCATTCTTATAAACTCGCGCATTTGATTGACGCGGTCAATTTCCTTTTCTCCCTTAAACGACAGATAGCTCTGACATTCATAAAATATTTTGTCTATTTCAATAATGCATCTGCCGGGAACAGCGGCTGGTCTTATACGGCATGCTCCGAATAAACTGCTGTATTCGCCTGAATCGTTACAGAAAAGACCGATTTTATTTGCAAAATTAGAAAGATATTTATACCCTATACCGTTAAGCTGCGCATTGGCTGCAATTACGCTGATACCGACTGATAATCCATCTCTGCATATATGCAGCAGATCGTCATTTTCATTCAGATACAATTCTTTTAACGCTGTAAGATTATCAATCATGAGTATTATCTGGGGCATGTCCGTGTATCCTGCTTCCTTGTATGAGCTAAACGAGCTGACTCCTACAGAAACAAGTCTCTCTTTTCTTTTTACAATTTCTTCATTAAGTAATTTAAAAAGATTTTTAAGCTTCTCGTCATCAGAAGCGCAAACCACTCCGCCGACATGATTTAATGCCTCAAAATTCTTAAGTATCATTGTTCCGAAATCCAATATGTAAATACTCAGTTCATTGGGAGCATATTTTTCTGTGAGATTTTTAATTATCCATTGAAGAAGATTTGTCTTGCCGTACTGTGAAGAGCCTATTATCATAGTATTCTGACTTCCCATATCAAAGGCGGCTGCTCCCTGATATTGATTATCGGGATCGTCATATAAGCCAAGATCACAGATTATATCCTGCGACTCTGTTCGAATACTTTCATCACAGGTTATCGTTTCAGGCAATGACGGCAGGCAAATATCCGGTAGCTTTTTGACACTTTCATGTTCGCAGTAATTATGAATATAGTTTACAACTGCATTGAGCTGGGTTTCTTCTGCTGAATCCGATTTTTGCTTTTTCTGTTCATATACCACCTTTTTCAATCCTGACAGAGATACCTCGCATATTTTAAATTCCTTTATATTGCTTTCATCTGATTTAGCCGGACAGCCGCTGTAAGCGGATTGAAAAAGTTCAAAGATTTCGTTGTTACCCACCTGTAAATACGCACGTCCGGGTTCCTTTATTTCAGCTGCAAGAGGAGACTTAAGAACCTCGTTGCTGTCGCTCTGTGACTGTACCTTCAGACACAGTTTGAATTTGGAATTACTCCAAATCTGATCGTTTACCTGACCGGCAGGCTTCTGAGTTGCCAGTATAAGATGCACTCCGAGACTCCGTCCGATACGGGCCGCACTTATAAGTTCTTTCATAAACTCAGGCTGTTCGGCTTTAAGCTCTGCAAATTCGTCAACAATTACTATCAGGTGGGGAAGGGGTATCGACACTTCTCCTGCCTTATATTTTCTTATATATTTGTCTATATGATTGACATCTGCTTCGGCAAAGAGCCTCTGCCTTTTTCTGAGCTCGGCTTTTATTGATTTAAGGGAACGTTCGATTTCACGTCCGTCTATATTTGTAATAGCTCCGATAAGATGTGGAAGACTTCTGAATTGATTTACCATTCCGCCGCCTTTGAAGTCAATAATCACAAAGCTTACCTCATATGGGTGAAATAACGTTGCCATAGATAATATATACGTTTGCAGTATTTCACTTTTTCCGGAGCCTGTCGTTCCAGCAACAAGACCGTGAGGACCATGAAATTTATCGTGCAGGTCTAAATAGACAATTTCATTTTTGGTTTTTACACCCAGCGGCGCAGCCATACTTTTGAATACCTGAGATTTACTCCATCTTTCGTTCAGATTCAGCTCGTCAGCCGCTGTAATATTCAGAAGCTGATATAAAGAGATATTTTTAGTTAACGTTCCCTCCAGACTTATTTCTTCGCAATAAACCGGAGCCAGCCGCATAACCGCATATTCAGCCGAATTTTCCGTTATTATTTCATAACTGAAATCCACTGATTTATTCCCGTCGTTGCTGTCAATTAATTTTCCTGTATAATCGCTGTCGTTTAGCATTATCATTAAATTGCAGTATTGCGGAATAAGTCTTTTTTTATTTTCAAAAAATATAAAGGTTACGCCTATTTCACCTGCTTTTTCAATATACTTTGATATCGGATGGCGTTTGATTCCTGCGTCATCGCAAACGAATATAACTATTCGCGGTTCGCGCCGCTTTGCTTCGGTACGGTTTGACATTTCCTTATACAAATATTCAAAAAGTATATTTTTGCTTTTTTCATCACATACTATATTTCTCATTCCAAGAAGGTCGTTGAACGCATGAGGAAGAAATCTTATCCAGTTAATTCTGTCTGAATTATTTTCATCTATGATAAAAAATATTTTTACGTCGTTATAATATTGTCGTACACACAGATCCATGACCATAATCTTCAGCATTTCATAAAGATTTTCATCGCTTCCGACCACGCCTACGCCGTTTGCTTCCGATAGTCTGCAAATCACAGGAACCCTGTCTATAAGCCTGTATTCCTCTGATATCTTTTCCGGAATTTCCGAAAGTTCGTCTTCGGCTTCAAGCTTCTCCTGTACCTTCAAGTCGATCTTTCTTTTAGCTTCAAGTATTCCTGTTCCCAGACGTATATCAAGAAAATCTTCATCTTCTTTGATTCTGTCAAATAGATCTCCGGAAAATTCGTAAAGCATATTCTCCATGCATTGAGAGGAATAATATATATTATCGAGTATACTGCGCTCTTCCTGCCTTGCAGCTTCAATTTCCTCACGTTTTGATTTTATATATTTCCTGTATTTTTTTTCGCGCTGCTCAATTTCTCTCTTATATTCCTTTCGGCTGCTTATGAAATTAAATACAGACGTTATTATACCAAGGGACATTGAGCATACGCTGAATAATACAAAGGTTCCTCCGCCTCCTATTACTCCTCTGAGAACAACGGTAAGTCCAAGCATTGCAAAAGCCGGAATAAGCGACATAAGAATATTGTTTTTAGGTTTTTGAGGGAGTGCCGACGGATCAAGTATACTTATTTTGTCTTCGGGGATTTTATGATTTATTCTTGTATTACGGTTGAATTTAGGATAGCTGTTTCCATTTGGCATATCCTTATATGTCAGACCGTTTACAAAAACTCTGTTTGAAGTATATAGCCTGCCGTACTTATAGTAAAAGCTGTTTCCGGTTACAGATATGAAATCAAAATCATATATCTCTGAATCATTTTTAATTTTTGAACCGTTGATATATACACCGTATTTTGTTCCGTTGTCCTTTATAAAGTATTTATTGTCATGTTTGCTGAGAGAGACATTGTCGATACCTATCAGTTCATCTGTCAATTGTATTTCGCAGTCGCTTGTACCTCCGATTTTTATTGTTGTTATATCTGCAATATCTATCATACGGTCATAGCTTTTACTTTCCGCTTCAAAATCAATCAGAAAACCGATTGTAAGTATTTCCTGATTGGAGCTTTGATATTTAATTATGATTTTATCGCCGTGGTTTAATTCCTTAATGGAAAGCTTCATTATACCGTCCGGAGAAATATATGTATTTTCACTGCAGTTTAAAAGCCATCTATCATTATCAAACTTGATTTCAGCATAAAAGTCTTCAAAAAACTGCCTTCTGTCAAAACGAACAGTACATTTTCCGATTGTTCCGATACGAACTGTTTCTGACGATCTGTCAATGGGTACTTCACGATAGATATTTCTGCAAGAAACTGCAGCCTTATATTTTTCAGTCATTAAAATTCCTCCGCTGTTTAAAATATATAACCGACGCATTGTGCAGTCCGAAATCGCTTATGTTTCTGGTTCCCCTGAGCAAAGAAACAGGATTTTCACTTCTTAAATAGCAGGACGATATATCATCCGTATTCATTCCAAGATTATATATGCTGTTTAATGCTCCTATCAATTCGTTTGCCGTTATATCAGCAGGAATTTCTATATCTTTTAATATTCTTCCGTCATCTATATTCAGAATAACTGTTATATTTTTATTTTCCATTCGATACTTCTCCTATATATACTTAAGCGCAAGCCTTTCTATTTCCGGCAGTAAAGACCATTGTTCATAGTCCATATTATCCGCATTTTCATAAAACGGTATATTTATATCAAAATGAAAATTGTTTTCTAAAGACAATCCATCAGTATGTTTACCGCATACAATTGTAAATTTTGAATTATCTAAACAATCAATATTTTCAAGAAGACTTTCAAGCTTATAAAATCCTGTTTTACTGTGTTCTGCAAGTATTATAACTCTGTCGGATATACTCATGATCTTTGATATATCTTTGCTGAAAGCCGAATCACAATCTAAAATTATGCAATCATATCTTTCGGTTTCCTTAAGCTTTTCAGCAAGATATATATATTCATTTCGACCTATATTCATTGCTGTAAGAGATTTCGGAAACGGCGGCAAAATTCCGAAAAGCTCGTCCTTTACAACTGATTGAGCAATACTTCCGATATACTCGCTTTTACTTAGAAGCGGCTTTTCAAATCCGTTCTGAATATACGACGGACATTTCATAAAACAGCCGAAGCTCTGAAGATCGTCTGTTCCAAGATACAAAGGGTTTTTATATTTTTTTGCCAGAGCTGCGCACAGTCCGAACGCAACAGTAGTTTTTCCGCTTCCTCCGGACGGGGAGTATATACTTATTATTTCAGTTACGCGTTTTCTTGCATTTGCTGCGCTTTCTGAACTGAGATTGCTGACTATTTCATTGTATATTTCTTTGGCGCTTATGTATTTATATATTTTTGAAATGTTTAGTTCAGAGGTTGCCGATGCTTCCTCATGCCGTTCTGTCAGAATAAAAATATTAGTTATTTCATGCCTTACAAATTCGGGGCTGTACATATCCTCACTGACTATCATTATATCAAAGCTCTGAGGCAGGCTGAACAGCTTATCTAAATAATGCTGTTCGGTTATAACGCTCAATTCGCACTGGTCTTCATAGCCGTCTATGAAACGTCTTTCAAGAGCTAATATATATTTTTCATCAGCATCAGCAATAAGTATTTTTATATTGGCCATATTTTCACCGTCTTTTTTGATTTGTTTTTTTAGGTATTAGTATACAGAGTTAGTCAGCGTCTGACTGTCGGTTTTTATTTTTCTTTTCTGCTTTAAATTCTCTGACTTTTTCACACCATTCGTCTATCAATTGGCGCAGTTCCTTTGTGTCTACCTCGCACCAGTTCCCATTCCGTCCTCGGCAAGCATATCATAGATCATTGTTTTTTGTAAAGTTATTTCCACTCCGCATACATTACCGGCTATTTCTCGCTTGGGCTCCTTTCCTTCTATTACCATGTCAAAGTTTTCTTTTATCCATTCTTCAAATTGTGTTACTTCAGAATCTAGAAATGTAGACAACATTTCGTATTTTTCATTTTCAAAGTCAATTGTCAAAAATTCTTCACCATTATATAATTTTACTATCCTCAATTTATATGAAATCATAATTAATTCCTATTCCATTGGGTATGCTGATATTATTTTATTTTTATTATTAATAAACATTTGAATCTTCATACCATCTTTTGTTTGACCTATATATTTATTCCCATTAAAATACGTTCGTTTTTCATACGCTTCATTTATTGCATTTACTACATCCTGCGGACTTATATCTTTGCCCGCTGTATATACCGTATTTATTTGGCATAGTCTCTTTTCCTTCTATTATTTTGCCGCCGCTTTTGCGTTTATTAATTTGTTTTATAATTAAGAATACGACTTTTTCAATTCTTTTGCTGCATCAGAAAAAATAATTTCATTGATTTTCACTATGCATATTTCGTCATGAACATTTGATGTAATTAAAATATCACTATTTATTCTTTTTCTTATATATTTACAAAAGTTAATAATTGTCACAAATTCTTTTGTTGATATATTATCTTTTTTTATATCAAAAAGTAGCGATTGTGAATATTTAAATTCATCTTTGAAAAATAGCGAATTGTACACCGCGTTTTCATTTTCAGTAAAATATATTATTATTTTATTGTCATTATAAAAATCCGAAAAAATAGTGACATTGCCTAAACTTTGTTTATTCAAATTTCCTATAACTAAAAAAAAGTCCTTTATATACAATTCAATATCTTTTACATTAATAAATTTTTTTTGTATTTTTGCACTTACGTCTATTGACATATAAACTCCTATTTTCCTATGGATATAGTAACAATTAATGGATTCTTTTATGTTGGATAAAACACTATCTATTTTTTCCACGTATTTTTCATAGTCCTCGTTAATGAACATATTATTATGTGAAATACGTTTTTGACCTACCCAATCATTTGCATTTTCATCGGCAACTGTAATTTTCCTGCCTATATCAGCTATATTCTCCTGCAGAGGCTTAATGGTTTTAGCTGCAAGTTCAAGAAGATATATTTTATCATTATAGCTTTTTATGAGATCCAGACTTTCCTGACGTTTATATTCGCAATCGTTTTTCTCCCACTCTTAATTTTGTCTTTCTTCATCTGTAAGCATGTTAATCCCTTTCTGTAATTTCAGCTATAACCGCCGTAATATTATCAGTTTCTCCATTCTTAACAGCGCTTTTCAGAAGATCTGAACAAATCTCGGACAAAGACCTTTTTCTTTTAAGTATTTTAATAATAGTTTTATACGGCTGACTTTTATAGACTCCGTCACTGCACAGAAGATAAATTTCATTTAACCTAACCTCAAATTCCAAATGAAAAACTTTAAAATTTTCTTTCGCGCCTATACATTCTGTAAGATAGTTTTTAATTACTGTTCCATTTTCAGTTTGCTTTTCAACAGTTCTGGAATGATCCTCCGTAAGCTGTTCAAGCCGATACCCAAACGGCTTTCTCACTAACCGGTATATTCTGCTGTCACCGGTGTGAAATATATAACCCGTGGAATTATAGATAAGCAATATACTGAGAGTTGCGCCGCACTTTCCGCCCTGTCCTTTACCGTAACGTATTAAAGCCTGATTTGCATTATGTATTACCTTTTCTAAAGATTCTAAGATAAGCTGAGACTGATAACAATACTTTTTAAAATTCTGGTTCCACCATTTTTCAAGCTCAGTCATTATATACGAGCTTGCAATGTCTCCGTTTTTCAGTCCTCCTACTCCATCTGAAACAGCAAATAAGCCGCATATTGTCCCATTTTCGGAATGTTGTATTCTATAAATATATGCGTCCTCATTTTTACTTTTTACGCTGCCTTTATCCGAGCAGCCGTAACCATTCAGTCTGATCATAGGCTTACACCGATTTTATTGCAAACTCACAGTTTGCAAGCTTTATTTTATCACCTGGATTGATACGTCGTTCTTCATTCTGCTCAAGACGGATTCCGTTTACAAAAGTACCGTTTAAGCTTTTTAAATCCTTTATATAATTTATACCGTTCCTGCAATATATAAGGCAGTGCTTATTGCTAACCGCTTTGCTGAATTCTATAGTAAAATCTGTATAATCAGGATTTTTTCCGATAACGTATTCTTCTTTATTAACGACCTTTTCTATCCTTTGCGGAGCATTCACGCTTGATATTACTACAGATGGAATAAATATACTGTCCAATAATTCCGTTCCGCCCGATTCTTCAATTTCTATGATGTTTTTTTCTGCTTTGATTTTCTCACGAGATTTTTCTTTAAAAAACTTGGAAAATATACCTTTTTTATTTTTCGGAGGCGTAGTGTCTTTTTTCTCCGGACATTCTTCTGGATAATCCTTTTTTTCGCTTTTTCAGGCCGTGAATCTTCAAGATCAGGTCTTATTTCATAAATATATACACAGCCCTCCGGCTGAAGCAATTCCTGCAGCAAACAGCTTGTTCTCAATAATTCTTTCAAGCATGCTTTTTTCAGTGATCACAAAAGGATATTCTATAATTCCCGTAGTATTGCCCACCTGATCCTTAGCCTGTGCGCAAAGCGTATAGCTGCCGCTTTCACTTAATTCAAAATTATAAATTCCTTTCTCAATTTCATGATCCTGCAAAAGATCTGCAATTACATTGCCGTTTAAATCCGTTATATAAAGGCTTGTAAATTCATCCGGTTGGCTTATACCTTCAATATGCAGGGCTTCAAGACTGATTTTAAGATTTGCTTCAATATTAAAATCGGCTTTTTCACCCTGATTAAGGAGCTTTCCGGTTTTGGTTTCGGTCACAACAGGCTTCGGAGCCGTTCCGTCTATATAGAAGTCATATGTAACCGTTTGGAAATATTCCCCGCCATATCAGCCGCCATTAAATAGACCGTGTTTTTTCCGTCCTTTCTTACCGGAACATTTATATCCCAGTCAACGGTACCGTCGGCGTTCGTAACTGTGCATATTACCTCTCTGAGATTTTTCTCATCTATTTCAAAATGTTCCTTGATACTGAATGACGACCGGTAAATTTCCGGCGTATCCGGGTTTATTTTAAGAGTTCTTATTTCAGGATCAATTTTATCAATTGTCATTTTAACTTCAATTTCAGGAAAAGCTTCATTATCCGCCATATCCCTGACAGACGAGGTTATCCGGTAATTGTTATCTGTATCTAAGGTAATTTCCTTAGTAAACACTGTGCCGGTAAGGGAATTCCTTTCATTGTCCGTTATCTGCTCTTCGCCGTTGACCTTTACTGAAATATCATTGAAGGAAAGATGTGTATCCGAAAAGGTAAATTTATAGGTTACCGAATTATTAGTAAACGATACATTATCATACTCTGCGGTCATAACAGGCTGAGTTCTGTCATAAACCACCTAGATCCGTCGCTGACGGAGCTGACGCGCAATTCGTTTCCCGCATTATCTTCAAGCGTGTATGAAAATGACGCGTTTCCCTCCGTCATGGAATTTTCATTTTCATCTATATCATAATAAACCGAAAATCTGTCGGAACTTCTGCCGAGCACCTGAGCGTTTTTTCCCATTATTACTGCTGACCGAGGAGTTACCGGATGATTCGCAGTACCGGAAACCGTAATCCGTCCGCCGTTATTTACATAGCTCTCGTTTCTGTTTCCGGAACGGACAGACGCTGAAGCTGATATGGGAGAATAATAGGTAATTTGATTTATTTCTTCAAAAGATTCGCTTATAACGGTTACAGGGTCATTATTAGCAAAATCAGCGGCAGTAAATCTGAATTGAATTATAGACTGATCGGGTATATCTCCGTTTTTAATCGTATATTTAAGTTCATACCTGCGGTTTATGCCATCGGTCTGATAAGATGAAATTTCAGGAGTCTGGCCTGCGACAGACGCGGACAAAAGCTCAATTTCATGATTTGATATAAATGAAACTGTAATCTCGTCTTCATCTTTAACATACTTATTGCTGTCTTTTGCATTGCTGCTTATTATTTTTACGTCGCTGACTGCAATAGGCGCGTAATATTGAACCTTATTGGACGTCAGATTTTTTTCGGTTTGCTTTACTGCGTTGTTACCTGCTTTATCGTTTACAGTAAAAGACAATGATATATAATCCATATCCTCTGCAATTCCGCTTTCGGCAGTAATATTCGCCGTCCATTTTATGTTATCTTCACTGTGAAATTCCGCGTCCTTTCCAGCTATTGTTGTATCCGTAAGATATACCGGATGATTTGTGCTGAAGCTTACGGTTATTGTGTCGCCGTTTTTAGCGCCCTTAAAATCTGCCTTTTCATTATCTGAAAGCATTTTAAGACCGTTTATCTGAATAGGAGCGAGATACCTTATATCAGCGGCGTTATCCTGAGTTACGACAAACTCCTTATTTCCGGCGGAATCCGTCAGTTTAAACGAAAACGCTATGTCAGTATTATCCTCAACGTCGCCCTGTTCAATTTTGTATGAAGCCTTCCAATGCATTTTATCCTTACTGCTGAATTTAACATTTTGTCCGGCGATCATTTCTTCCGATACGTTTACGGGATGAGTTGTTTTAAAGCTTATCGTTATGCGGTTTCCGTTTCTTGCGTAATTTTTGTTTACAGTATTTCCGCTGTCAAAGCTCAGCTTGAAAAATCCGTCGCTGATAGGAGCGTAATAGAGTATTTTCCCCAAGGATTTTGAAATATCGGGCATAAGTCTGTTGCCGGCGTCGTCGGTAAGGCAGATTTCAGAATAAAAATATTTGTTGTCATTTTCAGGAGAATTTCTGACGGTATATTTTCCCTTATAGACATACCTGTTATCATTGTTTTTCTTTTCAGTCCATTCAAATCTCGCGCCTGTCTTGTCAAAGCCTATAAAGTCCTCTATATTCACCTTATGCCCGCTGACAAAACCGATCTCGATTATATCGCCGTCCTTTGCCAGCATATCATTATCTGAAGCTCGGTAATAGAAATCCATAGAATCAAATTCAAGAGGGGCATAATATCTTATGCCTGACGCCGTATCTAAGCTGCTTTCATTGTAATTTCCGGCATTATCATATATTTCCGCACATTTTAATTCCAAAGATTTATCGTCCTCTAACCATTCTAGCTTTCTATTGTCAATTTTAATTATAGTCGTATAAACCGCATTATTATTGTCTTCAGGCTCAAGCATTATTGGCGCTTTTTTATTTTCATCCATATAAGCGGTTATTTTATCGGATCTGCAGCCTGAGCCTTCCTCCGATATATTAACGCTTATCATTAACGAATCGCCGTTTTTTATAAAATTGCTGTCCTTATTTCCGCCGTTTTCATCAATTACTTTATAATTAACAGAACTTATAACCGGTTTCTTTTTGTCTATTTTTACAGTTATTGAATCTTCATAGCTGTTGCCGGCATTATCCAATATCTGGTAATTGATCGAACCTGAAAACACTTCGTTTTCATTACAGCGTACTTTAAACTCGGCCTTATTTCCGTTGAAATAAATATCTTCACTTTCATAGCCGGATATAATTTTAACGCATTTTAATCCCGAAGCCTTGTGTGACGCTTCTATAACTACGTTAACATCTTTGTTGGTCCAATCGCTTTCAAAGTCGACTGATTCAACTCTGATGCTTTCAAAATCCATGTTTATCTTAACGCTTTCTGTTTTGCTTGCGTTAAAGCTATCTGTCACCGTTATATCTATCTCTGTTTTTAAGGAAACAATTTCGTCAGCGTTTATATCCTCATTTAATTCTACGGTGACCGAAAATTTGTTTTCATTGTTGTCAGCGTGATTTAATTCTGTAACAAGCCTTTCATCACTGCTGATTTTTATTTGTTTTACTTCTATTTCCGATTCGTCTGTAACATAAAATTCAAATGAGAAAGATTTTTCGTTTCTCCAGCCTTCTATTTTATCAATATTTTCAAACTGTATTTCAGGTGCTTTATTTATAATAGAAACTTCAGCGACAGAATCACTTGTTCTTCCTGACTCGTCTTTTGCAAGAACGGTGTAATTTCCGTTTTTATCCACAATAAAACTGCTCTCATTCTGCCAGCTTGTTCCGTTATCAATACTGAACATAAAGCTTCCGGGCATAGTGCAGTCGTCCTCTGCGCTTACCTTAATTACAGCCTTTTCATAAACACCGTCATAACAAATACCGTCTCCGTCAACGCTGACTGTCAGTTTCGGAGCGCTCATATCTAAACTATAGTTAAATACCTCGCTTACATTTAAGCGCTGTCCATTGCATATATTTTTATTAACCCACCGCCGTAAAACGTATAACAATTATCTTTTATCCATTCTCCGCCGTTAAAGCTGAACTTTGAAATTCCGGCGCCGCCCTCGTCCTCAGCGCTAACGCTGAGCGTTACGCTTTTATCATCATTTACTGTTTCCTGGACGCTTAGAATCTGCGGTGCGATATTGTCGAATATTATTGTGACTCTTTTAAATACATATTCCTTTTCGTTAAAAACGACAGTAAATTCATCTTCCTGAGGAATATAGTCTGTGAAGGCTGATTCGTCTATATCCGAATCAATGCTGCTGAACGCTATGTAAAAATCCTTGCTTTCTTCATTTTCATTCCATTTTTCTTCTTTACAAAGATAACATGATTTTCATTCCATTTGCCTGTATTTATTTTTAACTCTGTGCTGTTTTCATTCACGTTTATTTTTTCACTCAGCTTGAGAGTGCCGTTTAAATCCGCACAGGCCGTGATTGCCAGCATATTTTCATTGACGTTTTTCAGCGGTATTGCCGCTTCCGTACTGTTGGTATAAAAAGTCATACCCTTTTGAGCGTCTATTTCAACGTATGCGCTTGCAGTAAGAGCTCTGAAAATACCGGTAAGTATTAATGCAGAAAATACCGATATTACTGATAATATTAAATATTTCTTCTTTATACCCGACATGTGTTGTTCTCTCCGTTATTTATCTAAATATTCTGACAGAATTTCCGTATTTTCCACAGCGAAGTTCATTTCGTCAAGAAATTCTGTCGGCTCATAATTTTCTGCTCCGACCTGTTCCAAAAGTTCTGTTTTTTCAGCTTTTTCACGGTGTGTTTTCTGCTGCTTTTTATTCGCTGACCATATATCCACGCCTTTTTTTCTCATATTAATAAAATACAGAACAGCGGACGGCACCTTATTTTTAATAAACAAAAATACAGACAGTAGGAAAAAAAACAAAAATCCAGCTGCTCCTGAGTACATCATTATTTCATACATATTATCTCTCCTCTACAATTCCGGCGTTGATATAAGCTTGTTTAAGTGATCCAAACTGAGAAAGCTCTGCTCCGGAGAGTTCCTTGTTATCTTCTCTCATCTGATCCGCTTTATTATAGCTATCGAGAGCTTTTGAAAAATCTCTGTTGTTATCAGCTTCGGAAAGCTCGCTTTCCAGATACGACATAGCCAGATACACCTGCCCCGAAAAACTATCCGGGTAGACATCAAGAAGCGCTTCAAATTCTCCGACAGACCGGTCCAAATACGACTTATCATTATTGACGATGTATATATTCCGATATGCGTTTGCCTTTTTCATCCACAGTGTTTCCGATAATTTGTCGTTGAGCCCGTCTAAATACCCGAACCATTCAAGGCTGTGCTCATACTTTTCGGTCTGTAAATTCTGATCTGTTATAGTTATCGCACTATTATACAACGCTGAAGCCGTGAGCTCATACAAAGGAATAATACTGCTGAACGTAACCTCGTCTGATTCCACGCTGCTGTTAATAACTGCTTTTGACTTTAATCCTAATTCAAATATTTTTTCATATGGATTTTTAAAGTAAGCGGGATATTCGTTGTATAAAGTCATAATCAAATAATAATTTTCAAGCTTATCATCAGCTGTTATAACTGTATTATCTGTATAAACTTCAAGTTCGGTCAAGGCTTTTTCCATTAAAGTAAAGTCCTGCGTTGCAAGATTATTAGAGCAGTTGGAAGCTATAACTTCAAAATATTTAAGATCGTCTGAATCAAAATTATTTTTCTTAAGCAATTCTATATATTTCAGTGCATATCCTGCATACAACGAATCATTTACCTCAACACATTTCTTCATAACCTGATATGCTATTTCAGTATTCTGATACATTTCACTTTTACTGTTTTCAAGATATGAATTTCTCATTATATCTACTGCATTTTTTGTAAGGGTTATATAGTTACCGTTGTTTTCACGCGGAAGCATGCTGTTAAAATACAGAAGATATGTTTCAGTAAGCTCAGGTTTAAATTCTATAGATTTAAAATAATTCTGCGCCGCCTTTTCATAATCTTCTTTTTTCAGAGCAGCCGCTGCTTGCTGATAATAATGCTGATAACTGTCAGCTTTCTGAGCCTGAACTCCCGAATATCCAGTTAACGCCGGGATCAGGCACAGAAGACAGGCAGCTGAGCTTACATAAAAGCCAAGAAGCTTATTCCTCATTTTTCTGCGGTAACTGCTTGTCAGTTCATTTATATCGTTTAAATCCTTAAGAACATCTGAAAAGCTGCCGTATCTTTCATCAGGGTTATCCTTAACGCATTTCGCAATTATATAGTCTATACCCTCTGAAAGATTAGGACAGCTTTCACGCACTGATTTTACTCCGTGAGGCGGCTTAGACGGCGTTACGCCTGTCAGTATGTATGACAAAGACGCTCCGAAGCTGTAAATATCGGTGCGTTCGTCCAAAATATTGCTTGCGCCCTTATACTGTTCCGGAGCTGCGTATCCTTTAGTGCCCACTGCTTCTCCGGTCTGAACTTTTCCGTGAACACATTCTATAGCTATACCAAAATCTATAAGCTTAATTCTTCCCGCCTTAGTTAACATAATGTTATCAGGTTTTAAATCTCTGTATATTATCGGATTTGCTTTTACCGTATGCAGATACAGCATAACCTCGCACAGCATTTTAGCCCATTCAACAACATCCTTTTCCGGTTGAACTCCTTCTGCAAGTACCTTTTTACCGAGTGAAACACCGTCTACAAAATCCATTATTACATAAAATTCTCCGGCTAATTCAATCCGGTCTACAATTCTCGGTATATCGGCATGATTCAAACTCGAAAGAAGTTCAACTTCTTTTTTAAACGCCTGCATATCCTTTCCACCGTCATTTGCTACTTTTTTTACTGCCCAATAAGAACCCAGCATTTTATCTTTCGCAAGATAAACTGTACTCATTCCGCCTTTGCCTAATTCTGTAATTAACTCATATCTTTCTTTTAAAATCAAGCCGGTATAATTCAAAAAAACACGTCCTCGTAACTATAATTATTACTTTTTTAGTAAATAATATATTCAAATCATTCTTTTGCATATTATCATGAATTAAATAACTATATTATTTTACATAATATCATAAATTCTTTTATATTTCAACAGCTTTTTTGTCACTTTTTAAAATTTTAATTTTCTACAATTTGCATAAAAATAGCAATAAAATTTTAGCAGATTT
>ERZ860023.701-NODE-701-length-17893-cov-1.723680_pt1 | contig 17893 bp, 24 predicted proteins | sample MGYA00509983_ERZ860023 | MGnify/ENA primary metagenome ERZ860023 (study PRJEB30046, sample SAMN00715180) | human gut metagenome | study: EMG produced TPA metagenomics assembly of the A metagenome-wide association study of gut microbiota in type 2...
GACGGCAGGCGCAACTGCCAGCAGGGCGGCCTTTGAAAGTGCTACCGAGCTGCTGCAGGGTGCGGAGCAGATAAAAAGCAGCTTAAAGCGACTGCAGGAGAAATGAGGTAAGATGATGCTGAAAAAATTTCATGAGGCAGCTTTAGATGAAATATATGTACGGGAAGCAATGAGGAGGTCTTTAACGGCCGCCTGCTGAAGGTGCAGCGCGACCACGTAACGCTGCCGAACGGTAATGATACAACGCGTGAATATATCCGTCATCCGGGCGCAGTGGCCATTGTGCCGGTGCTGTCTGACGGACGCGTGGTGCTGGTAAAGCAGTGCCGTTATCCGCTTGCTACTCTGCTGTGGGAAATTCCCGCAGGCAAGCTTGACCATGGTCCGGAGGAGGACACATTGGAATGCGCAAAGCGTGAGCTGAGCGAGGAAACAGGCTATGACGCAGAGCATTGGGAGAAGCTGATCAGCATTGCGACTACGCCAGGATTTTCCGATGAGATTATCCATTTATATAAGGCCTGGGGATTGCAAAAGTTTGCCCAGCACACCGATGAGGACGAATTCATCGGCGTACAGGCCTTTTCTCCCGCAGAGCTGCGTCGCATGGTCGCTGACGGCGAGCTGTACGATGCCAAAACCCTGTGCGCTCTTTACGCTGCTAAGGTAATCTGAAAAAGTCAATCACAATAGTTATTTGAGGCTGCTGAGAAGGCAGCCTCTTTTTTCGTGCCTTAGCTTGTCAAGCTGGCGCTACTTCTTTATAATAGAAAGTAAGTGTTTAATAAATTTCTATGAGGGAGCAGATGATACAGATGAAAAAGTTGCAATATGTGCTTGCTTCGCTGCTGGCGGCAAGCGTTTTTACAACTGCGGCTGAGGCTGCCAATTTTAATAATGAAGTAAAAACCCAGCAGGGTGTTGTTGCCGGTGCTTATGACGACAAGCATCAGGTAGTACAATGGCTGGGTGTTCCGTATGCGCAGCAGCCGACGGGCGCTGACCGCTGGCGTGAGGCGCAGCAGGCTAAAAAGCATAAGGGAATTTTGGACTGCACCAAGGCTGCACCGGCGAATATCCAATACAACGGCAAAAGGGTGCTCGGGCAGGAGGGCATGCTGACGCTTGATATTGTGCGTCCGGATACGCAGGAAAAGAATCTGCCGGTACTGGTTTATATCCACGGCGGCAATAACCAGGCCAGCAACAGCCACTTGATGGAGGGCAACAAGCTGGCGCAGGAAGGCAACATGGTTTATGTTTCCGTACAGTATCGCCTGGGACTTTTTGGCTTTAATAATCTGCCTGCTCTGGCAGATGGCAACAAGAAGGAACAGAGCGGTAACTTCGGCTTCCTTGACCAGGCTGCAGCCTTGGACTTGGTACGCGAAAATATCAAGGAGTTCGGTGGTGACACCAAGAATATTACTGTTTCCGGTTTTTCCGCTGGTGGACGTGATGTTATGGCGATGCTGATTTCGCCTGTTTTCAAAAATAAATTTGATAAGGCTATTTCCTTCAGCGGCGGTCTGACTGTTGCCGATGCTGACAAGAGCAAGAAAACTATCGCGCAGAAATTAGCGCCGATGGTGGTAAAAGACGGTAAACAGAATAATCGATTAACGCCGAAACCTGGCTGCTTAGTGACAATGGTAAGGATAAAAAGGCCGTGCGTCAATATCTGCAGGCAATGCCGGCAGAGCGTCTTGCTCCGGTGATGGCAGGTGCTGTCATCCGCATGAGCGCTTTCCCACATCTTTACGGTGATGGTGAGGTGCTGCCGGTAGAAGGCTTTGCTACGAAGCATTACTACAGCGTGCCGCTGCTGATGCTGGCAAGTGCTGATGAGTTCAGTTCTTTTGCTGCGCGCGATACCTTTTTTAAGGATCGTCTGAGCTTAATCAACAACGATTATAAAACTACCAGCGAATTTAAATTTGCTAATAAATACGGCAGTGCTTTGTATGGCTTCTTCAACGGTCAGCAGTCTGCAGAGGTTTTGTATCCGCATTATAAGGCTGATATGTATGTCTGCAGCTTTGCTTTTGCTCATACTGCGGATGTTGTCGGCAAGGAATACATGGTGCGTAACGGTGCGCTGCACGGCATCTTCCAACCGTTCCTGACGGATCAGGGTTACGGCTACACCAAAAATACCGATGCCTTTGAGCAGGCAGGCTCCAAGGAGCTGAGTAAAGCATTTATTGCTTCGATTGCAGCCTTTATGCGTACTGGTAATCCTAATACACCGGCCTTGGGAACCACATGGCAGCCTTGGACTCCGACTTACCGTCCGGAGCTTGTTTTTGATGCCAACCGTCAGCATGCACGCATCAGCAGTATCAACAGCAGAGTAAGCTATGCCGGCATTTTGGCAGAGATGGCTAATGACAAGAGCATCAATGAGCAAAGCAAAAATTATATCATTCAAAATGTGCTGAACGGACGCTGGTTCAGTGACGAGCTGGATGCTCAATACGGCAATCCCAGCCTGTGGCCTAAATAAGCAGTTTTATAAGGAGCTGATTGATAATGACAGAAGAAAAAAATACTACTCCACTTCATGGCAGCAGTGTTGCCAGAGAGCAGATCCCGGCAGCCTGCAAATGGCATGTAAGCGATATATATGCCGGTGAAAATGATTGGCAGGCGGCCTGCGAAGAATATAAGAGCAAGCTGCCGCAGCTGCAGGCTATGCAGGGCAAACTGAATACTGCAGCCGCAGTGTGTGCTGCCTTAAAGCTGCAGGAGGAGCTGGCCAAGCTGTTGGATAAAATTTATGCTTACGCACGCTTGCAGCAGGATGCGGATAATACGGACCAGAAGCTGCAGGCGCTCGCGGCGAGGCCGAAGGTATGGCAGCAGCCTTCAGTAACGCTAACGCTTTTGTAGAGCCGGAAATGCTGGCCTTAGGCAAGGAAAAGCTGTTGCAGATGCTGGACGAAGAGCCTGCATTGGCAGAATACCGTTTTTATATTGAAAATATGGTTCGTTTATCAGACCATGTTTTGTCTGCAGATAAAGAGGCTGTTTTTGCGCAAAGCCATCTGGCTACAGGAACGGCGGCAGCGGCCTTTCGTGCGTTGGTGAGCGCCGATATGCAGTTCCCGGAGATTACCGATGGCCAGGGCAATAAGGCAAACGTCAGCGAGGGCTGCTATCTGCTGAATATGACCTCTCCTGACCGTGTACTGCGTAAAAATTCCTTTACCGGCCTGATGAATACCTATCATCAATATCGCAATACTTTGGCTGCAACGCTCACAGGCTCTGCTCGCACCGGTTATTTCTATGCTACCGTGCATAACTATAAAGATACATTGGAAGCAGCGTTGGCAGAGGATAATATTCCGTCCAGTCTTTACGACGGACTGATTGATACCGTGCATGATAATTTTGCCCCTCTGCATGAGTATATCCAATTGAAGAAGGATGTACTTGGCGTAGATGAATTCCATTACTATGATATGTATATGCCTATTTCCAATGCAGGCGACAGCTTTGCCTGCAGCTTTCCGGAGGCCTGCGCCAAGGTTGAGGAGGCACTGGCACCATTAGGCAAGGAATATCTGACGGCACTCCACAAAGGCATGACCGAAGGCTGGATTGACGTTTACGAAAACAAGGGCAAGCGCTCCGGCGCATATTCCTGGGGCGTGTACGGCGTGCATCCCTTTGTGCTGCTCAATTATCAGCCGCGCTACAACAGCATTTCTACCATTGCGCATGAAATGGGCCATGCTATGCACAGCTATTTCAGCAGTCAGGCACAAAGCTACGTTAATTCTGAATATACGATTTTCTGTGCGGAGGTTGCGTCCACAACGAACGAAAACCTATTGCTGGCGCATACCTTGAAGCATGCTACGGCGGAGCAGAAAATTTATCTTTTGAACCAGTTTTTGGAGGCAGTACGCACAACGGTTTACAGACAGGTGCAGTTTGCTGATTCGAAAGATATATTCACGGCGAAATCACTGCAGGCCGTTCCTGCAGGCCGAAAAGCTGGAGGAATACTGGCTGCATAGCAACAGGGATTACTATGGCCCGGCGCTGACTGTGGACAAGGAATTGGCAAGCGAATGGTCCCGTATCCCGCACTTCTATACGCCGTTTTATGTGTACAAGTACGCAACAGGCTACAGTGCAGCGACAGCCTTCGCCAGTGCAATTTTAAGCGGCGAACGGGAGCGGTGGAAAAATATCTGGGCTTCCTGCATGCGGGCGGCAGCGATTATTCGCTGAACATCCTGAAGAACGCCGGCGTGGATTTGAATACGCCGCAGCCTGTAACGGTAACGCTGCAGAGGTTTGCTGCTAAGCTCAAGGAGCTGAAGGCGCTGTTGGGAAAGTAACCACTCTATAAGAATTTTTAAATAAGGCTATTGACAAAGCTTTAAGAAACGAGTATAATTACTATTGTTCCGAGTGATTGGAACTTATGCCGAAGTGGCGGAATTGGCAGACGCACTTGACTCAAAATCAAGCGGGTTCACGCTCGTGCCGGTTCGAGTCCGGCCTTCGGCACCAGTAATTTTAGCGGTTTATCGAAAGATAGATCGCTTTTTTGTATTTCAGAAAATGCAGCTGCAATAGCTGCGCAACAAACATGATTTTTATCCAAAAAAAAACAAAAAATGATAAAGTGGATGAAATTTATAAAGGAGTTTGCCAAGCTATTGGTAATGTTAAGACTAGAGTATTTGCTAATAGACTTGATAACAACCAAGAATATGATGAAGAACAACAAAGAAAAATGTTAAAACAAGAACTCATGATTTTGCCTGAAGAAACTTATGTAATTATCAACAAATTTATCATCAAATAATTATTAAAAACGAGGTAACAAAATGAGAAAATATGAATTGATAATTATAGTAAAGCCGATTGGAAAAAAAGAATTCGAAAACACAATACACCAAATCGAAAATATCATTACTGATAATGGAGATGATATCGAAAGAACTGAAAGATGGGGAAAAAGACATATTGCTTATGAAATTGACGGATTCAACGAAGCCTTATACGCCTTTATTGCATTTAAAGCTGAAAGTAAAACTGTAAGAAAATTGGAAAAATTCATCAACAATACTGAAAAAGTAATGCAGCATATGATCATCAGCAAGGAGGTGAAATCCTAAAACCAACATTAGATAAAATTAATTTTGTCATTCAACAAGATGAAAAGGAGAAACAAAAATGAAAAAAACATACGAAATCATGTACATCGTTAAACCTATCGAAGAAGATGCCTTCAAAGCTGTAGTTGCTAAATTCGATACACTCATTAGCGCAAACGGAGGAAAAGTAGAAAAGACCGATTGCTGGGGTAAAAGACGTCTTGCTTATGAGATCCAGGACCTGAATGAAGGTATCTATGTTCTCGTAACCTTCCAGGCTGACGCCGCTGCTGTTAAGGAACTTGATCGTGTTATGAAAATTACCGATGAAGTACTGCGCCATATGATTATCAGAAAGGGTGAATAATCAATGAACAAGATTATTCTGTTGGGCAGACTTACTAGAGATCCGGAAGTGCGTTATACGCCGACCGGTAAAGTTGTTTGTCAGTTTACTCTTGCAGTAGACAGACCTTTTGCCAATCAGGAAGGCCAAAGAGAAGCTGATTTTATTCCGGTAGTAATCTGGGGTAAACAAGCTGAGACATGCGGTAACAGTCTCACCAAAGGGCAGCGCGCGCTTGTTGAAGGCCGCCTGCAAATCCGTAGCTATGATGGCAAGGATGGCAATAAACGCTGGATAACCGAAGTAATCGCTGATCGCTTCGAGTTCATTGAGCGCAAAGCTGATGCCGCTGCTGCTCATAGCAATCCGACTCGCTCTGCTGCGCCGGCTCAAGACGGCGGTATGGGTGGTTTCGGACAACAGGTTCCCTTTGATGAGGAAATTCCATTCTAATTTAAGGGAGGTTATGCAATGAAACGCGAAAGAGGCAGAAGACCTAGAAGAAAAGTTTGCAGCTTCTGTGTTGATAAAGTTGAAGAAATCGATTACAAGGATGCAAATAAGCTGAAACGCTATATCACCGAACGTGGTAAGATTTTACGCGCCGTATTTCCGGTACCTGCGCTAAGCACCAACGCCAATTGACCGTAGCAATCAAACGCGCTCGCTGCGTTGCTTTGCTGCCGTTCACCTGCGAATAATTCGCACGGCGGTTTAAACGAAACTTATACCCCGTAGCCGTAAGGCTGCGGGGTTTTCGTTTATGTAAAAATCACAAAAAATTTACTTATTTACGCAGGCATTAACATGATATAATATTAGTAGTACTATACATACGAGGTGAATTGCATGAAAACATCTTTGAGAACCTTATTTTTAACCTTTGTTTTTACGATGCTTTGCACAGCAATGGCTTTTGCCTATAATCCCGGTCAGCGTACCATCCATCTGTTGGGTGAAACCCTGAACAGTGACAAGCATCCTGTACATCTGGTTGTAACCCAGACCATTGATATGCGTGAGGTACTGACTGCCGAAGCCTATGCCAAGCTGCCGACCGCACAGCAAAAGCGCACCAACCGTACGGAATACAATGAAGCCAACGGCATTAACGCCGAGCGTATCACTACTACCGATGGTGACGGCAAGGTAATCAAGGATACCATTTCCTTTGTGAAGAACGGTTATTGGTATACTATTGACTATCTCAATAAAAACTATGACAGAGTTCCCGAGCTGCCGGGTATGAGCATGCCCTTTGCTGAAACCCTGATCAGCTGGTTCAATGTACGTCCGCAGGGCGGCACTGATACAGCCACCGGTTATGATTATGACAAGATGACCAAGGGTACCAACAGCCTGAATTTCTATTACGCAAAGGATACCGCCGACTGGAAGGGCTACGAAGTAAGCTATCTGCCTATCTTTAAGGTTCTGGAGGTTTCCAACACCGTGGATGAGGCAACTGCCTTTGCTCTGCCGCCTGCAGATTTCAAGGCTGTGGCAAATCCTTCTATGCGTGCTTACGCTAACAGACTTTTGGAAAGACAGTAAGTCTTGTAAGTTGATTATATTTTTTTCAAAGGGGGAATACCAATGTTTAAAAAATTATTAGTTTTGCTTTCTATGCTGGCTGCGCTGGCTATGAGCGCAGTAGCTTTTGCTGCACCGGCTAAAAGCAATCAGCAGATGGTTATTGATGCTGCACGTGCCGAGGTTCCTGCTGCTGCTGTATTTTATGGCTACAAGGAAGAAGACGGCGAAGCTGTTCTGAACTTCCGCGATAATGATAATTATCTGGAATACGAGGTAGAGGTTATTCTGGCAACTACCAAAGTTAAGGAAGTAGAAATTAAAGGCAGCAATATTGCCGGCAGCACGATGATGGTAAAAACTCCTGAGGATATCAGACAAATCGTTCTGGAAGCATATCCCGATGCAAGAAATATTGTTATCAAAACCGAAAAAGAAGGCAACAATGTACATTATGATGTAGAGTTCATTACTGCAAGATATAAAGTAGAAGCTGACATGAACCCGGTAACCGGTGCATTTGCCAAGAGAGAGCTGGAATATTTCTAAGCCTGCGCAAAAAATCAGAGGCAGTCTGCGGACTGTCTCTTTTTTATGCTGCGGAAGAGTGCCATTTTGCGTCAAAACATTGCATATCAAAGCATATTATTGTAAAATATATTAGATACAGAGTTTTTAACGCACTAAATATATATGACGAGGAGCGATTTACGTGAGTACAAATTTAGAAGTCGGTATCGTTGGCCTGCCTAACGTAGGCAAAAGTACCCTGTTTAATGCTATTACCAAAGCTGGCGCAGAAGCAGCAAACTATCCATTCTGCACAATCGAACCTAATGTAGGCGTTGTTGATGTGCCTGATAAACGCTTAGATGTTCTGAGCGATATGTTTAAATCCAAAAAGATTGTTCCGGCAGCTATGCGTTTTGTAGATATTGCCGGTCTGGTAAAGGGCGCAAGCAAGGGCGAAGGCCTGGGCAATAAGTTCCTGTCCCACATCCGTGAGGTAGACGCTGTTGCCGAGGTTGTACGCTGCTTTGAGGATAGCAACATCACCCACGTTGAGGGCAGCATTGATCCTCTGCGTGATATTGATATCATCAACACCGAGCTGTGCCTGGCTGATATGGAAACCGTTGAAAAGCGTCAGGAGCGCCTGGTGAAGCTGGCAAAAACCGGCGATAAAAAGGTTAAGCTGGAGCAGGCTGTAATGGAAAAGGTTATGGCCGGCCTGTCTGATGGTGTACCGGCACGCCGCCTGGGTCTAACCGAGGAAGAGCAGGAGTTCCTGGGCGAGCTGCATCTGCTGACCATGAAACCGGTGCTGTACATTACCAACGTTGCTGAAGGCGAGGTTGCCGATCTGTCCGGTAACGAGCATGTACAGGCTGTAAAGAAATATGCTGCAGAAGAAAATGCTGAGGTTATCGTTGTTTCCGCGAAGATGGAAAGCGAAGTTGCCGAGCTTCCGGAAGAAGAGGCTAAGGAATATCTGGAAATGGCAGGCCTGGAGGAAACCGGTCTGGACCGCCTGATTAAAGCAGGCTTCAAGCTGCTTGGCCTGATGACCTTCCTGACTGCGGGCGAAATGGAATCCCGTGCCTGGACTATTAAGCTGCACACTAAGGCTCCGCAGGCAGCAGGCAAAATCCATACTGACTTTGAGCGTGGCTTTATCCGTGCGGAAATCGTTTCCTTTGATGATCTGGTAGCCTGCGGCAGCAAGGCTGCAGCGCGTGAAAAAGGCCTGGTTCGTCTGGAAGGCAAGGATTACGTTATGCAGGACGGCGATGTTGTTGAGTTCCGCTTCAACGTATAATTAAGTCTATAAAAGCGTAATATGCAACTTGAGCGCAGCAAGCGAAAGCGTGCTGCGCTTTTTGCTGTTGGGAGGCGCTGGAGTAGCGTACAAAATTAAATAAACAAAAATTCTTTTCCCATGAGCACGTAAAGTGTGATAAAATAGAATAGATATACTATGACTACGAGGTGAAGCGAATTGGTAAAGGTAATTGCTATTGCCAACCAGAAGGGTGGTGTTGGCAAGACTACTACGGCGGTAAATCTGGCTGCGTGTCTGGCGGCGCTGGAACGCAAGGTACTTTTGATTGACAGTGATCCGCAGGGAAATGCTACCAGCGGCTTTGGCTTTGATAAACGTGATATTAAGCAATGCATTTATGATGCGATTATCAGTGAAGTACCCATGCAGGATGTAATTAAGCACACAGCCTATAAAGGATTGGACCTGGTGCCTGCTACTATCCAGCTTGCCGGTGCGGAAATAGAGCTTGTTTCGCTGATGAACCGTGAAGGACGTTTAAAGAACTCTCTGGAAAGAGTAAAGCATAATTATGATTACGTTATTATTGATTGTCCGCCGTCTTTAGGCCTGCTGACAATCAACGGCCTGACAGCTGCCAGCTCGGTAATGATTCCTATTCAGTGCGAATTTTATGCGCTGGAGGGCGTTACTATGCTGATGAACACGATTCAGCTGGTACAGCGTAACCTGAACCCGGCTTTGAAGCTGGAGGGTGTGCTGATGACTATGTATGATAGCAGAACAAACCTGTCGCAGGATGTTGTGAACGAGGTACAGAAGTACTTCAAAACCAAAATGTATCAGACGATTATCCCGCGTAACGTGCGCCTGAGTGAAGCACCCAGCCACGGACAGCCGGTTATCGATTATGATAGCAAATCTAAAGGTGCGCAGGTGTATATGGACTTTGCGCGTGAGGTGATTGAGGATGAGTAAGAAGGGCGGCTTAGGCAAAGGCCTGGGCGCAATTTTCGGCGAAAATACCAGTCCTGCTGTAGAAAAGGTGCAGGAGCCTGCAAGTGCTGCACAGGAGCTGCTTATTAAAAATATCGCAGCGAATCCGTATCAGCCGCGCTGCAACTTTGATGAAGAAAAGCTGCAGGAGCTGGCTGCTTCTATTAAGGAGTTTGGCGTTGTTCAGCCGGTGGTTGTGCGCAAAAAGGGCAGAAGCTACGAGCTGGTGGCAGGCGAACGCCGTCTGCGTGCCGCAGGCTTAGCCGGACTTACCAAGGTGCCTGCTATCATCAAGGATTATGACGATGCCAAGATGATGGAAATCGCGCTGATTGAAAATATTCAGCGCCATGACCTGAACCCGATTGAAGAAGCGCAGGGCTTGCGCCGCCTGATGCAGGAATTTAAGCTGACGCAGGAGCAGACTGCCGAAAAGGTAGGCCGCAGTCGCAGTGCCGTGACTAATATTCTGCGCCTTCTGAACCTGCCGGAGCAGGTACAGAAGCAAATTATTAATGGCGTGCTGACGATGGGCCAGGCTAAGCAGCTTTTGGGACTGCCGAAGCCGGAGCAGATGTGCGAGGTGGCTGAGGCAATTATTGCCAACGGCTGGAGCTCACGCATGACAGAAGAGGTTGTGCGTAAGCTGAAGGAAGGCAAGAAGCTGAAGATTGTCCGCGAGCTTGTTGAGGAAGAAGCTAAAAATAAGGATAATAAGGAAAAGAAACCTAAGCGTGAGCCTACCGAAAATGATATTTTCTGCCATGATTTTGAACAGCGTCTGGTAGAGTTTTTGGGTACTAAGGTTAAGGTTGTGCCTAAGTTGGATGAGCAGGGACGCCAGGGTGGTACCATTCACATTGAATATTATTCTGCTGAGGACCTGGAGCGCATTTATGAGGTGCTGCAGCAAGGACGTCATGAGGATAAACCGCTTAACGGCGAGCCTAAGCGTCTGAATGTGTAATTTCAGACGTTTGACAGTGAGATGAAAAAACGGCCTTCAAGGGCCGGTAATTTAGATAAGCTTTGGTATGAGGGGGCTTTTATTGATGGAACAGGCCAATCTTTTGGTTAATACACATTCGGCAGCAATTATTATTGTGCTGCTGCTTATTGTGTTGGTTGCGTTGGGTATGTGCTTCAGTCTGCAGGGCAGATTGAATAAGCTGCAAGAAAAATATGACTTCTTTACTCAGGGCAAGGAAGCAAACATTGACGTTGTGCTGACAGATACGCTGCAGGAGCTGCATGCGGTGCGGAATGAGCTGGCAGTTTTGCAGGACGAGCATCAAAAGCTCCATGCACAGGTGCAGAACTGTCTGCAGAATGTTAAGATTGTGCGTTATGATGCCTTTGACGCTATGGGCGGGGAAATGAGCTATTCACTGCTGCTTACGGATGCTAATAATAAGGGTATTATTCTCACCAGCATTTACGGCAGAGAGGAAAGCCGTTGCTTTGCTAAGGATATCGATAACGGAAAATCCAGCTATCCGCTGGCAGAGGAAGAGCAAAGACTCTTGTAATTTAAATAATGATAGTGTAAGAAAAATCCCGACAGGCTGCTGTCGGGATTTTTTTGCTTTCAATTTTATAATTTTAAGTATGGTTTTTTAAGCGCCCTCGAACAGCCTCAGCAGAATAAACATACTCTCGCCGAAGCAGAGGTAGCGCACCCAGGTGCGGGGATAGACAAAGCCTTCCTCGTCCTCGTCATAGGCACCGCTGATACGGGCGTGAATAGCGAGCGATTCCAGTGCTGCAATCACAAGCAGCAGAAAACCCGGGGTCCAGGTATTGTCGTGCAGCATCAGCCAGATGCAGTATAACAGGAAGAATACATCCAGCAGAAAGTAAATTATAAAAGTGGTGGCACTGCCGTCGATAATAATGACCTGCTTGCGGCCGGGGTTGGCACGGCGCTCATCTAAGATTCGGGAAAAGCGTTGCAGCAGATAGGCGATTCTGCGGGAATGAATGAAATGAAACATGCGCACGCACAAGAAAAATAAAGCAATAAAGTTCATAAATACCTCTCGTTCTATAAATAGTCTTGCCTGTATTTGTAAAGCAAGTAATTCTTATGCATTATATTATACACTATCTGCAGGCAGAGCGCTATAAAGGCAGCAAGAATACACAAAAGCTACAAAGTTTGCTTGAAAAACACAAAAATACTAAAATGACAAACAAGAAATCAAAAAACATAAAAAATGTATCAGTTTGCGTGTAAAATTCTCATGTATACAATGAACATGAAAAAATTCGTTGACAAAAGTGTAATATAACGGCTATAATTGGTTACATAAAGTTGCTGGGATAGTGATTGAATCTGAGAACACTCCCGGTACTGTGTTTTATATTTTATTTTTTAGGGAAGAAGGACTCAAAATGAAAAAATGGAAGAAATTAGCATCTGCAGCTATGGCTGCTATGATGTGCGCCGCATTGCTCACAGGCTGTGGCGGAGAAAAGAAACAAGCTGATACCGGAGATACTATTAAGGTTGGCGCAGCATTCGAATTAACTGGTAATGTTGCTAACTATGGTAAATCCATTAACGAGGGCTTCAAGCTGGCTGTAGACGAACTTAATAAAAACGGCGGCGTGAATGGTAAAAAAATCAGCGTAGTTGAAAGCGATAACAAATCCGAGCCGGCTGAATCCGGTAATGCTGTAACCAAGCTGATTACCCAAGATAAAGTAGTTGCTGTTGTCGGACCTGCAACCAGCGGTTGCGTAAACGCTGCAACTCCTATTACTACTGCAAATAAGATTCCTCAAATTGCTCCGGCTGCTACCGCACCGAGTATTACCGTGGAAAACGGCAAGGTAAAGGACTTCGTATTCCGTGCCTGCTTCATCGATCCGTTCCAAGGTCAGGTAATGGCAGTGTTTGCCGATAAAACTCTGAAGGTTAAAAACGTAGCTATTTTCTACGATTCCTCCAGTGACTATTCCAAAGGCTTAGCAGAGGTATTCCAAAAAACCTTGGAAGGCAAAGGCGGTAAAATTGTTGCTAAGGAAGCTTTCCTGGCTAAAGATGTTGACTTCAAATCCGCTCTGACTAAACTCAAAGCATCCAATCCGGAAGCAATTTACGTTCCCGGTTACTATGAAGAAGTTTCCAAGATTATCAAACAAGCTCGCGAAATCGGCATTACCTGTCCGATGCTGGGCTCCGATGGCTGGGAAAGCCCGAAACTTGCTGAAATCGCAGGTAAAGATGCTCTGAAGGGTTGCTACTATGTAAGTGCCTTCAATGCTAAAGACGAAGACAAATCCGTTCAGGACTTCATCAAGAAATTCAAAGAGAAATACCAAAAAGATCCTGATATCTTCGCAATGCAGGGCTATAATGCAGGCCTGATCCTGGCAGATGCTCTGAAACGTGCAGGCTCCACTGATGGCACCAAACTGGCTAAAGCAATTGCTGAAACCAAAGACCTGCCGGTTGCAAGCGGCAAGCTCACCTTTGATGCTAACCACAACCCGGTAATGCCTGCTCTGATTATTGGTCTGGAATCCGGTACTCCGACTCTGGTTGAAAAAATCAGCCTGTAATTGCTAACAAAAAAATAAACATAAAAAATTCTACAGGTAAATATCAGAAAGCATAACAAGACTTCTATTCCATGGATTATTTATTAAGTTAGACCGGGCGCGTCTACTAGATGCGCCCTCTATAAAAATATTTTTTATTTATTTCTGAGGGGGAATAAACCATGAAAAGAGTAACAAAATTGTTATCTGTACTAGCAGCCGGCGCTATGTTTATGAGCGCGCTGACCGGTTGCGGAGGTGGCTCTAAAGGAGCTGACGGCGATACCATTAAGGTAGGCGGCTTGCTGGAAATGACGGGCGGCAGTGCATCCTTCGGTATTTCCGGTAAAAACGGCATCGACCTGGCACTGAAAAAAATAAATGAAAAAGGTGTGCTGGGCGGCAAAAAACTTTCTTTAGTTGTTGCTGATACCAAATCTGAAGCCTCCGAAGCAACTAACGGTATGCAAAAGCTGATTTCTCAGGATAAGGTTGTAGCAGTAATCGGTCCTAACCAATCCTCTGCTGTAATCGCATCCGGTGCAATCAATAATGGTGCTAAGGTTGTAGATATTACACCTATGGGCACTAACCCGGACGTTACTGTTGATCCTAAAACTAAACAGGTTAAACCATACAGCTTCCGTACCTGCTTTATTGATCCGTTCCAGGGTACTGTAATGGCAAGCTTTGCTTCTAATGAACTTAAAGTGAAGAGGGCTGCTATCTATATCGATAATACCAGTGACTATGCTAAAGGTCTGGCACAGTTCTTCAAAGAGAACTTTGTTAAAAACGGCGGTCAGGTTGTAATTGAAGAGGCTTATCTGCAAAAGGATACCGACTTCAAATCTACTTTGACAAAAATCAAAGCTGCAAAACCTGATTTCATCTACATTCCCGGTTATTACCAGGAGGTTGGCCTGATTGTTAAACAAGCTCGTGAGATGGGCATCACCGTTCCTATGGCAGGCGGCGACGGCTGGGATAGCGCTAAGCTTCCTGAAATTGCCGGCAAAGCTGCTCTGGAAAACACCTTCTTCTCCAGCCTGTATTCTCCGGACGATACCTCTGATCTGAACAAAGAATTCGTAGCCGAATACAAAAAAGCTTACACACCAACCCGGATGTATTTGCAGCATTGGCATATGATTCCGCTCTGCTGGTTGCAAAAGCAATCGAAGATGCAGGCAGTGCTGATCCGGCTAAAATTGCTGAAGCAATGGCTAAGATTAAAGGCTTCAAGGGTGTATCCGGTGAAGTAACCTTTAACGAACAGCATAACCCGATTAAGAGTGCTGTAATTATCGAACATAAAGATGGCAAACAAACCTTTAAAACTAAAGTTAATCCCTGATAGTTTACATTAGTAGTTAATCTGATTAAAACCAATGAGGCTGTTGTTTTGCGTAGCAACAGCCTTTTCTTTTAAGTAAGCATGTCCCGCTTACACAAATCTTTGAAATCTCTAGGGAGGTAAATTATGGAGACTTTGATCCATCAGTTTTTTCAGCAGCTGATAAACGGTGTATCTCTCGGCAGTATCTACGCATTGATCGCCTTGGGTTATACCATGATCTACGGCATCATTAAGCTGATAAACTTTGCTCATGGCGATATTTATATGTTGGGTGCCTATTTTGGCTTCTTCGCTACTACCCAATTAGGCTTGCCGTTCATTCCGGCAATTCTTTTCTCGATGGCAGGCGCTGCTATCGCAGGTATTATTATTGAACGTGTTGCATACCGCCCCATGCGTAATGCACCGCGTATCGCAATTTTGATTACGGCAATCGGCGTATCCTTCTTCCTGGAATACAGCATGATTCTGCTGGTTTCTCCGCAGCCGAGAACCTTCCCCGCTGTATTCGGCGCACAGTATATCATCTTGGACCACTGGTTGCTAACAGTCAGCAGCTGGTTATCCTGTTGAGTGCTATTATCCTGATGGCAGTTCTTACCTACATCGTAAATAAAACAAAAGCGGGCAAGGCTATGCGTGCTGTATCCTATGATGCTGACGCTGCAAGGCTGATGGGCATCAACATTGACCGTGTAATTTCCACTACCTTTGCGCTTGGCAGTGCTTTGGCAGCAGCAGGCGGCGTGCTGGTAGGTGTTTACTATAACTCTATTGACCCGCTGATGGGCATGATGCCCGGTCTTAAAGCCTTCGTTGCCGCAGTTCTCGGTGGTATCGGTATTATCCCCGGTGCGATGATCGGCGGTATTATTCTTGGCGTTGTAGAAGCAATGGTCAGCGGCTTTATTTCCTCTACCTTCCGTGATGCGGCAGCATTCGGTATTTTGATTATCATCTTACTTTATAAACCTTCCGGCTTATTAGGCAAGAATGTTCGTGAGAAAGTCTGAGGTGACATGGTATGAATGCAATTAGAAAATTTGATTTAAAAGCCATTGTTGCCTGCGTTATCGTTTTTGGTATCGTACAAGGTTTGATCTTTGGCGAAATCATCGGTCCCTTCTGGGAGCTGAATATTATCCTTATCTGCATCAACATTATTCTTGCAGTCAGCCTGAACCTGATTAATGGTTATACCGGTCAGTTCTCTATCGGTCACGCCGGATTCATGGCAGTCGGTGCTTATACCGGTGCTATTATGACGGTTAAGCTGGGCATGCCCTTTGAGGCAGGTCTTGTCGCAGCAACCTTAGCTGCCGGCTTGCTGGGCTTTTTGATTGGTCTGCCGACGCTGCGTCTTGATGGTGACTATCTGGCCATCGCAACCTTGGGCTTAGGCGAAATTATCCGTATCTGCATCCTGAACATTGATTATGTCGGCGGTGCATCCGGTTTGATGGGCATTCCCCGTATGACCAATTTCGCGTATACCTTCTGGATTATGATAGCTATTATCTTCTTCATCAAGAACTTTAAAAACTCTTCCTATGGCCGTTGCTGCCTGGCAATCCGTGAAAACGAAATTGCTGCAGATACCATGGGCATCAACACTACTAAATATAAAGTAATGGCATTTACCTTCGGTGCTGCTTTTGCCGGTACTGCAGGTGCACTTTTCAGCCACTACTTCTTCCTGGCGCATCCTGCATCCTTCACCTTCATGCGTTCCTTTGATATTCTGACCATGGTTGTTTTGGGCGGTCTTGGTTCTATGACCGGTGCTATTACCGGTGCGACATTGTTGACCTTCATTTCCGCTTATTTGTCGGATTACCCGGAATGGCGTATGATTATCTATTCTGTTACCATGATTATCCTGATGCTGTACCGTCCGCAAGGTTTGTTCGGCAGCAAGGAATTGAGCTTGAAAATGTTTAAATTAGGAGGTAAGGACAATGGCAGAACTGCTGAAGGTAGATAATGTATCCATGGTTTTCGGCGGCCTGCGTGCCGTTTCCAATCTTTCCATGCATATCGACGAGGGAGAGCTGATTGGCCTTATCGGTCCTAACGGTGCCGGCAAGACAACAGCCTTCAATATGATTACCGGTGTATATACACCGACCGAAGGCAAGGTATATTTTAACGGTCAGCAAAGCAGCGGTAAAAAATCTTACCAGGTTACGCAGATGGGTATGGCGCGTACCTTTCAGAATATCCGCCTGTTCTCCGAGCTGAGCGTTATCGACAATGTAAAAATTGCTTATAATATGCACGTAACCTATAATCTTACTGATGCTATCATCCGCGACGGCAAGTATCTCAGCGAAGAGGAATATATTACGCAAAAGGCTTTGGAGTTGCTGAAAATCTTCCATCTGGAGGAAGAAGCACATGAGGTAGCCAAAAACCTGCCTTATGGCAAGCAGCGTCGTCTGGAAATTGCGCGTGCTTTGGCTACCGAACCGAAGCTGCTGCTGTTGGATGAGCCTGCTGCAGGCATGAACCCGCAGGAAACCAAAGAGCTGATGGAAATGATTCGCTGGATTCGTAAAGAATTTAATCTTTCCATTCTGCTGATTGAGCATGATATGGGCCTGGTAATGGGTGTTTGCGAGCGTATTTATGTACTGGAATACGGTATGAAAATTGCCGAAGGTACTCCGGATGAAATCAAACAAAATGCACGCGTTATTGAAGCATACTTGGGCGAGGAGGTTATCAACTGATGTTAACTGTTGAAGATATCAATGTATATTATGGCGCGATTCACGCTATCAAAGGTATCAGCCTCGATGTTCCCGATGGTGAAATCGTAGCGCTGATCGGTTCCAACGGTGCCGGTAAATCTACCACATTGCGCACCATTTCCGGTCTGATGAAACCAAAGACCGGTAAAATCTTATATGAAGGTCATGATATTGCCGGTGTACCGGCGCATAAAATTGTCGGCATGGGCCTGTGCCAGGTTCCGGAGGGTCGTCATGTTTTTGCTAATATGACTGTTTTGGAAAACCTGGAGCTGGGCGCTTATCTGCGTAAGGACAAGGACGGAATTGCCAAGGACATGGATGAGGTCTTTAAAAAATTCCCGCGTCTGCTGGAACGTAAGGATCAGCTTTCCGGTACGCTTTCCGGCGGTGAGCAGCAGCGAGTTTCAATCGCGAGAGCATTAGCGAAGAACCCAAAGCTTTTGCTTTGTGATG
>ERZ860023.702-NODE-702-length-17853-cov-1.712608_pt1 | contig 17853 bp, 20 predicted proteins | sample MGYA00509983_ERZ860023 | MGnify/ENA primary metagenome ERZ860023 (study PRJEB30046, sample SAMN00715180) | human gut metagenome | study: EMG produced TPA metagenomics assembly of the A metagenome-wide association study of gut microbiota in type 2...
AGAAATGACCTGCTTATTCGCACCTTCCCTAGGTGTGAGAGTCTATGCTCCTGACCAATATGACTGGTACTATTCAAATGGTAAGGTAGAGCCTTGGGGAGGATTCTATGATGCAAACAATCAATTGCAAATGGACACGAATCAGCCTGGACATGAGTTTACATTCAAGCGAAGGAAACCATAGGTATGAGGTATTTTCTCTTTATATTTATAACAATCCCCCTTATCTCTGGAGGTCATATGAGTAATGATAGCGAAAAGATAATATCAACATATTCGCTCAATTTTTTATCACCAGATGATGTGAGGAAAGAAGAACTTAAGGCATCACAAGGTGATAGTGATGCTGCATTTAAATTATACAAATATTACCTTTTTTGCGAGCCAAAATCATACAGAAAACAGCACGAATGGTTAATAATATCGGCAAATAATGGAAATGCTATAGCTCAATATAACTTATCAAGAGAACTTGAGTCAGAAGGAAAAGTAGATGAATCAATACAATGGCTGAAAAAATCAGCGGAACATGGTAATAATTACGCACAATATCAGATGTCAAAATATTTATTAAAAATAGGTGATATTAGAGGATCGGAATATTATCTAAACTTATCTGCGGATAACGGATGTGTATTTGCAATAAAAGATATTATCAAAAATATGATGGATAGTGGAAAGTACGATGACGCCCTCATTTGGGTTGAAAAATTGAAAAAATTGTATCCTGACACAAATACCGAACTTTACATACAAAAAATAACGCAGAAAAAAAAGCAATCCAAATAATAATTATATATAATTACTCGCACAGAGTTACAGTATTGCAAGAAATATATCTAGCATATAAAGTCGCCGCCAGTAAAGATAAAGTACTGTGTAATCCTTCCTCCCATATAGGGGTAAAAACTTAGCATCCAGTGCCCTCGACTTAATTTTTAGTATTTTCTCTGTGAAGTGACACTTCGTAGGATTCAGTTCATGTTTACCAGAAAAAAGGTGGTCAATCTGGTGGTCTTGACAATCTCGATTTTTTGTTTTAGCTTTCCAATCAGCCAGTTAATGGCTACGGCGATCCCAGTCAGAGGAGCCAAATTTCTGAAAAGCCCGCTTTTATAGCGGGCTTTTTGCTATATCTGATAATCAATTTCCTCTTCACTGTTTTCCATCACCTGCCGCTTGATATCCTCAACTGACAGTCCTGCATTACAAAGTTCCAGAAAGCGCCAGACATAGTTACGCTGAAGTTGTCCTCGCTTCAGTCCCAACCAGACAGTATTAGCATCGAAAAGATGCCGCGTATCCAGACGGATTAAATTCTCTTCCTCTTGTTCGCCGCTGGATTGTTCGGCAACTAATCCGATCCCAAGCCCAAGAGCAACATAGGTTTTAATGACATCAGAATCCTGCGCACTTAATACAATATCTGCCAGCAAACCTTTGCGGGCAAATGCGTCATCAATACGTGAGCGCCCCGTAATCCCCTGTCGGTAAGTGATTAACGGCCACTTCGCTATTGATTCCAGCGTCAATGGTGTAATTTGCGTCAAGGGATGATCGAGTGGAACAAGCAAACTATGGTGCCAACGAAACCACGGGAAGGCGACGAGCTGCGGGTCATTACTCAAACGCTCGCTGGCGATACCAATATCAGCTTCGCCATTTTGCAACAACGTCGCAATTTCCTGTGGCGTCCCCTGGATTAGCTCGAGCCGAACCTCCGGGAAAAGTTCGCGAAAAGCTTTAATGACCTCTGGCAAGCTATAACGTGCCTGAGTATGCGTCGTTGCAATAGTGAGAACGCCAGACGTATCGTTGGTAAACAGGTCTGCAAGCCGACGAACATTACTGGCTTCATTCAGAATACGTTCTGCAATGACCAGTAATGCTTTGCCCGGTTCAGTCATGCCCAGCAGTCGCTTACCTCGTCGAACAAATATTTCGATGCCAAGTTCATCCTCCAGTTCCCGAATATGACGGCTGACGCCGGACTGTGAGGTAAAAAGCATATTCGCAACCTCTGTCAGGTTGTAATCCTGACGTGCAGCCTCGCGGATTATCTTTAGTTGTTGGAAATTCACGGTAAACTCCGGGCAGTTCAGATTTCCCGTTATTGTTAAAGTCTAATGCCCGGCATAACAAATAATAAAAACCCGCATCTTATTCCATCCCGATATAACGCTTAGCTCACCAATTGCCACTGCCTTTTTTCCATCACTGGAGAACTAATCACTGACATTAACAACTCTTTCACTGCCTGTGCCTGTGGTGATAAGTTCGCTCTGGCGGGTAAATTTAATGACAAAGAGAGACTCATGGAAGGCGTGGTAATGCGTGACATCCACCCATTTACTGCGCCACATAACGAACGCGCGGCCGATTCGGGTAATACTGCAACGCCCATGCCGCTGGCAATCGCTGCGGTAAGCGTGGCAATAGACTCAATTTCACCAATGACTTTTGCCGTGAGCCGCCGTAGGGAAAAAGCCTCATCAACACGAAGTCTAACAGCGCTGTAATCACTGGGGAGAAAAAGGTTCATTTGTGCAATAGCATTAACATCAACGCTTTGCCCCGGGCAATCTTGAGTTCCTACCAGGAAAAGATCTTCTTTCAGCAAAGCCTGACTGGATACACCAGCCACAGGGGAATGCTCATAAATCACCGCCATATCGAGTTGGTGATTTATCAGTTTTTCGTTAAGCACTGCACCGCTATTTTCATGAAGATAGATAACGATCTCCGGGAATTCAGCGCGAACCGCCTGTAATAAGGGCATGGTGATGGATGACGCAGCGGTTCCTGGCGCAAAGCCAATCGAGACTTGCCCCGATAATGCCTGACCAACGTTATGCACCGCCAGTTGGGCCTGCTCACACTGACGTAAAATGGCCCGCGCATGGGTATAGAGAATTTTTCCGGCGTCTGTTGGCGTAACGCCCCGTTTTGTGCGAATCAAAAGTTGTTGATTTAACTCACCTTCCAGTGTGGCAACCTGCTGGCTGAGCGCTGGTTGTGCGATATGCAATACTTCAGCAGCCTGGGTCAGGCTACCAATATCTACAATTTTTACGAAGTATTTCAGGCGTCTGAAGTTCATGTTGCCTCCGGTTTTTAAGAATCGGCCCAAGTGCCGCCATTACTTACAACCAGATTGCAAGATGCTTGCCAGTTTTATTTTGGCGTTGATGTACAAGCTAACCAACTGTCAAATAAGAGATTATGATAGATTCGTCATTTGCTCCTTTAATCAGCTGTCGCGTTCCCCTGCCCTATAAAAGGAGGGTATGCACCACGATGGTTCATTACCCAATAAGATTGAAAGCTCACCACTTTGTTGAAATTGACAGCAAACAAACAAAAAAATGCATTTCACCCTTTGACATCACCATGCACTGCCATTAATATGCGCCCCGTTCACACGATTCCTCTGTAGTTCAGTCGGTAGAACGGCGGACTGTTAATCCGTATGTCACTGGTTCGAGTCCAGTCAGAGGAGCCAAATTCAAAAAAGCCTGCTTTCTAGCAGGCTTTTTGCTTTCTAATTACCAACGCTCTTAAAACATCTGTCTTGAACCAGAACTAATTTGCACAGGCATTCCCGATCGACGTTGCAACGCAGCATTTGCGCGATTTACATCAACTTCTTGCCCGTTGATAAACGCCCGCAAAGATGGGGTTACCGGCAATGGCACTTTTCGGTCAGACTCATATTCTGCACGATTGCGCGACAACGGCTCATGAACTTCCAGCCAGTTCGAGCCATCTGGTTCAGTGGTGTATTTTACTGGCTGGTCGATAATTTGCACACGCGTCCCAACAGGAACATTATCAAACAGATATTTGATATCGTCATTGCGCAGACGAATACAGCCCTGACTTACCCGAAGTCCAATACCAAAATTGGCATTGGTACCGTGGATGGCATACAACCTGCCAATATAAATCGCGTACAGCCCCATGGGATTATCGGGCCCCGCAGGAACAAATGCGGGCAAACTCTCCCCTCGTTTCGCATATTCGCGCCGAGTGTTCGGCGTTGGCGTCCAGGTTGGAGCTTCTTGTTTACGTTCAACGGTAGTCACCCAGTTACGCGGGGTTTCTCGCCCAGCCTGGCCGATACCAATAGGAAAGACTTCCACAGTATTACTGTCTGGTGGGTAGTAATAAAGACGCATCTCAGCGACGTTAACCACAATCCCTTTACGAACAGTGGCGGGCAAAATCAGTTGCTGCGGAATGGTGAGTTGCGAGCCAGACTTCGGCAAAAAAACATCAGCGCCCGGGTTCGCTTCAAGCATGTTACTTAACCCTTGCCCGTATTGTGCGGCAAAAGTCTCCAGCGGCTGGGTATTGTGATCAGGAACAGTTACAGTAAACGACTGCCCCACTAAACGGCTACCCTCTGGAGGTAATGGATAAGTTACCGCCAGGCTAGTATGGCTGGCAAAAAGCAGAGCAAATGAGCAAAGAATATTTACACGACGCATCATGTCCCTTTCCTATGTCGCGAAAGCTATCCGTTAAGTATAGCTTTTATCAGACTTTTCGTTTTTAACTGTTCAAATCAGAAGTCGTATTCCCCGGTAGAACAATATTACTGGCAGCAAGTTCGCCCATGTTGTTATATATCGCACAGGCAGCTTCGATGATGGGCATCGCCAGAGCTGCGCCACTCCCCTCACCTAAACGCATCTCCATATTGAGATAAGGCTCCAGCCCCAAATGCGACAGCGCAATACGCGCCCCTTTTTCTGCCGACAGGTGAGAAGGAATGAGATACGGTTTGATTGCAGGAGACATCTGGCAGGCTGCGAGCGCAGCAGCATAAGAAAGAAATCCATCCAGCAACACGGGTAAACCGCAGGAAGCAGCGCCTAACATCACGCCAGCCATTCCGACCAAATCAAATCCACCCACTTTTGCCAGAACATCAACGCCATCCTGCGGATTTGGTTGATTCAACGTAATCGCCCGGCGCACAACATCAATTTTATTAGCCAGTTTATCTGTCGGCAGGTTTGCGCCAATCCCAACCACTTCTTCAGGATCCCGGCCAGTGATTGTGCTGACTATTGCCGCTGCCGGTGTCGTGTTTGCCATCCCCAGTTCACCTACACCAAACAGCGTGACACCGTTTTTTGCCAGCTCCCGCGTATAACATATGACGTCCAAAAGCAACTTTTCTGCCTGATGGCGACTCATTGCCGGAGCTGAAGCAATATTGCCACTACCTCGAGCAACACGCATGTTGATAAGCCCGGGGATAGGCTCAGCAGTATCAATACCAACATCAATTACGTAGACGTTAGCGCCCGCTTGTGCTGCCAGCACACACACGCCGGTTGTTCCGCGGGTCATATTTTCAGCCTGAATGGCTGTCACTTCTTTTGGGGAAATAGCGACCCCTTCCTCCCAGACGCCGTGATCGGCACACATGACCAGTACCGCTTTTTTGCCCACATGCGGAACGCCATTCAACCCCGGCATTCCTGCCAGTTGTATGGCAAGCGCCTCCAGCCTTCCCAGGCTACCAACAGGTTTGAGTAACCCGTCGATATGCCGTTGTGCACGCGACATAGCGGCAGGATCGATAGCAGGGATCGTATTCAGTAAATCGGCAAGTGTTTGCATGTCACGTCTCTTTATAGCAGTGCCAGCAGGAAGACCAGTTCACCAAGCTCTATAGCAGCTCCCAGCGTATCGCCGGTTTGCCCGCCCAGCGTACGTTTGAGAAGCTGACCGAGGATGAAAATCGCCACCATCGTCACCACCATAGCAGCCACACCATGCATACCCGGCAATAATACGGCAGCAAAAATAGCGGCTAAGCCGAGTGTGACGCAGGTTTGTCGCCCATCAATTTTGCCAATGAACACATTGCCAAGTCCTTCTTCCCGGGCATAACGATGACGATACATCAATAATGCGGCAGTCCCGCGGCTGACCGCACATGCTGCCGCCAGCGATGCAAGGATCGGTTCGCCACGCAGAGCCAACTCGCTTAATACCAGAATCTTTGCCAGTACAACAAAAATCAATGCCAGACCGCCGTGGGTGCCTAAACGGCTATCACGCATGATTTCCAACATGCGATCGCGGCTACGTGCAGAAAATACGCCATCACAGGTATCGGCGAGGCCGTCCAGGTGGAATCCCCCGGTCATCAGCGCCAGCACAAGTACGCTAAACAGTGCCGCCAGTGGTACGCCACACCATGCCTGCAGCACCATGAAGACCAGCCCGCTAATCGCGCCAAGCAATAATCCAATTAAAGGAAAAGTAATAATACCGCGAGAATAATGCTCGAAATCCAGTCCCTGGGACCAGCGACGCGGTACAGGCAGACGCGTAATAAAAGAGAGCATCGCCCAAAATAATTTACTCATTTGATTTTTACTCCAATACCCGAAACCACCAACCATACTTCATTTGCCGCAGCGGCCAGCTGCTGATTTACCCGCCCGGCAATATCACGAAAATGTCGTGCCAGACGACTCTCCGGCACAATCCCCATTCCCACTTCGTTAGTCACTAATACAACCTTTGCGGGACAACGTTGGCAGGCAGCAATCAACGACTGAATCTCAGCATTAATCGCCTGTTCCATCGCCTGATAATCCCATTCATCAGGGTCTTTATCGCCGCCATAATCAAACAACAGATTAGTCACCATTGTGGTAACGCATTCCAGCAACACAGCTTCATGCGGGTTAATGTCTGCATGAATTAATTCATCAAGATGTTGCCAGCGCTCCACTGTGTGCCAGTGCGCCGGGCGGCCTTGCCGATGATGTTCTATCCGTGCAGCCATCTCATCATCAAGGATTTGTGAGGTGGCGATATACAGAACCTGTGAAGAGTCCCCAATAAGCGCCTCTGCATGGCGACTCTTCCCGCTCCGTGCGCCCCCCGTCACCAAAATCATCATACCGACTCCTGATTCAATTGTATGATGGTATTCATTGAACAGAACAATGGATCCCCCACCGTTGCTGACCGCAAAACATTTACGCGATTAATACTGCGCGTAATATAATTAAAAATCCAGCATTCTCAATCCATTACGAAAGAAGATGGCATTGTGGAATAGCCAGACTTCCTCGTGTTAACGTCCGACAAAATGCGTCATTGACAGCGGTTTCTCTGGAATGACAGATTTCATTCAGATAATGGATTAATGCTACAGCCCCACCAGCCGGACCAGTCAGCAAACGGGCATTGTGTTCTGCAATCAAAATTACCGTCGTTCCCTCAGAATGAGCAAGCCATTCTGGTACGGATATCTCGCTTTCAGCTGCTATCAATAGCAGCACTGAATAATCGCTATACGCATCTGATAACGATTGCACAGGCCCACCATCAAGAGGCTGGAAATCTTGCTGCCAGTCCTCACCAACAAAACAGGTTATTGGCAATATTTCAGCCAGATGTTTCGCCAGATCCACATCTCCAGATAAGAGGCAAAAAAGAGCTATCGATTCGGGTTTTATCGTTTTCATGCCTCTCGCCCTCCACTTAATTTCCTGTAATGGCGGTCTGGTTGATAAGCCATGAAACAATATTGCCACACCTTGAATGCAGCCCTGGTGCCTGTCGGCACTGCGATGAAAGAACTAAATGATGCCGCCATACCCTGATCCTTTCAGGGTGGTAGGGGTATAAAGACGCGCCAGTACTCTACCGGACGCTTCCGGGCAACCCACTTCCCACCGAAGTTGTTGGTATTGACTGACAGACTGGTCTTCTGGCTTAGCGTCATCCTCACCCGACCTTCCCAATCTCGCGATCAGTGGCATTTTCGGGTTTGTCAGCATTACAGCAGCGGGGGCTGCGAGGGATTTTCACCCTCTTCCCAGGCACAAATGTGCCACACCTGTCAGCGTATGTTATGAGCTGATTTCACTTTTCCCATAACACGTAAATAACGTTAATTATTCATTCCAGCGTTTATTTAAACCTTCCCTTTTTTTAGCATTTACTCTATACCGTTTCCATCGCCGCATTTTCACTCACTTGCTGTCGATACACCTGCGGCGTAACCTGATAAGTCTGACGGTAAACTTTGCAAAAATAACTGGTTTGCGAAAAACCTAAATTACGCGCAATGCTGGCGATGCTCCAGTCACTATGGCACAGTAACTCACGAGCGCTGGCCATCCGTTGTTGGTTTACCCACGCATTAAAACCGATTCCATGGTATTTCTTGAATAACTTACTGAAATAATAAGGACTTAGATAAACGTGCGAGGCGACATCTTCCAAACGCAATCGTCTGATAAATGCGCATCAATATAGCGTAAAGCTTTTTTCATTTTATTGTCGTGGGGATTAGGCGCACGAGTCTGGCGCACCGAATCTGACTGAGATTTGTTCTCTTTAATAACCACAAAATTGAGTTGTTTTTTGAGGCAATTTTCCACAATCAACTTCAACAAATCAGCAGAGGCCATAACTCTTGAGTAATCCATCTCAGGAACTTTGCGGAATTCATTAAGTAATTCGGGATCTGCCTGCCAGCAATCATCGACATTCAGAATATCGACCAAATCGACATCATCATTACGCAGACGAACTTGCCCGCACAATACAAAACCGACTAAATGCCCAGCGATTACCAGTGGAATAGAAAAATCGGTTAATCCGGCATGACAGCGATAAATACAAGGCTGATCGGATTTAGAGGCTTCCAGGCCCCCACAACGATCGCTCATGCGACATCGAGTGCTTAGCTGAGGGTGTTGCCGCATCATCTGACAAAATGGAGTGAAGTTAAACAGCTCGGAAATTTCATCGCCGTGAATATTGACCACGACAACCGCAAGGCTGGTCGCCTGCGCAAAATCCTGCGCGATTTTATTAATGAGTTCTGAATTAAGTGTCGCCGCAGAAATCATGATAAAACCTCCCAGTTAATTTATTGTTATAGCAAAACAATTGTTTTACATTTAATCTTCACATCATCCCTGATGATTTACTGACGAGAAGCACAAAGGACAATAACAAAAGCCTCCGTGAAGCGGGAGACTTTTTAATAAGTTCGGAAAGCAGATCACAAACAGTAAAAAAATAAATGTTTATAACTGCCAGAGTATTTCGTTATTCGCTAATTTCTTTAGGTGTAACACTATTGACAGGTAAATTCTTTGCAATGAGATAGCGATAAATCGTCGCACCAACACATGCCCCAATGATCGGTGCAATAATGGGTACAATGAAATAAGGAATATTGCGTCCACCAGTCATCGCAATTTCTCCCCACCCCGCAAGCCAGGTGAAAATTTTAGGTCCAAAATCACGCGCTGGATTCATGGCAAAACCGGTTAATGGTCCGGTAGAAGCACCAATAACAGCAACCAGAATACCAATAAGTAAAGGCGCAAGCGGTCCTTTGGGTACGCCATTACCGTCATCGGTCAACGCCATAATCAACCCCATTAACATGGACGTTATGACCACTTCGACCAACGCAGCTTGCCATACATTAATCGCCGCTGCCGGATAAGTACTGAAGATACTGGCGAGTTGTAAACTTTCTGCACTACCACGCACCATATTGTGAGCAGATTCAAAATCGATAAACAAACTGCTGTATAGAGAATATGCCAGAACCGCACCACCAAAGGCACCCGCTAATTGCGCCACACAAAATGGCAGCACTTTACGGGCTGGGAAAGAGGCAAACAGCCACAGAGCAATGGTAACTGCCGGGTTGAGATGAGCGCCGGAAATCCCTGCCGTAAGGTAAACAGCAAGCGAAATCCCTAACCCCCAAATGATACAAATTTCCCACAGTCCCAGACTTGCCCCGGCAAGTTTCAGGGCGCACAAACAACCAATGCCAAAAAAGAGGAACAGTCCGGTGCCCAAAAACTCGGCAACGCATTGCGCCTTGAGTGAATCATTCATAGTGACACCTTTTTTACGGAGTTTTTCTTTATCAGCCAACTATGCGCTGACTGTTGTATATACCGAGCACAACTATAAAAAATTGCTCTGCAGAAAATATTGCCAACATGCATGACAGACTCGTGTAAAAATCGTGCTAACATAACAAATTATTGTCATTACCGAATCATGCAACACAGCGTTAGTCAGTGTTGAAAGTAATAATTCCCACCAAACTTTTACAATAAAAAATTGCCATCATGACATAATAAAATTGAAACAAATATCACAGTTCCTTCTTCGAACTAAACTCAACCAAATATTACTCGCGATTAAACTCACTAGCCAACGCAATTAATTCACATTGAAATATCCACAAAACAACCAATAAATTAACAACATATAGTTCATAAAAGCAATTTTATAATATTTGTTCTCTATTAATTTCTCTCATTAGCCGATTAAGTCAGCCATTCTTTTTCCTCGCTTTTTTTTATAGTCATATCGTCAAAAAAATCCAGGCGAGGTCTTTATGCAACAAGAAGCGTTAGGAATGGTAGAAACCAAAGGCTTAACTGCCGCCATAGAGGCCGCAGACGCCATGGTGAAGTCGGCAAATGTTTTGCTGGTCGGCTACGAAAAAATAGGTTCCGGGCTGGTGACCGTCATCGTTCGTGGTGATGTCGGGGCGGTAAAAGCGGCAACAGACGCAGGTGCCGCAGCTGCGGTAACGTCGGTGAAGTAAAAGCCGTACACGTTATTCCCCGCCCACATACCGATGTCGAAAAAATCTTACCAAAGGGAATTAACCCATGAGCAGCAATGAACTGGTCGAACAGATCATGGCGCAGGTCATCGCTCGCGTAGCGACGCCAGAGCATGAGGTTCTCCCGGAAACCACTCATCAAACACGAGAGACGGCTATGGCAGAAAAAAGCTGCACGTTAACGGAATTTGTTGGCACCGCTATTGGCGACACTGTAGGTCTGGTCATTGCGAACGTTGATAGCGCCCTGTTGGACGCGATGAAACTTGAAAAACGCTATCGTTCCATTGGCATTCTGGGTGCGCGTATTGGCGCAGGGCCACACATTATGGCCGCTGATGAAGCGGTAAAAGCCACCAACACTGAAGTTATTAGCATTGAACTTCCTCGGGATACTAAAGGCGGTGCCGGACATGGCTCATTGATCCTCTTAGGTGGCAACGATGTTTCTGACGTGAAACGCGGTATTGAAGTCGCCCTGAAAGAACTCGATCGGACCTTTGGCGATGTCTATGCCAACGAAGCCGGACATCTTGAGCTGCAATATACCGCCCGCGCCAGCTATGCACTGGAAAAAGCGTTTGGTGCACCATTGGGACGGGCTTGCGGCGTTATTGTCGGCGCTCCAGCCGCTGTGGGTGTTCTGATGGCCGACACCGCGCTGAAGTCCGCCAATGTGGATGTTGTGGCATACAGCTCCCCCGCTCAAGGCACCAGCTACAGCAATGAAGTCATTCTGATTATCTCGGGTGACTCCGGCGCAGTCCGCCAGGCGGTCATCTCCGCACGCGAAATCGGTAAAACCGTGCTTTCGACTCTCGGCGATACACCGAAAAACGATCGCCCTTCCTACATCTGAATTCTCTGAGGCAGATTTATGAGATCGAAAAGATTTGAAGCACTGGCAAAACGCCCGGTCAACCAGGACGGTTTCGTTAAAGAGTGGATTGAAGAAGGCTTTATTGCGATGGAAAGCCCGAACGATCCTAAACCGTCAATCAAAATTGTTAACGGCGTCGTTACCGAACTGGATGGAAAACCCGCCAGCCAGTTTGACCTGATCGACCACTTTATCGCCCGCTACGGCATCAATCTCGCGCGCGCCGAAGAAGTCATCGCGATGGATTCGGTAAAACTTGCCAATATGTTGTGCGATCCAAATGTCAAACGTAGCGATATCGTTCCCCTTACCACAGCAATGACGCCTGCAAAAATCGTCGAAGTGGTTTCGCAGATGAACGTGGTAGAGATGATGATGGCGATGCAGAAAATGCGCGCCCGTCGAACACCATCACAACAGGCTCACGTCACCAACGTCAAAGATAACCCAGTACAAATTGCCGCCGACGCAGCTGAAGGCGCATGGCGCGGGTTTGATGAACAGGAAACCACCGTTGCCGTTGCTCGCTATGCACCGTTCAACGCCATCGCCCTGCTGGTCGGCTCACAGGTGGGACGTCTGGGCGTCTTGACCCAGTGTTCACTGGAAGAAGCCACCGAACTGAAACTCGGTATGTTAGGCCACACCTGTTACGCCGAAACAATTTCTGTCTATGGTACAGAACCTGTTTTCACCGATGGTGATGATACCCCGTGGTCAAAAGGGTTTCTCGCGTCATCCTATGCTTCTCGTGGCTTAAAAATGCGCTTTACTTCCGGCTCCGGCTCTGAAGTACAGATGGGTTACGCGGAAGGCAAATCAATGCTTTACCTCGAGGCTCGTTGCATTTACATCACCAAAGCCGCAGGCGTTCAGGGTCTGCAGAATGGTTCGGTAAGCTGCATCGGTGTTCCATCAGCTGTGCCATCAGGCATCCGCGCAGTATTAGCGGAAAACTTAATTTGCTCATCGCTGGATCTGGAATGCGCCTCCAGTAATGACCAGACCTTTACCCACTCGGATATGCGCCGTACCGCACGTTTCCTGATGCAATTTCTGCCAGGCACCGACTTTATCTCTTCCGGTTTTTCCGCTGTGCCGAACTACGACAACATGTTTGCTGGTTCAAACGAAGATGCTGAAGACTTCGATGATTACAACGTCATTCAGCGCGACCTGAAGGTTGATGGTGGCTGCGACCAGTACGCGAAGAAGATGTTATCGCTATCCGCAATAAAGCCGCTCGCGCTTTACAGGCTGTCTTTGCCGGTATGGGACTACCGCCTATTACCGATGAAGAAGTCGAAGCGGCAACCTATGCCCACGGTTCAAAAGATATGCCTGAGCGCAATATTGTGGAAGACATCAAGTTCGCCCAGGAGATTATAATAAAAACCGGAACAGCCTGGAAGTGGTGAAAGCCCTGGCGCAAGGCGGTTTTACCGATGTCGCCCAGGACATGCTCAACATGCAAAAAGCAAAACTGACCGGCGATTATCTCCATACCTCAGCCATCATCGTCGATGACGGACAAGTGCTCTCTGCGGTCAATGACGTCAATGATTACGCCGGACCGGCTCAGGTTACCGCCTGCAAGGGGAACGCTGGGAAGAGATCAAAAATATTCCCGGTGCACTTGATCCCAACGAAATTGACTAAGGGTGAGAAATGGAAATTAACGAAAAATTACTGCGTCAGATTATCGAAGACGTGCTGGCAGAAATGCAACCCAGCGACAAGTCCGTTTCATTTCGCGCACCTGTCTCTGCAACTGTCTCTTCCGCGCCAGATACCGGAAATTTTCTGACCGAAATTGGCGAAGCCCAACAAGGCACTCAGCAAGATGAAGTCATTATTGCTGTAGGCCCGGCGTTCGGCCTGGCGCAAACCGTCAATATCATCGGTATTCCGCATAAAAACATCTTGCGCGAAGTGATTGCCGGTATCGAAGAAGAAGGCATTAAAGCCCGTGTGATTCGCTGCTTTAAATCGTCCGATGTCGCATTCGTAGCAGTCGAAGGCGATCGTCTTAGTGGTTCAGGTATTGCTATCGGTATTCAGTCGAAAGGCACAACGGTTATCCACCAGCAGGGACTTCCTCCCTTGTCTAACCTGGAACTTTTCCCACAAGCGCCTTTGTTGACGCTGGATACTTATCGTCAGATTGGCAAAAACGCCGCGCGTTATGCGAAGCGCGAGTCTCCACAACCGGTGCCGACCCTCAACGATCAAATGGCGCGGCCGAAATACCAGGCCAAATCTGCCATTTTGCATATTAAAGAGACGAAGTACGTGGTCACTGGCAAAAAACCGCAAGAACTGCGCGTGACGTTTTAACAAAGGAAACCTTCATGAATACCGATGCAATTGAGTCGATGGTCAGGGACGTGTTGAACCGCATGAACAGTTTACAGGATGCAGCTCCTGTTTCTGCGGTCCCCAACGCATCAATACTGAGCGCCAAAGTGACGGATTACCCGCTGGCAAATAAACATCCGGAATGGGTTAAAACAGCGACCAATAAAACGCTCGACGATTTCACTCTGGAAAATGTGCTAAGCGATAACGTCACCGCCCTGGATATGCGCATTACCCCTGAAACATTGCGTATTCAGGCTGCGATTGCCAGAGATGCTGGTCGCGATCGTCTGGCGATGAATTTTGAACGCGCCGCTGAGCTTACCTCAGTACCAGATGATCGCATCCTCGAAATCTACAATGCGTTACGCCCTTATCGTTCAACTAAGCAAGAACTTATTGCCATTGCTGACGATCTTGAACAGCGTTATCAGGCCAAAATTTGTGCTGCATTTGTCCGTGAAGCTGCGGAACTTTATGTCGAGCGCAAAAAACTGAAAGGCGACGATTAAGGACGAACTATGCGATATATAGCAGGCATTGATATCGGCAACTCATCAACAGAGGTTGCGCTGGCAACGCTCAGTGCAACTGGAGAGTTGTCGTTCGTGAGTAGCGCCCTGGCGGAAACCACCGGAATCAAAGGTACGTTGCGTAACGTCCATGGTATTCAGGAGGCGCTCGCACAGGCAACGAAAAAAGTCGGCATCAATGTTAGCGATATTTCGCTTATTCGTATCAACGAAGCAACTCCGGTCATTGGTGATGTGGCGATGGAAACCATCACTGAAACTATCATCACCGAATCAACCATGATCGGTCACAACCCGAAAACTCCGGGCGGAGTGGGGCTGGGCGTAGGGCTCACCATCACTCCGCAAGAGTTATTAACACGCCCGGCGGACACACCTTACATCCTGGTGGTGTCATCGGCATTTGATTTTGCCGATATCGCGACGATGATAAACGCCTCCGTACGCGCCGGATATCAGCTGACTGGCGTTATTCTGCAACGCGACGATGGCGTACTGGTCAATAACCGCCTGGAAATTCCTTTACCTATTGTGGATGAAGTCCTCTACATCGATCGTATTCCGCTCGGCATGCTGGCAGCAATTGAAGTTGCCGTTCCCGGGAAAGTTATCGAAACCCTGTCTAACCCGTATGGGATTGCCACCGTATTCGCCCTCAATGCTGAAGAGACTAAAAATATTGTTCCTGTCGCGCGGGCGCTAATCGGCAACCGTTCAGCAGTGGTAGTGAAAACGCCCTCTGGCGACGTTAAAGCCCGTTCGATACCCGCCGGAAATATCGAACTGCTTTCTGCCGGGCGCACAACGCGCGTTGATGTAGCTGCTGGTGCCGATGCCATTATGAAAGCGGTCGGTGAGTGCCCAAAACTGGAAAACGTGACGGGAGAACCAGGCACCAACATCGGCGGAATGCTGGAACATGTTCGCCAGACCATGGCGGAACTGACCAACAAACCCAGCAACGAAATTTTTATTCAGGATTTGCTGGCGATAGATACCTCTGTCCCCGTCAGCGTAACCGGTGGTCTGGCAGGTGAATTTTCACTGGAACAGGCTGTGGGTATTGCCTCTATGGTGAAATCCGACCGTCTGCAAATGGCGATGATCGCCAGTGAAATTAAGCAAAAACTGCATGTTGATGTTCAGGTCGGAGGCGCAGAAGCAGAAGCCGCCATTCAGGGGGCCTTGACTACCCCTGGAACCACACGTCCACTGGCAATTCTGGACTTAGGTGCAGGCTCTACCGATGCCTCCATCATCAATCAGAGTGGGGAAATCGTTGCCACTCACCTTGCGGGAGCGGGCGACATGGTAACGATGATTATCGCTCGTGAGCTGGGCTTAAATGATCGTTATCTGGCAGAAGAAATCAAAAAATACCCGTTGGCAAAAGTAGAAAGCCTGTTCCATTTACGCCATGAAGACGGAAGCGTTCAGTTCTTCCCTACTCCCTGTCCCCTCATGTATTTGCCCGCGTTTGTGTGGTGAAACCTGACGAACTGGTGCCTATTCCCGGCGATTTAACACTGGAAAAAGTACGTGCTGTTCGCCGCAGTGCGAAAGAGCGCGTCTTCGTAACCAATGCCCTGCGCGCGCTACGTCAGGTAAGTCCAGGCGGAAATATTCGCGATATTCCGTTCGTCGTTCTGGTGGGCGGTTCTTCCCTGGATTTCGAAGTCCCGCAGTTAGTCACCGATGCATTGGCGCATTATCGATTGGTCGCCGGACGGGGGAATATCCGTGGTAGTGAAGGCCCGCGCAATGCGGTAGCTACCGGGCTACTGATTTCCTGGCACAGGGAGTTGGCTCATGGAAAGTAAAGAACATACGCCCGCTATTGTCGTTACGGAAATAGGTGACTGTATCAGTACATGGAATGAGGTGCTTCTTGGCATTGAAGAGGAAGGCATCCCCTTTCGCATTCAACATATCCCGTCAGGTGAAGTCATCGATAGCGCCTGGCAGGCTGCTCGTCAGTCCCCCCTGTTGGTTGGCATAGCCTGCGACCGGGAAAAGCTGATTGTGCATTACAAAAACTTACCGGCATCAGCGCCACTGTTTACGCTGATGTATCAACAAGATAACCATACCCGGCGCAGCATCGGCAATAACGCTGCCCGCCTGGTAAAAGGCATTCCCTTCAGGGAATGCCACTCATAATCCACAGGAGAAACGCTGTATGAACAACGCACTAGGACTGGTTGAAACAAAAGGGTTAGTTGGCGCAATTGAAGCTGCAGATGCCATGGTTAAATCCGCCAACGTGCAACTGGTTGGCTATGAAAAGATTGGTTCGGGTCTGATTACAGTGATGGTCCGTGGCGATGTTGGCGCAGTAAAAGCCGCCGTTGACGCAGGAAGCGCCGCCCAAGCGCCGTTGGCGAAGTGAAATCCTGCCATGTCATCCCGCGCCCACACAGTATGTTGAGGCTATTTTACCTAAATCGGCATAACCCCATTTACTAAGGAGCACAGCGTGAAGCAATCACTGGGATTACTTGAAGTCAGTGGTCGGCTCTCGCCATCAGTTGCGCAGACGCTATGGCAAAAGCCGCGTCCATCACGCTGGTTGGCCTTGAGAAGACCAATGGCTCAGGCTGGACGCTCATCAAAATCACCGGTGACGTCGCCTCGGTTAATGCGGCGATCGCGACGGGAGCCAGTTTCGCCGGACAGCGAAATGGCCTTGTCGCACATAAAGTGATTGCCCGCCCGGGAGACGGCATTCTGCCCCACACAACTGAAGCATTGACCGTGACGGTTGAAACAAGCAAAACACCAGCAACAACCGTCACCTCAGAGATTATCAGTTGTAATTTGTGTCTTGACCCGGCATGTCAGCGGCAAAAAGGTGAGCCCCGCTCACTTTGCCTGCACGCCAATAAGCGAGGGGAGTAACAGTGGATAAACAAACCTTGCAGGAAACAGTGAGCCAGATTCTGGATGAGATGCGCGAGCGCCCTATCCCTCTGGGTGTTTCCAGTCGTCATATTCATCTTTCAACAGCGGATTATTTGCGTCTTTTTCCTGAACAACCGATTAGCGAGAAAAAGCCGTTAATGCAACCTGGCCAATTCGCTGCTGAACAGGTTGTTACGCTGGAGGGACCAAAAGGTAAATTGCATAACGTTCGCTTATTGGGGCCGCTACGCAATGTAAGCCAGGTGGAAATTTCCCGGACGGACGCCAGAACGTTAGGGATCACCGCCCCGCTACGCATGTCAGGCGATCTCAGCGGCACTCCGGGGATTCGTTTGATAAGCCCATTTGCGGAACTGGAGATCACATCTGGCGTTATTGTCGCGCAACGGCATATTCATATGTCTCCGCTGGATGCCCTGATTTATGGCGTTACGCATGGCGATAAAGTGGCGGGTGGCATTTGAGGGGGTGAGGGACGACTGATATTTGAAAAAGGCGGTGGTCCA
>ERZ860023.706-NODE-706-length-17801-cov-1.710188_pt1 | contig 17801 bp, 18 predicted proteins | sample MGYA00509983_ERZ860023 | MGnify/ENA primary metagenome ERZ860023 (study PRJEB30046, sample SAMN00715180) | human gut metagenome | study: EMG produced TPA metagenomics assembly of the A metagenome-wide association study of gut microbiota in type 2...
AATACATTTGCGCATATGGCGGTTTTCCTTTTCGATGTTTTTATTATATCTTACTTGTACACTTTTTTAGTATATATCCACAAATGAACAATATTCGAGCAATAGCTAAAGAAATATGTTTCGGGACGAGACGGAGATTGAAGCGTAAAAGAATACAGAGCCTTTGCCGAAAATCAAGGCTCTGTATATCTTTTGTATGATTTTCAATAACAGGCTATCTAATCAGCCTATTATTTTCAAGATAACTGTAATAGCTTCCGTGTCCGATTCATCAACAAATAAGCCGTCATGCACAGTCCCATTTCCTGCGCTTTTCCGTACAAACTCCATAGAGTTTTCAAACTGCTCTGTATCCATTGAAGCCGACTGCGTAAACGGGTAAATATCAATTCCCGTAAGATCGTAGCTTTCCAAAAATGTACCGATAATCATCGGTGCAGTATGCCACCAAATGGGATAGCCGATTAAAATCGTGTCATATTCGTCAACCGATTCGGGAAGATTTGCGATTTCGGGACGTTGATTTTCATCTCGCTCAACTTTTGCAAGCTCGCCCGTTTCGTTGTAATCTTCGGGATAAGGCGTTAAAGGCTCAATCTCCAAAAGGACGCCGCCTGTCTGCTCTGCAATATTTTCAGCCATTTCTTTGGTGTTTCCCGACCATGTGAAATAGGCGACTAAAACATGATTTTCATCAGATGTCAGGCTTTCCGTTTCTGTGGTGTTTTTAGATTCTTCCGGCGTTTGTTCCGATGATTCCTGCATACGTGCAGTTTCAGCAACTGTTGATTCTTCTGAAATTTCTCCCTGCTCGGCTCCGCAGGCGCAAAGAGCTAATCCCATAGTCATAGATAATATAAAACAAATTATTTTTTTAAGCATTTTCAGTTCCTCCTTACAGGCATTCCATTAAAATCTGATATATCTCCGTACTGTCCAAAGCACGGGGATCGGTTTTTATGATATTCGTGCTGTCGGCAACCTCTTTCAGAAGTTCCTTTGTTATCGGTACTGTCGTTTTAAGCTGTGAAAGCTTGGTCGGCAGTCCGCACTCACGGATAAAGCCTTCGAGCGCCGTAAGTCCCGCCTCAGCATTACTTTCACCGAAAACTACATTTGCAAAACGTGTGAATTTTTCCTGTGTATCATTCAAAATATGCCGATAGTAAACAGGCTGAATTCCCGCCAGTCCCTCGCCGTGATTGCAGTCGGTATATGCGCCGAGCTGATGCTCTATCTGATGCGCTTGAAAATCAGTCAGCCTGCCGCATTTGAGTATTCCGTTTTCAGCCATTGCGCTGTTCCACATGAGGTTGCTTCTTGCTTCGATGTCGTTTATATCCGCAAGCAGTCTGCGCATATTAACTACAGTATTTCTCATGACGGCAAGCGCCAAATCATCCGAAACATTATATTGTCTGAACTTCCGAAATAGGTTTCCATAGCATGGCTTAATGTGTCAAACGCTCCCGAAAATACTTGATTTTTGGATACGGTCAGCATATATTCGGGGTCAAGCACGGCAAATGATGCCTGTGTTCCAAAAAGCGGAGCTTTCAGCTTCTTGTCTGTAAATGTGATAACCGCACCACCGTTCATTTCCGAGCCTGTTCCCGAAGCTGTGACGATTGCTCCCATCGGTATTCCTGCCGACGGAAATCCGCCCTTTGAATATTCAAGCTCAAAAATATCCTCATCAAGAGCGGCTTGTGCGGAAATCACCTTACAGCAGTCAATAACGCTGCCGCCCCCGACAGCAAGAATAAAATCAACGCCATGTGTTTTCGCAAGCACCGCTCCCTCCTGCACCTTTTCATAGGTGGGGTTTGACATAATACCAGAAAACTCTATCACTGTTTTGTCCGCTTTCTTAAGAAGCGTCATAACCTCATCATAAATTCCGTTATGCTTAATTGAGCCGCCGCCGTAAGCAAGCATAACCGTTTTGCCGTACTTTTGAAGCTCTGCGTTAAGCGCATCGTCTGCACTGCCATTCCCAAAATACACCTTTGCCGGGTTAGAATAAGTAAATTTGTTCATTTGGATACCTCCGTTTTTATCTGATAAAATTGGTTAAGACCTTTTCATTTGTCGGCTGCGGTACGCCGTTTTCTTTGCCAAGCTCTATACATTTGAGCAGCCACGCCATATTTTTTCCGATATTGTACATCGTCATAAGTCCCTCTTTGTCCTCTGCAACCTGTTCGGGCTGTGCGCCGTAGACATGATTCCAGTAGGTTGAGGAAACAACAGGCATAGAGCAAATGGTAAAATACTTGTTGATGACATCAAACGATGCCGTTGTTCCCGCACGTCTGGCAGACAATACTGCCGCCGCCGGTTTAAATGCAAATGCAGAACCGCAGGAATAAAACGCCCTGTCCATAAATGACAGCAACCTACCGCTTGGGTGGGCGAAATAAACAGGAGAGCCAAATACAAAGCCATTAGCATTTTTCGCTTTTTCTACAAATGCGTTTACCTCATCGTGAAAAATACATTCTCCGTTTTCTCTGCATTTGCGGCAGGCAATGCAATCGGAAATCGGTTTGTTTCCGACAAAGATTTTCTCGGTTTCAATGCCATTCTCGTTTAAGGCTCTCGCAACCTCATTCAATGCAATGTTTGTACAGCCGTTTTCCCTTGAACTTCCGTTTACAAGCAATACTTTCATCAAAGTTTCACCTTCTTTCAATTGCGATTTGTTGGCTTATGTGGTATAATTCGATTGTTTCAATCGGTTTCTATAATCGATTATACAATGCGGTTGTAACTGTCGGTCAATAGGCAAAACAAAAAAATCAAGTGATTATCTTGTGAAAAGGAAAGTGATACATATGTATACGATGATGCAGGTTTGCAGGGAACTGGATATGACTTATCAGACATTGAAATTTTATTGCAACGAGGGACTTGTCCCGAACGTGAAACGTGATAAAAATAACCGCCGCATTTTTGACGAAAAAGACGTAAAATGGATTCATGACCTTTCGTGTCTGAAAAAATGCGGAATGAGCATACAGGAGATGAAAGAGTATCTTGCTTTGTGCCTTGAGGGGGAGTCAACGATAAAAGCACGCAAGGAAATGCTCGACAAAAAGCAAAAAGCCCTGCGTGAAGAAATAGCAGAGCTTGAAAAAAGCATTGATTATATTGATTGGAAACAGAATTTTTACGATGATGTACTTTCAGGAAAACGACCGTATGTAAGTAATCTGATTTCTGCGAATGAGAATGAATAGCAAAGTGGAACTCTATCCTTTTGTCGATGTCGGTACACATTTGTGTGCCGGATTTTTTAGTTGTCCAAAACGCCGGTTACAACTGAAGACCGGCTGAATGGAATATGATTTTGCGACGACCCCTTTTTCGGAGAGTGAGAGAACAACGCTGCGGTGAGAGTCCGGGGCAGGGATGGAAAAACGACATTCGGATCAAACGGCAAAATACAACACGAGAACGGCATTAGAGATGTCGTATGCTGTAACGAGTGGGGAAACTGTATTGACAGTTTCCAATCAAATCGGCAGCAAGCGCCGATTCCCCTTTAGTGAGAACCCTAATACCCCTTGAAAAATCAAAGAAAGGACTGATGTTATGAATTAAGTAAAAAGCAAAAATCTTTTTATCGAGTGAGCGAGAAGGAGAAGAAAGCCATTGAGCGCAATGCAGAAAAATGCAGGCTGTCCGTGTCTGAACATCTCCGTCAGCGAGCCTTGGGATATATGCCGAAAGCTGGTGTTCTTCTCTTTCAGCGACAAGCTGGTCCCTCTTTGTATCGTCTGCGAGGATAAAATCACAGCGGATACGGAGACAAAAATTATCGCTTTGATTGATGAAATCACCGAAGAATTGATACTTCCAAAGCGTGAAAAGGAGGCGGTGTGACGTGGCTACAATCGGCTTCTGGCCCGTTAAAAACAGGCTAAAGGAAGTTATCGACTATGCGGAAAATCCCGATAAAACCATCGACAAAAAGTATGTGGTTCGGTGAACTGCAATACCTTATCGACAACGAGGAACAGGAAATGTATGATTTAAACCTGTTTCTGAAAAATGTCCGAAAATATACAAACCCCGAAGAACTTACCGCTGAAATGCTGAACGATTTGATTGACAAAATTTTAGTCCATGCTCCCGACAGGAGCAGTGGACAGCGTACCCAAAAGATTGAAATTTATTACAAGGCTGTCGGCATTATTGAAATACCGGATTTAGACGAGTGCTTCACAGCGAAGATGAAACAGAAAGACAGTAAAATGACGGCGTAGCTTACGCTACACCGCCATTACATAACTTACTTCTTTATGACTACTCTCCATACGAAGGGCGCCCCAAAGCCGGGTATTTTTCAAAAGTGAAAATATTAATTTCTTGATCCTCCGCTTGAGCTTCCCATTGCTGACGCACCGCTTACCGTACCGGTTGTTGCGTATCCGTTATCATCAAGCGTTCCGGAAAATGTTCCGCCGCTATAAATATTGTAACCGTCAATATCCATTGATCCATAAATAACCATTCCGTTTAAATTCATATCGTCGGGCGCTTTCAAAACTCCTATAGTATTTCCCGACGAGTCCGCAACGCTTATTAAATTTCCGGCAGAAATAGCGCCGCTGCCCGTAATATATGTTTTAGACGACGGATAAACCGCCATATCTGAAGAGCCTATACCGAAAAATACTCCTCCGGTATGATTGAACGACGATCCGTTATCCCCAATATCAAATATACCGTTTCCTCCCCCGGTAGGTCCGCAGATTATTGTAGTTCCGCCGCTTATGTTCAGGTTTCCGTTTGAATCAACTCCATCTCCCTCGGCTCTGACAAATATATAACCGCCGCTTATATTAAGAATTCCACTGGAGGTATTCATATTGCCCTGTCCCCAGCCTCCGGGATTAAAATTTCCGGAACCGTCTCCGCCTGCGGCGTTAAGTCCGTCGTCTGACGAAACTATTTTAATCGTACCTCCGTTAATCTCGATATCATAAGCTTCAAGTCCTTCATAGGAATCAGTTATGTTAATCATTCCGTCAGTCACTGTAAGATTATTATCGGCATGAATACCGTCGTCGCCTGTTTTAGCAATAATCTCACCGCCGCTTATATTTATATCCGTACCATGAACGCTGTCATCAGTTGAATCTATATTAAACGTACCTCCGGCTATATTGATAGTTCCTTCTATTACAGTTCCTGAATCGTCTGTACATCCGGCCTTAATACCCTTTGCGCTTACATCGTCCGACGCCGCCGTACTTCCGCTTCCCCAGCTTCCTCCCGGCTGCTGATTTCCGCTCGAGGACTGCTGACCTGTGGTTTTAATTTTAAAATCTCCTCCGTTAAGGTTCATAAGCTGCGAGGCATGCATTCCATCAGAATATGCCGTAATATCGACCGTTCCTCCGTTTGCAGTTATATAGCCTTTCCCTGAAGACGTATCTGTCTGCGTACTTTTTATTCCGTCCCCGCCTTTTGCTTCTATAGTAATATTGAGATTGCTGAAATCCGTATCAGATGAATTGCCAATTGTTACCGAGTCCTTTCCTCTTATTCCGTCGTCTGCGGCGGTAACCTGAATCGTACCGTTATTAATTTTGATATCATCCTTGCTGACAATTGCATCCTGATAGTTTCCGTTGACTATAAGCGTACCCTTTCCCTTCAAAGTAAGGTCATCCTTGCTGTATATTGCCCCTGCGTCATCATCAGCGTTTAAATAAGCTGACGAGCCGTCTGAAATTGTATTTACAGTACCCTTTTTAGCGGAAATAGAGCATTTATCATCGACACTTGCGATATAAATCGGCGAAGTCAATTCGTTTGTCAGCGACATTCCCTCAAGCGAAAGCTCCACAGTAGCGTCAACATACTCTGTTTTATCTACGTCTACTATAATTTGACCGCCTTCCATTTCACCCTTAACAATGTAAGTACCGGGCTGCGAAATAGTTACCACACGGTTTTCGTCGCTTAATTCCATACCTGTTCCCTCAATAGAAATTGACGAACCGTTAAGATTTATATTATTTTCATCTGAAACGGGGTTCTGCATAACTATTCTTCTTACTGCGACAGCGTCAAATACATTTACGCTTCCGTCGCCGTTAACGTCCGCGTCGCCTGACAGACTGCCGTCCAGTTCCACCAGAAACTTTTTCAAAGCGCTGATATCGTTTGCGTTTACTGCGCCGTCCCCGTTAACGTCCCCGGCGAGAGCGGCTCCCGCGGTTAAGTTTTCTTTTTCCATACCGCTTAAACAGCTTCTCCTGCCACAAGCGTCAATGCGGTTACGGCTGATAAAACCTTAATTCCGCTTTTTTTATTAAGCATTTCCAAACTCTCCTTTAATCATTAAATAATTTCTGTTTATTTTATAAATTCATTATAGTAATAGTTTCTTAAATTAGTCTTAAATAACCAAGACATAATATTTTATGAAAAAAATTTGTTAATTTTCAACAAAGGGATATAAAATAATCCCCTGAAATAATACGTTATTTCAGGGGCGGCACAATAAGCATTTATATTTATCAAAACATTATTTATCATATATCTGATCGTCATATTTGTAAAGTATAAGAGTAACGTTTAGATTACCGTTCAGGGTTCTTATACTGTCTATAAATTTTTTCTGATCAATATTATTTTTTAGCTCCAAACTGTAAACAAGATCAAACAAGGTGCCAAAGTCTACTGTTTTTACTCTTTTTAAACGCCACGCTTCAGTATATTCATTAAGAACATTATCAAACAATCCCTGATAATTCAGATTTTCAGGTACGGTAATTTTGAGCGTCATTGAGGAAGTTGACGGGGCTCCGAACCTAACCGCATTCAGTATCAGCATTAACGCGCCTATAAGCAGAAGAAAAACAAACGAATAGCCTATGTAACCCAATCCGCAGCCAACGCCTGCGGCCATTGAAAAGAATATATATGCGATGTCCTTAGGATCGCCCGGCACGCTTCTGAACCTTACAAGCGAAAACGCTCCTGCAAGTCCAAGCGCCTTTGAAGTATCGTTAATAAGAAGTATTATCAGAGACACTATACCTGGCAGCATAACTAAAGTCAATACGTATCCCTGCATATAGCCTTCCTTTTTGTGAGTGAATTTATACAGAACACTGATTATAAAGCCTATTGCCGCCGCAGAAATAATACATCCGGCAAATACGCCGAAGTTGGTTTCTGTTCCTACTATTGAATTAAAAATATTAAGCATATATACCGATCCCCTTTTCTTGATTTATATGATCCAAAACAAAGCTCTGATACGCTTTTCCGTATTTTGAAAAACTTGTCTTATATACCCCGAGCAGGGATAGCTGTTCGCTCAACCAGTATGGTATCGAATTGCTGATTTTTATTTCCATCAGTCTTTCATCAGGACGAATAATTCGCCTGCCATAGCATTCTTTTCTTAACGACAAGTCATATCGTCTTTCAGTAAGCTCTCTGTCAAAGGTTATACGGAAATCCTTATCAGCTTTTCCGAAAAACGCCATTCTCTGATAGCTTATATACTGAGCTTCGGATATATCATATTTTGTTCTGAACGCGTCTATTTCATCAAGCACCTGATTAGTTATATATTTATCAGATAAAGGTCTTTCTCCCGTTTTTATGTAACAATCTGCTTCGTCAAGCGTCATAGTAACCCGTCTTTTCGATACGATACCGCCTATTTTTTTCTTTATTTCAAGGAATACCCTGTCGCTGCCGGACGCCGGAGAATAATAGCTTCGCAGACGCAGCTTTTCCTTATAATACGGCTTGGATAACGACTCTCTTATAAGTGTGCTGTCGGCCGTGTCATAATATATATTATAAATGCCGTATTCATTACCGTTTTTACAATATTCATCAGGAATCATATACGCTTCAAGCATTTCAATTAATGAATTAAACTGATACATTGAAAGCCTGAATTTAATTTCTTTTCTCATAAAAGTATTGATAGCCATTATACTTAATCCGCAGATATTGCAGATTTTCCTCCCCTCATTGTTTTTTATATTATATAAAATCTTTCTTAAATTAATCTTAAAAATATGTAAAATAATAAAATCCTCCGGCATAAAGCCGAAGGATTAAAGCTTTAAATATTTTTTAGCGTAAATTCTTGAAATACTCGTTTGTAATCGCCATCCATTCTCTTATATAATACGTCGGCATAAGAACCGCATTAAAGAAATCTGTTTGGGCATTATAGCCGCGGCGTCATATCCAAAGCTTTCCGCAATATATCCGGCGCGGTACTGATGAAAACCGTCGGTTATTATGGCAATCTCGCCGCTTCCGTTTCCTCCCAGCAGAGCAACTGAGTTTTTTATATTTTCAAGCGTATTGACCGATTTATCTTCCGTTAATATCCTGCCCTCATCAATTCCTTTATCAACAAGATATTCTTTCATGGCCTGAGCTTCAGATATTTTTTCATCCTCTCCTTTGCCGCCGGATACAATACACACAACATCTTCATTTTCATTAAGGTATATTACCGCCGAATCAAGACGTCTTTTAAGCATTCTGCTTGGAGTATTTCCGTTGACCTTACATCCAAGAACTATAACCGCGTCCGGATTTTCGGGCTTGTCCGTCTGTGCCTTTATCATAAAAAAAGTCAGAACAACCGCATAAATTACAATCGCCGTTAATATTGCGCCAACAAATAACAGCAATACCTTTCCGGAATTATATTTCCATAATCCGAAAATTAATCCGATAAGCTTTTCATGAAAAATCGTTGCGGCAAGCAGTAAACCGCAGATAATTATTCCGGCAATATTTCCGGGATTTATTATATTTGAAAAAATCGGAAGCACAAAAAATCCTGCGGCAACGATTTCCAATATAACGGCAATGCTTTTAACAGACATATTAACACCTCATTAATAATATATCATTAAAATGTTTACTTGTCAATATTTATATATTTTCCCCGGACTATTGACTTATAACTAATGATATTTTATAATTGACATATAAATTTTGTTAAACAGGAGTATAAAAAATGGAAGAAAAGATTTACAGGATCCATATGGGAAAGGCTAAATGCGCCGTCGATCTCGGAGACGGAAGTGAAAGAGGAGAATATGTCAATCAGGATTATATTCTTCACAAGCTGGGAAGACCTCACAGAAGCATCAGTCTGATGTACTGCTACTATCCGCTTGATAAGGGCTGGCCGGGACGTGCAAGCGAGGTTCATGCCAGTCCTGACGTAAGCTTTGCATGGGATTATCCATACGACGATTACTTTACTTACAAGGGAGGTATCGGCGGAAATACAAAGGACGAGCCTTTCTGCTATATGCGCGATATTCGCGCTCACGGTCAGGACGTGAACCTTACGCTGACTATTGATCCCCACGTAAGCGACGATCACCTTATCAGGATTGCAGAGGATCTGAAACCATACGGAAGAATGTTCCTGAGAATTAATCACGAGGCTACGGGAAACTGGTTTTCTTTTAATAAAAGATGCAGCTATCAGGAGGTAGCCGACTTTTTTGTAAGATTCTGCAATATATTGAGCAAGCATGCTCCAAACGTATCAAAGATAGTTTGCATAGGAGGTATAGAAGATCTTTCAAAGACTGAAATGGAAAAGGAAAAGGAATTTGCGCAGACAATTCCGGCAGCCGACGTATGGTCAGTAGATAAATACATGGCTCTCCATTGGGGCTGGCCCTATGACGTTGCCGAGAGAGGCGGAACTTCACATAAACGGGATACCGTAAAAAATACCTTTGATATGACAAAAGCGAGCTTTGAACGCTTCAAGTTTTTGAATAACGGCAAAGCAAAGCCCATGACCATGGCTGAATTCAATGCGGACGGCGATGTAACGGGACCCTATGAGCAGGCCGAAATGGTAAAGGAATTCTGTGATATGATCAAAAACGAAAAGGCTGAATGGTTTACAGGCTTTACATTCTATCAGTTCCGAGACCGCGGCAGACTCGGTCTTGAAATAGAAGATCCTAATTATCAGGACTGCGGCATAGAGCAGCCTGTAATGAAAACTTACAAGGAAATAATTCATGACGAATGGTTTATGCCTGAAATAAAGCAAGAGGAAGAAATAAAACTGCCGGTAAAGCTGCGCTGGGGCGGTTCTGAAGACGCCGAAGGAATCGCCATTCCCATTCATTTTGAAAAAAATCCTGTTTTCTGCGAAGTAACGTTCGACGACGACAGCAATCTTATGCTGGAAATAAACGGAAAATGGTTTTATAAATCCCCCAAAGCAAAGACCGTTGATTTAATGTCCGCTTTCTTTGAAAAGCCGCTGAATGATAAATGCGACCTGACTCTGAAAATATTTGCTCCTCCGGCAAACGGATTAAACGATCTTTCAGAAGAAGACGGTCTTTTTAACAGCTATACAACGCTTGAAAAGCTGCCCGATATCAGAGTAAGATTCGAGCCTGTGGAAATCTGACTATAAAAAGAGCATTTCATAATGAAATGCTCTTTTCGGATATTTATTATAAATATTTAGTCCGCACTTTTTGCCGAAATCTTATCCTCGATAAATTTTCCTATATCTTCTTCGTCAATCCCAAGGACAAATGCAAACTCATGATGCATCAGTCGCTCTGCCTCGCGCATTGCCTTTTCGTCAGCGGCCAGCAGCTTCTTTCCCTTTGAAACCTGCTCCTCCCGCTGTACGTAAATCGTCCTCATCATAGATATAAGCTCATGATAATTATCGCTCTTTAAAACAGAAATAAACTGATTTTTCCTCTGATTTCTATCCTCGCACCATTGCGCCTCGGCATTCGGCATTTCTTCAATCAAAGCGTATATTTCTTCCTTGGAAAGCAATCTTCTTATCTTTTCCTCATAATCGTCAGACGGTATATAATATGTCGAGCCTTTGGAATAAACAGGAATCAGCTTATAATACTCCCTTGGAGTTGTGCCGTCAAAGCAGCGCTTTACCTTTTCCTCGATCCTGCATATTTCATAACCGCCATAAACTACGTAATCACCTATATTAAAACTCATATCAGTCACTTTCCTCCGATCTGAACGGATTTTGATTTATACTACAATATAATTATAACATACTTTTATAAAAATTACAAAGGGATTTTTGCATAAATAAGTTATTAACGCATAAATTTTCTGCATTTATTATGCACAATATGACATTAACCTGAAAAATTCTTGACATTGATTGTAACATATTATAAAATATCATTATAATATAATTTTTCGGAGGAATTTTATGAATTATAGAAAAAAATCAATAATTTCCGTTCTCTCATCTATGGCAATGGCGTTTTTATGCATTTTTCACGTAAGCTCTGTTGAAACTGAAGCCGCTGTAAGAGTCATGCCTCTGGGCGATTCCATAACCGACGGATTCTCAACGGTCGGCGGATACCGCGGCCGCTGGCTAATAAGCTTGAACAAAACGGCTTATCAGGAAAAATCGATTTTGTAGGCCCTAACTGGGGCGGAAACTGCTATGATCCGCAACATGCCGGTTACAGCGGATATTCCATAGATAATATTCCGCAGGAAAATTCAATTTCAGGAGCAAGAACAGGACTTTCCAGCTTTATAGACTGGCTTATGGAAACGTACCCCGCTGATGTTGTAATGCTCCAGATCGGCACAAACGACATACTAAGCTATTATGACCTTGAAAATATCGGTACCCGTCTTGAAGGTCTTGTAGACTCCGTTCTCAAATACATTCCTGAGGACGGTATGCTTTACCTTGCCACAATACCCTGTATGGACGCAAATAATACTCTTTATATAAACCCCTATTATTTCACGCCTGATTCCATGGACGAATGCGTTGATAAATACAATGAAGAGATAAAAAGAATTGCGGCAGACAAACAGTCTCAGGGAAAAAATATCAGACTTGCAGATATTAACGGCGTTCTTACGAAAGAAGATCTTTATGACGGAGTACATCCCACAGCGGACGGCTATAAGAAAATGAGCGAATATTGGTATGATACCTTGAATCAATATTTAAACGGAGAAGATACGGAACCGACTCTTCCCACCGAGCCGACAGATCAAACCGAGTCGGTTACTACCGCTCCGCCTGTAACGTCTGTTACTACATTCACTTCCGTAACTGTTGTAACAGAACAGACTGTAACTACAACGATTGAGACTACGGCCATACCGGAATCGACTACTGCTCCGCAAACCGTAACTCAGCCGAATGTAACCACATCTTATGCTTATAAAAAGGGGGACGTAGACTGCGACGGACAGATAAATACCGCCGATGTAGAAGTATTGAGCCGTATTCTGGTTTCAGATATAAAATTAACCGATCATTCCGGTTACACTGCGGATATGAATAACGACGGAGTAATAAATGTATTTGATATGATACTTCTAAGGCGAATAATCCTTGACAATTAAATATTATCGGAGATTTAATTATGAAAAAAATATTATCAGTAATAACAGCGTGTATAATAAGCTCGGCAGGATTCGCCGGATGCGTAGAAAAGAATAAAGAAACCGCTGAAAAAGAAAAAGTATACTCTTCTCCTCAATTTGAAAAATATTTTTCCAATACGTTTATTTCCACTTCTAATAATAAAAAAATATCCAATGCGGATAACGTCACCTACAGAGCGTATATCCCTCTTGAGGAATACGGAGAATTTGAATATTGCTTTTATTTTTCCAATACGGTTGATTCCACATGGGGCGACGGGAGAAGTATTTACGCGGGACTTCAGGGCGGTGAATATGAGATTACCAGCGCCTCAGTCGGCGACGGCGGCTCCGGCTTTGAGGACGAACCTGTGAACATGGTTTCAGTTACCTTTAACGAAGCTGCCGGTAAAACGGTGTCTCCCGGAGAAAAATTCTGGAGCGATCCGGTGAACGTTAATATACCCGACGGTAATTTTCTTGTATGGGAATGGACTCTGACAGGCGAAAACATACCATGTATAAATATGTCCGACCTTACCCCCTGCTATGCGGACGGCGTATATACAAATGAAATTCCTCTTCCGGCAATGTTCGGCTGTAACCGTGAAGTAAAAAAAACTATTGCCGCACTTGGAGATTCTATTACTCAAGGCTGTCAGACAACATCTCATTCATATAATTCTGGGCGGCGGATATTGCGTTAGATCTGGGAAGCGATTACAGCCTATGGAATCTTGGCCTCGGCTATTCTCGGGCAAGCGATATAGCGCAGAAGGGAGACTGGCTGAACCGAGCCAAAAATGCCGATATTGTATTAGTTGCCTACGGAACAAACGATATAGTAAGCGGCAAGAATATTGATTCAGGTCCAAGCTCCGCAGAACAGATTGAAGAGTGGGTAAGAACTACAGTTAAAGAACTCAAAGACGCCGGATGCGAGGTCATTCTGTTCAACGCTCCCCCGTTCGATTATGATCCGGCCTCTGAAGAAATCAGAACGGCATTTAATGAAAAGGCTCCGCTGATTGCTGATGAATACGGAGCAGAACTATTTGATTTTGCTTCATATCTATCAGATCCGTCAAACCCATCTGCTGCAAAATACGGCGGTCATCCCAATGACGAGGGCTGTAAAATAGTAGCCGACGCTTTTCTTGAAAAATACGCAAATCTAATAGAAAATTAGTTTTACACATAAACAAAAATGGAACGTATTAAATACGTTCCATTTTTCTTTTACATTATCAAACGGTAAAAAGAAGATCCGTATATGTAGGAAACGGCCAGTATTTTTCCGGTACGCACATTTCAAGCTCATCAGCTACCGCACGAAGGCTCTGCATAGCCGCAAAAATTTCATCTCTGTAATATCTTGCGGTTTTAAGAACATCGTCTTCATAATCCTTTGACGCAATTCTTTTAGAATCAAGCGTTTCAATAGCATTGCTCAGAGAAACGGTAAGAGCCGAAAGCTTATTGGCCATAGAAACCTCAAGCGAAGCGTCCACACCGACAGCTTTCATTGACGCCACAGTATCGCACATTTCCTTTGTATATTCAATAGCGACCGGCAGAATAGATTTTTTAGCCATATCGAGCATTGTCAGAGCCTCAATATTAATCACCTTGCTATAATTTTCCAGAAGTATATCCATTCGCGAAGCGATTTCAGCCCTTGTATATACCTTGAATTTTTCAAACATAGAAACATATTTATCATCAATGTAGTGTGGAAGTGCGTCTACTGTTGATACCAGGTTGGGCAGACCTCTTTTTGCAGCCTCTTCAATCCATTCGTCTGAATAACCGTTTCCGTTGAAAATAACCCGTTTATGCTCTCTTATCGTTTTAACGAGAAGCTTTTTCAAAGCCTCTTTAAAATCATCGGCCTTTTCAAGCTCATCTGCAAATTCGCTGAGTATCTGCGCAAAGATCGTATTCATCATTACGTTTGTACATGAAATTGAATCCGCAGAGCCAAGCATTCTGAATTCAAATTTATTTCCTGTAAAAGCATAAGGAGACGTTCTGTTTCTGTCGGTAGTATCCTTAGGGAAATTAGGAAGCGCGTCAACTCCTATTTCAAAAGTCTTATCAGAGTTAGGCTCCACTGACGTTCCGTTTTCAATAGCGTCAAGGACGCGCTGAAGCTCGTCGCCGACAAATACTGAAATAATAGCAGGAGGAGCCTCATTAGCGCCGAGCCTATGGTCATTGCCGGCAGACGCGGCTGAAATTCTCAGAAGAGGAGCATATTCGTCAACACCCCTTATAATAGCGCAGAGAAACGTCAAAAACTGCATGTTTTCCATTGGGGTGTCGCCCGGATCAAGAAGATTCTGACCGTCGTTAGACGAAATAGACCAGTTATTATGTTTTCCTGAGCCGTTTACTCCTGCAAAGGGCTTTTCATGGAGCAAGCAAACCAGACCGTGCTTTAACGCTACCTTCTTCATAATCTCCATTGTAAGCTGATTATGATCCGCCGCAATATTCGAAGTTGTAAATATCGGCGCAAGCTCGTGCTGTGCAGGCGCTACCTCGTTATGCTTGGTTTTTGCATATATACCAAGCTTCCAAAGCTCACAGTCAAGATCCTTCATAAAATCCGATACGCGCTGTTTTATATTGCCGAAATAATGATCCTCAAGTTCCTGTCCCTTTGGAGCCATTGCTCCGAACAGAGTTCTGCCCGTTAGCATAAGATCCTTTCGCTGATCATAATACTTTTTATCAACAAGAAAATATTCCTGTTCAGGACCTACAGTTGTAGTAACTCTTGTTGCGGTAGTATTACCGAATAATCTTAGGATTCTAAGAGCCTGTTCGTTGATGACTTCCATAGAACGCAGAAGAGGAGTTTTCTTGTCAAGAATTTCTCCGGTATAGGAGCAGAAAGCGGTAGGAATATATAACGTATTATCCTTTACAAACGCGTTGGACGTAGGATCCCAAGCCGTATATCCTCTCGCCTCAAAAGTCGCTCTGAGCCCTCCGGAAGGGAACGAAGAAGCGTCAGGCTCACCCTTTACAAGCTCCTTGCCCGAAAATTCAAGGATAACGTTTCCGTCTTCAGTAGGCGTTATGAACGCGTCGTGCTTTTCGGCAGTTATACCTGTCATAGGCTGAAACCAATGAGTATAATGAGTCGCACCCTTTTCAACAGCCCAGTCCTTCATTGCATTCGCAACAATGTTTGCCACGTCGTCGTCAAGAGGAACTCCCATCTTTTTAGTCTGCATAACCGATTTATATGCATTTTTAGGAAGTCTTGCTCTCATCACCGAATCGCTGAACACATTACAGCCGAAATAATCTGCTACTGTCTGAACTTCTGACATAAAAATCCTCCTTAAAAATAAAAGCGCTTCAACAGCGGAAAAATTTGTATTCCCGCCATTGAAACGCCATTGTTTCAATTGATTTCTGAATAATTTATATTTATATGATACACCCTTTTTTAAAAATTGTCAATAGCCATATTTTAAATTAGTTGTATTCAACAATTTTAATTGACAGAAAAAGCTTCATTTATACAAAATTATTTAAAATGCCTTCTATAAATAACTATTTATACATATTTCTGTTTACATTCAGATAAAAATGTGTTATTATAAATGGTATGAAGTTTATTATTGAAAGGAAAGATAACAATATAATGAGCTATAAAAAAAGAAGACGTTCAAGAGTAAGATATGACAGAATAGCAGGGGTTGCAGCAGTTTTTGTTGTTCTGATCATTCTTTTAGTTTCCTGCTGCAAATCCTGCGGCAAGGACAGTCAAAGCAAAGACGACGTTAGTTCCTCTATTGTTCCGACTTCATCCAAGGAGGAAAAAAGCGAAGATAAAAGCAGCGAAAGCACAGCCGGCAGCAATGAAGAATCGTCTCCTGACGATACTGACTCCGCATATACGACTGTAAGCGCGATGCCGAACGAAATTTACACAGGAGACCTTATTCTTGTCAACAAACAGCATGAGTACTCTTTTCCTGCTTCAGAAGAGGACGCCGGAATAACTCCGATATATACAATGATTTCAGATAGCTATCAGTGTAAGGATTACGAAATAAGCCTTGCGTCAAAAACAATTACCGCTTTGAATTCGATGATGGACGCTTTTTACAGCAAAACAAACAATACAGATATAATGGTAATTTCCGGATACCGTAATAAGGAATATCAGGACGGTCTTAACGATCCCGATATAAAAGGCGGATTTTCCGAATATCATACAGGCCTGAGCTTTGATCTCGGCGTATTCCCCGATTCCGAAAGCTCTTATTATTATACGGCGGACGGAGATTACGCATGGATTGCTGAAAACTGTGCAAATTACGGCTTTATATTAAGATACCCGGAGGATAAGGAAGACAAGACCGAAATGGATTCTAAGACCTACCAGTTTAGATATGTAGGCGTGCCTCATGCTATTTATATGAAAGAAAATAACCTATGCCTTGAAGAATATATAGATGAGCTGAAAAATCACACAAGCGACGGAGAACACATCAAGGTAACCGGCGGAGAAAAGAAATATGAGATATATTATGTTCCCGCTGATCCTTCGGCAAATACTGATATACCTGTTCCGAAAGACAAATCCTACTCCACTTCGGGAAATAATGTTGATGGATTCATAGTCACCGTTGAAATATAGTCATAAAACGCAGGAACGCCTTTAGCGCTCCTGCTGTTTTTATTTTAATCATGAACATATAAGCTCCTTTTATAATATAATGTTATGTAGAAGTTTTTATTAACCGTAAAACGGTGAAAGGAGATCAATATGCCCAAAATCTTTTTAAGTCCGTCGACTCAGGAATGGAATCAATACGTAACCGGCGGAAACGAAGAAGAATATATGAATCTGCTTGCTGACAGAATGGAGCCTTATCTCGATCAAGCGGAATAACCTATGTAAGAAATGATCCGTCGAGGAATGTTGTAGGAGCAATTTCCGATTCAAATGCAGGAAATTTCGATGTACATCTGGCTCTTCATTCCAATGCGGCGCCGGAAAGACTTGCCGGAAAGCTAAGAGGTATCGACATCTACTTTTCCCCTTCAAGCTATGACAGCGAACGTCTCGCTACAATAATCGCAAACAATCTTAAAAGCATTTATCCTCTGCCGGACAAAACAAGAGCCGTGCCGACTACGAGCCTTGGAGAAGTGACGCAGACAAGAGCTGTTGCCGTTTTATGCGAGCTTGGCTATCATGATAATGTCGAGGACGTAACATGGTTGAAAAACAATCTAGAAGCCATCGCCGCCAACCTCGTTCAGTCGCTTTGCGATTATTTCGGAATACCGTTTGTCAAAGCAGGTCCGGTTTTCAACGGAATTGTTGCGGCGGG
>ERZ860023.712-NODE-712-length-17654-cov-1.725837_pt1 | contig 17654 bp, 23 predicted proteins | sample MGYA00509983_ERZ860023 | MGnify/ENA primary metagenome ERZ860023 (study PRJEB30046, sample SAMN00715180) | human gut metagenome | study: EMG produced TPA metagenomics assembly of the A metagenome-wide association study of gut microbiota in type 2...
CCGACACGCTCAAGGCCGTAAAGTGCGATGGTGCCAGACTATTCTGGACGCTGCAACTTGCGCCGGTACGCCCCGCGCAATGCGGAGGTTCCTCAGCAAGCACCAGAACGCGGAGCCGGGAAGCTACAATGACCGTTGCGTGCAGCGCATTAAGGCCGCGCTTCCGTATCTGGACAAGCTCGGTTGGACCTAAAAAAACCGCCCCCTCTCAGCTAAATGAGAGGGGGCCATTTTTTGCAGGAGAGGGGAGGCGCTTTGCTATTTTGCGCTTCCGATTTCAAGTACAGGAGAGTTTTCCCACTCCGGAACAGCAGACCTTTTACAGGTTCCGAGCCTCCTACATTCCAAGGTTCCCATATTCCAAGGTTCTTGACGGGGAAAAGACGCGAATCGGCAAGATGCCGGTATGCTGAGACCATACAAAGGAAGTATCACAAGCAATACAGAACATTCAGCCGGCGGTTTTTTTCGAACCGTTGGCTTTTATATAAAAATCTTAATTCAAAAAGGAGAAATGGAAAAAATGAAAGTAGATTGCAAATTCGAATGGTATGTCCAGGAAATCCCTCCACGGTGCAGAAAACCAAGGGATGTTCTGCACACCAAGACAGTCGAGGTCAACATCCCAGAGTTCCGGGGAGTCGAAGTGGACAAAAACGCACCTGTGGCCATTGTTGTTTACAAGAAAGATTCAGCACGAACAAAAAGGTTGGAAAAGAGTTCAGGCTCTATGATGGCCGGCTTTACGTTGCAGACGGCAGTGCTGCGGAGTTCAAGAACCGATATCTGTGCGATGGCCGCATTGAGCGAGAAGGCGATATTCCAAAAACCGTAAAGAAGATTGAGGAAGAGTGGCTGATTTGCGATGACACGCTATATCGTGTGACCGGCGAACCGATATACAGGGTTTACGACCAGTTTATTCTCACGGATGTAATTTGCGACCGGGAATATATGGACCCTAACAGATTTCGCGCAGACGAGCTTTTTGAAGCCAAGAGATACCGTGACGCACTATACCCTGAATATGCTTGCAAAGAGAACGACGAGGACTACAACTCGATTGAAGTTCGCATTCCGGATGCGTTGAAGCTGCCGACTTACCTGAATCGGGTAGCGACTGCCTTGAGAAAAATGCCCGCAAAGCGTTGACACAAGAATTGGGTTTTGGAGCACTGGAAGAAGGTCTGTCGAACCTGATGGTTGCCATGATGAAACGTGCAAGAAAGAATGAGGAGTTTAAGCGGACGAGTTACATAGCACCCTATGAACTGGCGGATATTGCGCGTGAGGTCATTCTCGAAAAATTCAAGTGAAAAGGGACACCGGGGCCAACAACCCACCGCCTAAAGGCAGTGGGTTGTTCCCCAAACTATGTTGGAGGTATTTTTTTATGAAATGTCAATGCAAGAAATCGTTAAATGCACCGACCGAGAGCGGTGTAGTGGTCAGGGTCAGTGGGTTATACGCCAAGCACTCTCACAGCACGCAGGATGGCGTTGAGTTCATACCTGCGGTGTTTTACGCTGCTGCATCCAGAAATATCGGGGTTCTGCTCCGATACAACGGAAAATGCCGCGCCTGGGCAAATAACCTGTATGCCACCCCGGACGCCGTGGAAAAGCTCATTGTTGAGTTTGTCCAACGTTACGAAAAATTCTCGGATAAACAAAAACTGGAATTCAAAACCAAGAATGGGCTGCTGTGAAACAGCGGCCTGTTCTGCTAAGGCAAATAGAGGAAAACGACAATGCACAAAAATAAAATCGACCTGACATTCGTTCCGTGGCGTAGGGATAGAATTACCCGGCACTATGTTGAACGGAACGGCACAACGCTCGAAGTGCCGACGCAGATGACTGTCGCACAGTTGGCAGCCGCGTCCACATACTGCACAACGGTGGACAATCCGTATGCGCTGGAATTAACCGTGAGGGCCGGAACCTCACGCAAATTTGCAGAAGCGGAGCCGGATGAAAAGTACGCCATTCTGGTACAAGCGGCTCAAAAGTTTGGCATTCGGCTATTCTGAACAAAAAAGGAGAAAGATGTATGAAAAATATCTATCTTATCGTTGGGCCATCCGGGTCCGGCAAGACGATGGTGGCAAACCGCCTCGAAGAGAAATACCGTCTCAAGCAGGTCCTCTCGTACACGGAGCGCCCGCCCCGCTTTGAGGGCGAGGGAGGACATACCTTCGTGACTCCGGAGGAGTTTGACAAGCTGGAAAATCTGTGCGCGTATACCGTGTTTGACGGGCATCGCTACGGCGTTCCAGCCGAGATGGTAGAAGTCTCTGATATCTACGTCATCGACCCTGCTGGTGGGCTTACATGAAGGAGCATTATAGCGGCAAAAAGGGCGTGAAGGTCATCGGGCTGTTCGCAGCTGAAGAAGTCTGTAAGCGCCGCATGAGAACACGCGGCGACAGTAAGGAAGCTGTCAGCGAGCGCGTTGAGCATGACAGAATCGCGTTCGCCCCGGCACGCCGTATCGCATCGAACCCGAAAACCTACGCACTCTATGGTCTACAGGAATGCTGCGATGTTGTTTTTCGCAACAATTTCGCTTCAGTTAAGGGTCTTGAAGACGAGATGCCGGACCTTGTTTACCAGTACATCAAACGGCAGGAGCGGGTTTAACATGGGCGTAACAATTTCCTGCACGAAGACAGGTCGGACTATTGACGTGGGCAGCGGCGGTTTCCTGCGGCTGCGGAGCAAAATTTCCGAACTCGTTGGGGAGCCGTGGGCCAGCCACTACCGGGCGCTTGTCGAGGAACGCATCTGTGATGAAAAGGAACGCGAAAAGTTCTACGAGGATTTTGACAAGAAAACGAAGGAGATGCTCAATAAGAAGCGTGTCTCCGTGAAAATTGTCGATTTCTGCCTGCAATCAGACTGTGAAGGTTCGATTCGCTATGGAGCCTGTAAAGAGTTGCTAAAGGTCATCGGCAACTACGACGACAATATCTGCTATGGCTATGCTGGACGCGAAGACTGCGCGATGTTTCGGGATTTCAAAAAAATCCTGGAGGACTGTGCGGAACATACATGCAGCATGGTCTGGAGATAGTTGAACATTTCTCGTGACCGGCAGGATTTCCTGCCGGTCCTTTTTTGCGCACTCCCAGGTTCTTAGGTTCTCGATAGAGGAATGAGCCGTTTTCCATCTCCGCCGGTATGCTGAAACCATACAAAGGAAGTATCACATACATAAAGAAAATTCAGTCAGCATCCATTGCGGATGCTGGCTTTAACATATCACAAAACCATCACAGAAAAGGAGAAATGAAAATGAAGCGAGAATTTCATGTCAAAACCCCGATGGGCGACCTGCACATTTACGCAAAGCACGAGAATAGCGATGTAATGGCAGATTACCCCGGCGTTTATGTGGAATTGCTCCGCGAAGGCTGCGAGCCTGAGCTGTTGCCTGTACGGAGTATGACAGCGGAACCCGTGATATGCTGACAACGGTATATGACATAGGCCGCGATGACCCGGTGGTTGTCCATCATCATCATTGTGAGTTCGCCGACACAGAAAGAGAGGAAAATAGAGATGCCCAATAAGGAGAGTAAATACACCAGATTTCTTCGCCCTATCGGCTCTACGCTGTTTTCCTGCTACAACTGCGGGAAGCATCTCAGCAGAGAGGATTTGGCTGTAGATTGCGCGGACTGTGGTGCCGTCTTCTGCGAGGATTGCGTGAAGAGTGGTGCGCTGGACGAGCATATCTGCGAAGATGATGATGAATAACGAAACGAAGAAGGCGGCTGAGAACAGCCGCCTTCTTCTCAAAAGGAGAAAGAAAATGGACAAAAAAATTAAGGAAAGCAAAAGAGGGCTGACGTTCAGTTTTACGCCTACAGAGACCATGCAAATTGGAAGCCGGTACGACTACATCATCAGCTACTCCGGCATCCGCATCGTCCCGTCTGAAACGGGTCGCTATACCGTGTCGCGGAAGAGGTCTGGCTCCGGCTGGAATCCGCTTATTGACCTGCGAAACAGGGAAGTGCTCGATGCGATTGCCGGCATGGAAAATATCCGTCTGAATATCACAGCGGACAGTATCCTTGTTTCAGGTGAAGAAGAGCACGCGGTTGTCCTGCAATTTCCGCGAACGCTTCTGGCTCATGCCAGGAAGGTCGTGGGCATCAGCGACAGCTATGCGGCATCCCGTGTCCTGGAGGGGACGCAAATCACACTGGACGAATACCTCGCGTCCAGCACAGAACCGCTGAATGTCTCTGCGATTCAAAAAAACCTGCCGGATGTGTATTCTGTAGTGTCTCTGTTCTCTGGGGCAGGCATCCTCGACTGGCCGTTTTTCAAGGACGAGCGGTTCAGTATCCAGTATGCCATCGACTACGACGCCGGTGCCTGCCAGACCTATCGTCAGAACATCGGTATGCACATCGTTCACGGGGATGTTCACAAAGCGTTTACCAAGGAGAATGGGTTCCCACTGGACAGCACGGTAAAGGCTCCGGATGCCATCATCGGCGGCCCCTCCTGCAAACCGTTCAGCAACGCCAACCGGCACACGCGGTTAGAAGACCATCCGGACAGCGACCTTTTGATGCAGTATATGCGCATTGTTGAAACACTCAATCCGAAAGTCTTTGCTATCGAAAACGTACCGGAAGTCCTTACCGCCTGTGGTGGTTCCTACTATGCCGCAGTCCGCGAAAAGGCTGAGAGTTTCGGCTATGAGCTTGATTCCGGCATCGTGCAGGATTGCAAGGTCGGAGGCTATACAACGCGGAAACGTGCTGTTATCCTCGGCAGCCGCATCGGTACACCAAAGCTGGCAGACATTACGCTGGCAGGGAAATACCGGACGGCAGGAGATGCTATCGGTAAAGTGGACGCATCCTGGAGCAATTACGGTGATGTGACCAAGCCAAGTCCGGAGGTGGAGAAGCGTATGAGCTTCGTGCCACAGGGCGGCAACTATACCTCTATCCCAGAAGAATACCGTACGGAAAGCAAAAACCGCCATCCTGTACCTACCGACGTCTGGCATGGACCGAGCCTTCTCCGACCATCGTGAATTGGCGGAAACCTCCGCTCATTCATCCGCTGGAGAACCGAACGCTGACAGTTGCGGAGGCGAAGGCTCTGCAAGGGCTGCCGAAGGATTTCCGCATCTGCGGGACGCTCGGACAGATGCAGCAGCAAGTAGGAAACAGCGTGCCAGTAGCAATCGGTGAGTTTATAAAGCGCTGTATTCTGCGGCTGCTCAAAGCGCAGAAAACACCGCAATTCGCATGATTTTTTTGCTTGTAAGGTACAGAATGCGCGAAAAACGAATACATAGCGTCGGTGGACGAACAGTCCGCCGGCGCTTTTTTTCTGCCTTGCGGCGATTAAGTTCTTGTATTCTTAGGTTCCCAACAGCGAAATAGATGTTTTTTCGCCTTCTGCGGTATTCTGAGACCATGCAAAAGAAGTATCACAAACATAAAGAAAGTTCAGCCAGCGCCCTCATTGGGGGTGCTGGCTTTCATATACAAAAAATAATCACGCAAGGAGAAAAACTGAACATGAAAATTTTAGAGGAGAGCAACCTGTACTGAAAGGAGAACCAAAAATGCTAAACGTAAAGTTAGAAAGATACCTGAACGACTTCTGCCGGAAGGATGAAACGAAATCCTTTGCCAGCCTTTCCGAGTTGGAAAACTGGATATTCGACCAGATGCAGCAGGACTACTCCCACAACACGTCGGCTATGAGCTTTCCTACGCCGGCTGCCGTGAGAAACATTCTCGCGGATGGCCCGTGGGCGATTGAGTTTCAGCCGATTCGCGGCGAAGCGACTATCTCCATTCACCAAATTGAGTCCAACAAAGGCATCATTTTTTCAGATGGCCGTCGTACAGCCGGAAGGAAATATTGGACAGACGAGGTTCAGGCATGGCTCACGCATTGTGCGCAGCGTCGGCGGGACCCGCAGTTCAACTTTGCCTCCAGTGAGAAGCCACTCACACGCAAGCTGTGGGCGAGGCTTGGCGTTTCACTTCGGATTACCGCTGAGGAGGAAACCGCTATCTTTGGTCCGGACGAAGACCTGTCGGCAAAGACACTGAGGAAAATCGTCATGGAAGGGCGCTTTGCGCCGGATGGCGACAGCTATGTGCCGGAACCGACGGTGGACCAGTTCAACGAGGATTACGGCACCGCTTATCCCTCACGAGACATCGGTTTTGAGATGTGAGGGAGGGGCGACATGAAAGGAAAACACTCCACACCAGCCTTCTTTTTCCTCTATCATCCTGATAGGGACAGCCGCGAATTCGCGGCGCTGGCGAGAAAGGAGGAGCGTGACCGGATACTGCGTCTGCGCAGGGAAAACCCATTCGTTGTAAATTTGCATCCCATTCAGGCAGAAAGCGAACGGAGCATCTGGGCCGTCTATTGATGAACTCCAGACACCCTGCGACGCACAGCTCTGACGCATGGAACTGCGGAGAAGCAGCGAAAACACTGGATTGCAATATCCGCATTGAACTGTCCCTATCCGCGTACGCAACGGTTTCCACCGTATGTCAGGCTCTGAAATACTGCTATTCTACCCGGTCTTTTACAGACGCCTGTATTCGGACGGCGGATTGCGGGGGGAAGAACGGCAAAGGAAATCCTTGAGGACCTGAACATGGCGGACGATTCACTGGACCGACTCAAGGCAACAAATCCATACATCGCCCATGTGAAGCTCGAAGACAGAGACAGCAACTCCTCAACGTGGTGCGTCTATGTTCGTGACCCAAGGTGGCCGGCGGACAGGTGCTCCGCACTGTATGGAGAGGATGACAGATGGCGTAAAAGCCTCCGCAAGAAAGCTGGGACGGGAAGAGGTAAACGCTTCAAGAATGACTGCAACGGACGCATCTATGTCACACTGCCGCCCACGGAGACGATGCGCGATGTGTGCGAAAAGCTCAACCGCAGATGCTCCATCTATTCTATCCTAAGCATTTCTTCCGCGCCGGTCTATGACCTGCTGTGCCTCGTGGAAAATAACGCCAGCGATGCGAAGATATGTCGCGAGCTATTCGTGCTTCGCAGCATATCAGAAACCTGTTCTCTGATGTGGAAGTCATTCAGAAAATGAGACTTTCCCGACAGCGGACGGAACAGATTGTCATGGATTATCTGTTTGAGAATACCGACTTTCGATAAGGAGATGAAAATATGATTAAAGCGTACTGTTACGGCGTATTCGCCGACACTATGACGGATGAAGAGTTTTATGAGGTGGAAAAAAACCAGCGCGAGTGCCACGCGGCATGGGCGGAGAATTTCTCCGCCGTCTCGGAGCTGCTGGAAATGAATCACATCATCGACAATCTGACGATGGACAACAAGACGGACGAGTACATTGTTTGGCTCGTTGAGCTGATGGATGATTCCAACATCCTCTTCACAACCAGCCCGGATGTCACCTTCAAGGACGCCTGCGCGATGCTCAAAAATGTGTTTTCCGCTCCTGAAGTGGAGGAGCTGAGCACCGTCTGCAAGGAAGAGGTGAAGGAACTCAACCGCCGCATTAACCTCAATCTCTGAGACTAAGCACGCCCGCTCTGCATAATGCAGAGCGGGCTTTTTCTTTGCGGTTCCAAGAGCGGGAATTCGGGTTCTCAAGTTCCCGGCGTTGAAACAAGGGGGTTTCTCCTACAAGCCGTATACTGAAAACATACAAAGGAAGTATCACAAACAAAATGAAAATTCAGCCGGTGCCCCCATTGGGAGCGCTGGCTTTTATATACATATTTTTTCAGAATGGAGAAATGAAAAATGAACACCACGAAAAAAAGGTACAGTTACGATGGTGCCGTGCGCTCCTTTGACGACATTCTCTCCGTGAAGTGGAGAGGGCAGACGTTTGCGGAGTCGGAAAAGAAGGCAAGAAGCAATCTCGGCTACCAGTTCCGCAAGCACATGGGGCTTTCTCAGAGCGTTCCCATCCGACTGACCGGGAAAATGACGGTCTGTTGAAGGGGGTCTGAACCATGTATTACACATCTCTCACAAAAGCTATCGCAGCAAAAGGACACATTGACCTGTCTAAGTGTCCGAACATTCACTGCTCCGGAAGCGTTCGCGGCATGAAGCGGTGTGGGTTCTGGCCCAAGGATGCCGACGTCGTTCGGCATGGGAACTATATTTACTGCATTGGCACCTGAGAACCTGAGAATCCAGGAATTAAAGAATTTGAGAATTTCAGTTCAAAAGTTCCAAAAATATTCGAAAATCACAAATGTTTCACATGAAACAAAGAAAAAAGTTGCATAAGGAGATTTACTATGAAAGTTATCGAGAGAAGAAACATTACGTCGAAGGTGGATGGCGAGTATCTGCTTCAGATGGAAGACTGGAGCGAGGACTATCCTTCGGTCCATGCCTATGCTGACCAGTTGGCAGCCTACCCCATTGCTAAGGGCAGCGTGTACAAAGGCAACTATTCCTATCCCCGCCGTGGGGAGAAGTTCCGTCTGGGAATGAAGTTCACCAGCACCGCGCAGGCGCAGAAAGCTATGAACGCCCTTGAGGACGGCACGAAGACACTCAAGGATTTTGTCAATACCTTTGACACGACGCCGAACCTGACCCGCAAGCAGATTTGCGAATGCCTTTGATTCGGAAGTCTGTGGGAAGGAGGGAGGCACTGTGAAGCAGACATTTGATTTGTCCGCCATCGGACTCAAGGAGTGTCATTTCGGACCGGAACGCTTCGGCGACGACATTGTGTTCGCCGCAAAGACGGCGGATGGTACTCGCGTCAGAATCCCATTTGCCTTCGCGGAGAACCACCCGTATGTTGTGTATCGGTGACGCAGTTTGGAAAGAGGCCGGTCTATCTGGGACTGGAAGCAGAGCTTCTGTCCAGAGGTTTCTTTCTGGAGGAAACTCCATTCGGAGGCTATCGCATTAACACTGAGAAAATTTTTGACCACATGGGAAAAGAGTCCTCGCTCATTTGAGCGGGGACTCCCATATAGACTGAAAAGGAGAATAATGATATGTTTCGAGTATTTTTTGACATGGACGGCACGCTGGCGGAATGGAAAGCCGCCAAGGAGCCGGAAGACCTGTACGAGAAGGATTATTTCCTTTCGCTAAAGCCATATCAGAGCGTTGTAAAGGCCGCATGGAAGCTCTACGAAAGCGGGGAAGCGGAGGTGTTTATCCTGTCTGCGGTTCTCGCTGACAGCCGCTATGCCATTTCGGAGAAGAATGCGTGGCTCGACGAGTATCTGAGTTTTGTGGATGTGGACCACCGACTATATGTCGAAAGCTCCGTTCCCAAGCGTCTGCGTGTTCCGGGCGGCGTCAGAATGACCGATGTGCTCGTAGATGACTACACCAAAAATCTCAAAGAGTGGCCCGTATTTGGCGATGCAAAGTTTGGCCGAGCGGTGAAACTCCTGAACGGCATCAACGGCACGAATGGAACGTGGACCGGCATTTCCGTTTCGCGCTTCTTCACGCCCAAATCTATTGCAGATGTGATTCTGAAAGTCGGGCGGCCGATGTTGGACTGGCCGCCTGCGGACGGGAAGGCGGCGCTTTAATAGCATCGAAACACTTTACGCAATTTTCCACTTGTAAGGCACGAAAGTGCGTGGTATAATAAAGCAACAAAAGAAAGAGGGAAACCCATGTATCGAGACGAGTTCAAAAATCTACCTTTGTCTGACCGCTTCATGTTCGGTGAGGTTATGCGCAACTCTGGCATCTGCAAGCTGTTCCTGGAGGAATTACTGCAATGCAAAATCGAGCGCATCGTGTTTGCGGCCAAAGAAGCGGACCTGAGCGATACCGTGCTCGGTCACGGTATTCGGCTCGACGTATTTCTGGCAGACGAAAACAATACTCACTACGATGTCGAGATGCAGAACACCTCCGACAGCATCGAAAAACGCAGCCGATACTATCAGTCGGTCATCGACCGGGAGCTGCTGAAGCGCAGCATGGACTACGATAAGCTGCCGGAGAGTTTTATCATCTTCATCTGCAATTTTGACCATGTGGGAAAAGGCTTGGCGAAATACGAGCGGGTATCGTACTACAAAGGTACGGACGATGAATACAATGATGGCAGTCATGTAATTTTGCTCAATACCAGGTATACGGACAGGAGCAATGTTTCCGATTCCATTGCCGAATATCTGGACTATATTCGAGATAACAATGACACTGCGAAATTTTCAACGACGTTGGCACAGGAAGCAGTAGACCTCACTCAGAAGGTGAGGCACGACCCTGAAAAGGAGGTTGATTTTGTGACGTTCCGTATGGCACTCATGGATGAACGCAGGGCGGCTCATAAAGAAGGCCGTGAAGAAGGCATCAAAGAAGGCCGACAGGAGGGTGGCATTGCGATGCTTTGCAAAGCTGTTGCAGAAGGCGTAATGAACTATACTGATGCGCTGAAGCTATCAGGATGTACGAAAGACGAGTTTTCCGCATGGATGAAACAGTTCCATCCAGACTACAAAATTTAATTTTAGGATAGGCCAAACCCCCCCGGGCGAGACTGTTTTCCCCGGGGGTTTTTTTTTTTTTTTGGTGTCCCGCCGGAGCAATTTGCTTCCGGCGGTACTTTTTAGTTATCAGGGTTCGCCGTAAAACCCCTGTCTTTAGGTATGGGGATATAAGGCGCTCCAAATCGCACCGAAAGTGTGGTTTTCATTGAAAAATCTCTAAAAATATGGTATAATTAAGGATGAAAGGCGGTGATTTCATGGAGTATAGTTACAGATTCCGCATCTACCCCACGAGGGAGCAGACAGTTCAGATGCAGCGAACCTTTGGATGCTGCCGCTTTGTCTACAACTACTATCTTTCCAAGCGTATCGACGCCTACAAGACGGACAAGACGACACTTGGCTATAAAGCCTGCTCCGCTGATATGACAGCCTTGAAGAAGCAACTTCCCTGGCTTTGCGAGGTGGATGCTACTGCGCTGCAATCGTCCCTGCGGGCCTTGGATGCCGCATACCAGAATTTCTTTCGCCGTGTGAAGCACGGCGAGAAGCCGGGATTTCCGTGCTTCAAGAGCAAGCACAGAAACCGCCGCAGCTACCAAAGCAAATGCGTTGGCACCAACATCAAGGTGTTGGACGGTGCAGTGCGGCTCCCCAAACTCGGCGAAGTCAAGTGCCGTTGCAGCCGCAAGGTGGAGGGCCGAGTGCTCTCTGCTACTGTGTCACAGAAAGCCAGCGGCAAATACTATGTGTCCCTTTGCTGCACCGATGTGGACATCAAGCCGCTGCCAAAGACCGGAGCTGCTGTCGGCATAGACCTCGGCATCAAGGACTTGGCTATCACATCGGACGGTGTGAAGTATGACAACCTCCATAGCTATCGGCGCAATCTCAAGAAGCTGGTCCGCCTTCAGCGGCAGCTCTCCCGAAAATCAAAGGGGAGCCGCAACCGTGAGAAGGCTCGCATTAAGATTGCGCAGCTGTACGAGCATATTGCCAACCAGCGGAATGATGCCATTCACAAATGACAACACAGCTTGTGCGGAGCAATGACATCATCTGCGTGGAGGACCTGTCTTCTAAAAATATGATGCGGAACCATAAGCTCGCGCTCCATATTTCGGACGCCGTATGGGGTGAAATCCGCAGGCAGCTCACCTACAAGGCTGACTGGTATGGCAAGGAACTCGTCATCATCGACAGATTCTTTCCATCCAGCCAGACTTGCGGCTGTTGCGGATGCCGCAACAAGGAGGTCAAAAACCTCGGCGTCCGGTTCTGGACCTGCCCACAGTGCGGTGCGTTCCATGACCGCGATGTAAACGCCGCAAAGAACATTTTGAATGAAGGATTGCGTCTGTTGGCGTAGCAGAAATATACGGTAGGGCGGGACACGCCCAAACCTATACGCCTGGGGAGACTATGTAAGACCTCGCTCGTGCAGGCTACGGTCGTTGAACCAGGAATCCCCCGGCTTTAGCCGTGGGGAGTGTCAATGTTTTGATAATTGGACGCAGGCAGATACAGTAGCGGTGTGAAAGCGTGAAATTCGCCGCAGGGAGGCCGCAGGAGCGTTTCTGCGCGCCTGCGAGTATATCCGAATACCCTACGAGAAAAATGCGTCCTACGCGCTCTCAGGGGCGTTTTGAAACAGGGACAGGAAAACTCCCCCAGAGGCAATGCCTCCGGGGGAGCTTCCTAACTTGATTGGCTCTTCCAACTTTATGGTTGTTTTGCGAATTAGACATAAATTTGCAGACCTCCATTATTTCTCAAATATTGGCATTTTCGAGCCCAATATTTAATGCCTTCTGTGCTGACGAAATAGTTGACTTGTCCCTTATTCCGTCCCTCAGACCGTGATAAGGTAAACAGTTTCCCTTCGCCGCTCACAAGGATGCTCCCCGGCATGATGCGGGACATATCCTTATACTGCGCAGATGGATGTTTGACGGTCAGCTTGGAGACATCAGCAGCGGAATGAGCCGCACGGTATTCTTCAAGGCTGTCCGTCTTCTGGTCCATTGCCTTGTGACGGTTTGTGGCAACCAGCTTCCCCCCCATGTAGTAAGACCGATTTAGGTTCGCCTTGTGGCAAGCCTGCCGGTCATGCCGGCGGAATTGGTGGACCATGTAAGGTCTTCCCTTTGGAGAGCTCACCTTCTTCGCATCAGTCAGTGCTGAACAGGCGATACAGTAAGCGTCCAGATAATGGTCTTTGGGGATACCGTGTTCCTCACGGAACAGGTAAGTATCCTGCCCGCTGGTTACGCAGAAGTTTCCCGGAAACATATCCGCAAGCTGGTCTGCCAGATACGGGATGATTTGGTTCAACACGCTCAGAGCGTGGTACTTCTTATTCATCCCGGACTTCTTTGAGGCAAGATTTGCTTCCCATTCCTTATCTGTATGGACAAGACGGTGGTGCTCTTCACAGAGTCCTACGCGGTTCTCCAGCGTCTCACTTCCGTTCTTCCTTCTGGGTACGACGTGGTGGTAATGGTCGATACCGTGCTTGCAGAACAGGCAATGCCCGTCCTGTTGCATAGACACAGCTTCTTCCACACTGCCTTTCCCATACAGAGGGCCGCGCTGATACTGCCAACGCTGTACCTTCGGGTTGTTCATCGCCATGAACGAGAACCGATTCAATTCAAGGACGACCTTTGCAACAGGCAGTATCTTCTGGACCTTTTTCACGACATTCAGATGCGTCACCAGCAAGTGGTTTGCTGTTGGCGTCAGCCATCCCACAGGACGCTTCCGGTTGTTAAAGCGAGCTTCTTTGTTCCGAATGCTCTTACAAGTGATGGGCTTAAAACAGCCAGGCAATAACCGCTGTTTTTCTCCTTCCTCGAAGGCTGTACCTGCCGCCTTCGCCCGCCGCCGCCGCTTACAGCGGCGCTTTAGACGGCGGTGAGCCATCCGGTACTGTTTACGGTCTTTCATCAGCTTCGGCACATCCTTGTTGCGTGTCTCGATTTGAGCGTTGAACACGCTCTCACCGGATTCCGTTACAACGGACATTCCAATATTCGTTCGTCCTGGGTCAATACCAAGGACCAGTGGCTGTGTCTCTTCCGCTGACTCGTAGGTCAACTGAATCGTAAATGGTTTGCGCTCTACAACTCTCGCTTTGCCTTCTTTTAGAAGGATGCGGACGTGGCCGCAGCGAGTTGTAGGCATAAGCGGTTTCCCGCTTTTACTGATGACGTAAACTACGGCCATCATCCGTTCCTCCTTTTGTAAAACTCTCTCTGATACAGAGAGGTGATTGTTCCCCCTGGCTTATCTGATAGATTGCTCCATCAACTGGCATCCGCTATGCAGTTCCGGGGACTGGGGAAATCCCAGGGTGCGTCCGGTCTTTCGGCCTTACGAATGTCTCAGCCTGTGCTCTTTCAACCTACGGTCGCAACCATAAAGTTGGAAGAGCCACTTGATTATGCGAGGAGGGGAAAAGGCTTAGTAGCCGGTACGAGGCAGCTTGGGAGACTTGGGAGCAGCGGGCTTCGCAGGAACATAGTGGGAATAAACCGAAGTAGTCCAGCGAGCGATGCTCTGCACCCAGTTGCCGCCGAGCAGACCGCCGACGTCAGCCTTATTGGTGAACTTGTAGCCATTGGTGAGCGCGTACAGCGTCTGCGCGTCAACGGTGGCGTTCGTGAGCTGGTGGAACCCAGCGGGGACGATACCGAAGGAGAGCATGAACTGCGTCACATACTCGTTGCTGGCAAGGCCCAGAGCGGCAGAACTCATGTCGAGCGTGTAGTTCTTGGCAGTGCTCAGGTTGTCGTATGCGGTGCGCCACTGGCTGTTGAGGTTAGTGGTGAACGTGACCTTGTAAGTCTGCGTGGTGCTGTAAGTACCAGTCACCAGACGGGTCAGACGAACAGCGTCAGTAGGCAGGGTATCTCTCCAGTAGAAGCTCTGGAGGGAAGTGGTGGAGTCATTGCGGACGCCGCTGACGGTCCAGCGCATGACGTTGTTATTCATCGTCTGCGCGTAACCGGTCTTCTTGATGGAGACGCCGGCCGTGATAACGGGGTCGGTCACATTCAGCTTAACGACCTGTCCGGCAAACTCGATGTCAGCGGTGAACACGGTGGGATTCAGACCGTAGTTCGCGGGGGCCTGAACTTCCTTCACGGTATAGATACCGAGCGGGAGCTTCTTGGAAGAGCCGATGCCGTTCTCGTTGGTCTGGAATTTATCCACGACGTTATTCTGCTTGTCATAGACAGCGAAGATAGCGCCGGAGAGGGGAGTGCCAGCAGGAAGACCATTGACGGAACTGTAGCCCTCAGAGGTCTTGATGACCTGAATTTGACCAAGTTCGGAAGTGTTCTCCCACTCAATCATAGCAGTATCGCCAGCCAGAACCGTGAAGCTCTTGACCTTGTTATCGAGGATGTAGCCCTCGGCTGCCACGATTTCGCGGACGTAATACCTGCCGTCCTCAAGGGTCTTGTTCAGGTGGACATAGCCCTGGTCGTCAGACTCGTATTCGCCGATGGGGGTCATGGAGCTGTCGTACACGACGAACTTAACGCCCTGGATACCCTTGCGGGTCACGGAGTCGATTTTGTGGATAAGCATGGATGCGGAGGCGGTGTTCTCAAACTCGAAGGTCTTGGTCTCGCCCTTCTTCACTTCGACTTTCTGCGGAGTGGAGTCGAGCAAGTAGCCCTTGGGGGCCTTGATTTCGGTCAGCTGATACCAACCGTCATCGAGGTCGGGGAGCTGGATGACGCCCAGCTTATCAGTCACATAGGTGCCGACGATTTCGCCGTTCATCTTAGCAACTTCAATCTTGGCACCTTCCAGACGCTTGCCGGACTCAGAGTCAACCTTGACGATGGTAAGGCCGCCGAGCGGCGTATCGTAGAAGGTGAGAGTCTGCGTGTCGTTCTTCTCGATCTTGACAGTCTGAGAAGGAGCGTCCATCAGATAGCCGTCGGGCGCGGTCACTTCCGTGACAACATAGGTGTCAGGGTCAAGGTCAACGATGTGGATTTGACCGTTGGCATCCGTGGTATAGAGGCCGTTGGTAGAGGTGGCACCGCCATCCTGTGCGACGAATCTGCCGTCGGAGGTCGTCACCTTGAAGGTAGCACCAGCCAGAGGCTCCTTGGTCACGCTGTCGCGCTTCTCAATGATAAGGCCGCCGGGTTTGGTGTCCTTGAACACGATGGTCTGCGTATCGCCGGACGTTACGGTAATCGTGCGAGTCGGGTCATCAATGAGATAACCGTCGGGAGCTTTGATTTCCGTGATAACGTAATTGCCGGGACGGACGTTGGTGATGGTGATTTTACCGTCAGCGCCGGTGGTGAAGATGCCGTTGCTGGTGAGGTTGGTATCACCGATGACGCCGTTCTGACCGACTTCGCAGCCAGCGGCGGTGGGCACGCGGAACTCAGCGCCGGGGAGCAGCTCGTTGGTCTTGCTGTCACGCTTCTCGATGATGATTTTGCCATAGGGAGCGTTGGCGAAGGTCAGCTGAACGACCTTGCCAGCCTGCGTGGTAATGGTCTGAGGCGTTGTGTCGATAGCAAAGCCGTCAGGAGCCTTGGTTTCCGTCACAACAATGGCCTTGTTCGCTTCGAGACCGGTAATCAGGATAGTGCCGTCAGCACCGGTAGTGAACACGCCGTTGGAGTCACCGACCACGGTGCCATCCGCGTAACGCACGTCAAAAACAGCGCCTTCAAGCATCTTGTCGGGGTTCTCCGTGCAGACCTTCTTAATGAGCAGGGAGCAGGTGCTGGGGTTGGCGAAAGTGATGGTCTGGGTATCGCCAGCAGTGATTTGAATGGTGCGGGAAGCATTCTTACCAATCAGGTAGCCATCAGGTGCCTTGACCTCAGTAATGGTGTAGTTGCCGGGAGTCAGGCCCTTAATGATGATGCGTCCGTCACCGCCGGTCACGAAATGGCTGTCAGAGGACAGCGTGCCGGACTCGATAGTGAGGTCGTTATGGATGTTGCCATCTGCGCCGACTTCAGTACCGTCGGACTTGCGGATGATGAACTCAGCACCGGGGAGCAGCTTGCCAGTTGCGGCATCGGTCTTTTCGATGACCAGTTCGCCCTTGGGCGCGTTCTTGAAGGTGATGGAAACGACCTTGCCGGACTTGATGTCGATGGTTTGAGACTGACCGTCAATGATGTAACCGGCAGGAGCCTCAATCTCAGTCACGATGATGGTCTTTTCCGGTTCAAGACCGGCAATGGTGATTTGTCCGTTCTCGTCGGTGGTGAAGATGCCATTGTCATTGCCGAGCAGCGTACCGTTGGTATACTGAACACGGAACTTAGCGCCAGCGAGCACCTTCGTGGGGTGCTTGGCATCGACCTTCTTAATCAGCAGCGTACCGTCAGGAGAGTTATCAAAGGAAACCGTGATAACGTCCTGCGCCTTGCCGGAGATATAGACGGTCTTGGGGCCTTCAACGATGTTATAGCCGGGAGCGGGCTTGACTTCCTCGACGATGTAGGTGCCAGCCTTGAGGCTGGTCCAGGAGCACACGCCGTTCTGGTCGGTCACTTTCTCACCAATTACCGTACCGCCCGTACCGGACGTGCCGCCGAGGTAACGGAGCTGGAAGGTAGCGCCGGGAAGCGCCTTGCCATTCACGCCGTCCTTCTTCATCACGATGATGGCGGAGAGCGGAGTGTCCTTAAAGGTAAGCTCTGCGTTATCGTCGCCCTTGAGGTAAATCTCCTGCGTGGAGGGTTCGTCAAGCTGATAGCCTGCGGGAGCTTCCACTTCCGTGAAGCGATACCAGCCTTCCTTCAGGTGGTCGAGATGGATAATGCCGTTTGCGTCGGTGTACTTGGTGCCGAGGCTCTCATAGGTTCCTGCGGGAGAGCAAGAACTATGCCGACAACTGGATCAGCGCCGGTTATGCCCTGTGGTTCCTGCGGGAGAGCCGGTGCCGCCAGTACCGGCGTAGAAGATTTCGAACTTTGCGCCCTCAACGCCGCCGCCAACGATGGAATCGACCTTCTTAACGGTGATTTCGGGCTTCTTGAGGTTCACAACATCAATACCGACGTTCGTGACACCTGCGTTGACCTGGAACTCATGCGGAGTCTTGTCGAGGATGTAGTCGTCCGGGCAATCCGTTTCAACAGCAACATAGATGCCGGGA